>Ga0214917_10000524_pt1 | contig 50583 bp, 49 predicted proteins | sample LL_1208_BB_MetaG_FD_177983 | JGI IMG/M metagenome (GOLD analysis project Ga0214917, IMG submission 177983) | Freshwater microbial communities from Lake Lanier, Atlanta, Georgia, United States - LL_1208_BB | ecosystem: Environmental > Aquatic > Freshwater > Lake | place: USA: Georgia | collected... | reverse complement strand
GGATTGTCGCTGGCTCCAGGCCACCAGAACTCTAGCGGGCGCAGAGTCGCACCGTCGGCACTGCGCACACCGATGAATACGCGCTCGGGTGCCCACCGGGGATCGCCGGACTGCTGCGTCCAGATGAGCCGCTTCAGGTCGGCCACGCTCATAAATGGATAGAGGTCGGTGGCTGTGATGGCACCAGTGGCCGGTGCGTCTGGTCCGACTAGGCGAATCTGAAGTGCCCCCCACGGGCCCTGCAGATCCTCTAAAAGTGGCACGGTGACTACGCTCATCGCGTGCTTTCCTCTATCGTCGGATGCCGATTTTAGACGCTGGACTCCTTCGTAGCATCGTAGGTCGGCTGGTCCGTTATGTGAATCCCGCAATACTCCACGGGATGAGCACGGAAGTCTGTGTAGTGGTAGATATCCAGCGCCTCGGCGCGCTTCAGAAGCCAGCCGAAGTTGTTCCAGAACAGCGGTGTGTGACCGACTTCGTGGGTGCCGATGTGTGCCATCTCGTGGAGGGCCACGAAGGTGATGATGTTCTCGTCCACAAGCTCCTCGCGCTCATTCCGTTGGCGGAGACACATGTAGACCTTCTCTCCCTTATTGACAGAGTAGCTGGTGTAGCTGGCGTCGGGGGTGGATTCCGAAAAACGACTTGGAGCGGCATCAAAGTTGCGGAGAATCTGGGCGACCAGCGGCTTTTCGGCATCGGATGCCTTCAGCTCACGCATCAGTCGGAGCATCTTGCCGCGGCAGCGGGCGAGACGGTCGGCGGCCTCTTGACGGTCGGGTAGATTTCGCACGATGTAGCTCTCACCGTCTACGGTGGATCGCACGGATGCCATATCGTGGCTATTCTGCTTGAGAGCAAGGGCAGCGAGGCCGGCACCGAGCACACCGGCAATCAGCGCGTAGGGACTGGCGGCGTTCATCGTGTATGGGGTCCCTAGTGGGGGCGGAGGGTAAAAGTTGACAGGGTAAGAGTTTCAGCGGTTGTGTCGTAGAGCGACAAGACGACGATGTCTTTCTTTCAGTTTGTGCTGGAGAATCTTGATAAGCCGTGGAACTGGCACACGCTCAGTAGGAATCCCAACATCACCTGGGAGGATGTAAAGGCGAATCCCACGAAGCCGTGGAACTGGAAGGCACTCAGTGCGAATCCCAACATCACTTGGGACATTGTGGCGGCGAATCCTACGAAGTGGTGGAGCTGGTACGGGCTCAGTCAGAATCCCAATATCACCTGGGAGATTGTAGCGGATAATTCAGATAAAGAGTGGAGCTGGTATGGGCTCAGTCAGAATCCCAATATCACCTGGGAGATTGTGGCGGCGAACCCTACGAAACCGTGGAGCTGGGATGGGCTCAGTTTTAATAAAAACGTCACCTGGGAGATTGTGGCAACGAACCCTACGAAACCGTGGAACTGGGATGAGCTCAGTCGGAACCCCGCGATTACCTGGGATATTGTAGCGGCGAATCCTACGAAGCGTTGGAACTGGTATTGGATCAGTCAGAAACCCAGCATCACCTGGGAGATTGTGGCAGCGAATCCTGACAAACCGTGGAGCTGGTACGAGCTCAGCCAGAATCCTGCCATCACCTGGGAAATTGTGGCAGCGAATCCCGAGAAACTGTGGAGCTGGGAGGGGCTCAGTATGAACCCCAGCATCACCTGGGAAATTGTAGCGGATAATTCAGATAAAGAGTGGAGCTGGTATGGGCTCAGTCAGAATCCCAATATCACCTGGGAAATTGTGGCAGCGAATCCTACGAAACCGTGGGGCTGGTATTGGCTCAGCCGGAACCCCCATGTCACATGGGAGATTGTGGCAGCGAATCCTACAAAGCCGTGGGACTGGTACGCGCTCAGTCAGAATACATTCAACCCTCCAATCACCGAGGCTTTCAAGAAGAAGATGGCGAAGATGGTCGCTGACCGCTGCCGCGAAGGGATTATGAAGTACTGTTGGGACCCTGTACGACCGCTAGGGCACTATCTGGTGATGTCGGAGATTGAGGATGACTAACGGATGTATTAAAGATATGACTCCTTATTACCGTAATGGCAAATGCGTTGGTAATTTTGGTGGCGCAGGGCGATCATGATGCTGCGTTGGGTGTTCCAAAAATTGCCACAGAAATCCGTGAAGAATATTCACGTGATGGGGTTATTGCCATGCAGCGTAGTAGTGACATTGTACAGCCCGTAGCGCTCGTAATTGAATCTGAAGAAGACCCGTTTTTGGAGAATTATGCGGATTATTTGGAGATGACGGTTGGTGAACAGCTGATGCTACGGCTGCCGCTTTCGGTGCTACGGGCGATTTCTACAGATTATCGGCGTGTACGAAATAGGCACATATTAGGACTGGATTGGAAAGCATTTTTTCCATATATTCCTATGATACGCTTATCCTATCACGAAGTTAAATTTAAACTGCAGTCTAGAAGGGAGTTTTCACTTATTAATCGTTGTATTTATTTGTATACTGGACAACGTCAGGCGTTTGCGCATTTGGAAGAAACAAAAGACCATACACAAGGTATTTCGTGCTCTGAACTTTTTTTACCAGCAGAGCCAACGGCTGGATTTGATTTTCGGTTTGATACGCATTCGCCGACAAAAGGACTGTTGATTGAAACCAGCGATGCATGCGATTTGACTGAGTTCCGACTAATATTGAATGGGCATATTGTGATAGACCTGACCGAGATAACAACCGCCTTTGTGATGCGGCGTTTATCGCCAAAATGCGTGTATATTCCGTTTGACTTGCGGGCACCGATGCTGTCGCGAGAACCTTCTTCCTTTGCCGGTGCGATTAATTTTTCGCGTATTGATGAAGCGCGGCTTCAACTTCAGTTTGCTAATCCGCAAGCCCATATCAGAGTATGCGGATTCGTGTATAATCAACTTAGAACTAGGCGTGGGATGGCGGGGCTACGATTTGAAACTACTACTGGCATTATATTGCGGCGATGGGAGGTGCCTGCTGCGGTGGCACCCGCGTCGTTCAACACCTCTGATCCAGTACCGCGTCCGCTGGAAGAAGGTCGCTCATTATGCGCAATTACACACGACGAACTGGCGGTAGGAGATGTGTATGTGCGCTGCGCCGGCTGTGGTCACTGTTTCCGACAAGAGGCGCTGGTAAATTGGTTCCGCGGACGAGCGGGCACGGCAAGAACGTGTGTTATGTGCCGGATGGCGTGGAGTGATTGGACGGTTTACAGGGTGACCGAACGGGGCTGACCTATACCTGTAGTATTCCGCAAATTGACTACCCCGTTAAGTAAGGAAAGCCTCATTGGTAGACTTATTTGTTGTGGCGATGTTTTTTTTGTGTGCGTCTCCCCCCGCTTTTTATAGGCAATGATTTTAGATCCATAAATGATTTCCATCTACAAAGCATTATTTCAGGTGGATAATCATTGACACCTGATAACACGCCCCATTGTTTCAATCCTGTTTTTTTTTCAGGATTAAATGGTTTAACAACCCATCCATCAAATCCTAAATGACAAATCATTTGGGCCATTCTACGATTCAAATAGTTTGGAAAAGTATCTCGTCCCATATAACCAGTTGGATTTACTACCAATTCTTCTGGATTATAATAATTTTCAAGTAACATTTTATATTTTAATTTATTTACCTCATCTTTATCATATAAATCCATTATATAGAAATATAAATCAATAATACTATTCAAATTCATATGGAAAAGACGCGCAGGCTTCTTTACTATGTAACTACTTATTGTACCATTTTTTCCATGACTATATATTCCCCTTGTAGTAACTATATTGGTAAAAAAAGCAGGGACTCGTTCACTCGGTTCTCGCGCACCGTCTCTGTCAGCTCTGTATATTTCACTATTAATAGGTAATATTATCACAGGTAATTTTGTTTTCTCATCAATGATATCTTCCAATTTATAAAACTTTGATACATCATCAAACGTGAAGTTTGCTGATGATGCCATTTAACTAGTACACATAATTTGTGTTATGTATAATGTTCGGTAAAACGAAGTGATGCCGAACCTAGCCGGTGTCAAAACCTGCCAGCGCCCCGCTCCCGGCGACGGCAGGGCTGCTTGAAGATACAGATATGTAAGGAAAGGCGGCGAAGGAAACTTTCCTTACTTAACGGGATGGTCTATTTGCGGAACACTAAAGGAAAGGTTCCAATGAAGTCTTTCCTTACTTATTTATAATCCAGGACAAACTCACTCAAGCGGGCGCCGCTGGAGGTCCGGTTCTATCGTGCTATTTAGCCACGGACTTACGCCAGGCATCTGAGGGTTCGGCGGCTCAGACCGGAGCTGGTAGTTCGGGTTGCGCAGACTCTGGCCCACGGTATTGACACCCACCAGCGCACCGGCGCTCAGGAAGTTCTTGCCCTGGATATCACCGGCACCCGTGGGGTTCACCTGCGCCCACTGGCTGTTGACGTCGGCGGGCAGGAGCTCCATGGGGTTCAGCTGCTCACGGGGATAGCAGCCCGCGGGCTTGGCGGCGGCGGCCATCGGCACGGGGGCCAGGCTATCGGGGCCCGCGGCATAATCGGCGAAGCCCTCGGCGGCCTTGCCGGCGGGGGCAGGGACCACGGTAGGCGCCGCGCGCGCTACAGCACCCTCGGAAGGAGCAGCCACGGCACCCTTGCTACCACCAGCGGCGCTCATAGCGGCCTTCTGTGCGGCAGTCGGGGCGGCACTGCTCTTCTTGCCATTCTTCGCATCCTGGAAGCCCTCCAGCCGCATGCCAGACAGCATCGCGCGCACTTTGGGGGCGTAGGCGTAGATAGCCAGAACAACGACGGCCAGGACAATCAGACCCACAATCAGGTTCTGGTCAAACATTCCGTTCTGTTGAGGGTCGCTGATTTTTCGCGGCGCTAGACGTGCCGGATTTTATCCTGGTCGGCTGCGCCGGCACCCGCGCCCGCACCGGCACCACCCAAATCCTCCAGCTCCTCCTCGGAGATTGACCCACCACCATCCCCATCGGCATCGGAGAGGTCATAGTCGCTGAACCGGGACTCTCCATCATCCAGGTCACCAAACAGATTGTAGAACCGTTGCTCCTCTTTGATTGCCATGTGCGCGGCAATCTGTGCCTTCAGCCGGGCCTCACGGACCCGCTCCTTAGCCAGGAATTTGCGGGTCTCCCACTCACGGCTACGAAGCACTAGAGGCGGCCCACTGGAGACAGGTGCATCCGGGATCTCCTCCAGCTGAATCTCGCGTGTATCCTCGGGGCCCTCATCGACCGTCTCTCCATCGCCAAATAGAGATATCTGGTCCAGCTTCTCGTCGGGAATCACGTCAGTCAGTGACCATACCGGGTTGATGGCGGTCGGCGTCATCAGGAGACCATCCAGCTGCCAGATGGCACGACCAGAGTCCCCCTCCCCACCGGGGAGTTCAGGAGTGCGACATGCAAACACCAGCTCTCCGCCCATCTTCCGAGAAATCCAGGGGGTAAAAAGAGGATCCAGAATATCATGCCGGGGAGGACGCGAGAACCAGCTTCCATGACTCAACATCTCACCGAGCAGCTCCTTGCGGCGTTCATCTGCCCATGCGCGCCAGATATCGTCCTGTGGCACTATCCAGGCACCTGCGGTCCAACGGAGTTCGGGAGCGGCCACCGGCGCGGTCAGTGCCAGATAATATCCGGCCGTTGTCTTCTTGGGTGGCAGTAGACGCACCGACATCTTACGAGGGCATGCGAACCAAAACGCCGGCGAAAACCGCGGTTGCTCGGAGAGAATGGCAGCAACGGCAGGAACCGAAAAGGAGAAGCGCGCCCGGGCATCATTAGAACGGCTTGGCCTGGAGATCGCTGACCGTTGGGCCACGAGCTTCCATAATCGCCCCACACAGCAGCTGGTTCTTCAGAAGATAATTGAGCCGATTGTCCAGCATATTTTGAGTACAATGTTCCCGTGGATTGTTGGTACGGCCATCATGTTTCTGGTACTGCTTGTCTGTACAGTGGTGACATGTGTTATTGTGCTGCGGAGCGGCTGGACCGTGTCCGCGGCAGGGGTGGTCGTGTAAATCCGCTGGGTCTCGCAGTAGTAGAGGAGGATGGCCACTGATCTTAAGACGCGCCTCGTACAGGCTATCCGGAACTGGGTTCACGCGAACAACTATGCGGAAACGCATCAGCGCCAGGCACTCAACTTCCGGAAGGAGCGTGCAGGCCACGAAGCAGAGTCTATCGCACTCATGAAGCAGATGGGTCTCACTGGATCGGTTATTCAGATATCGGGGGCGAAGCTCCAGATCGGGCGTCGGGCGGCACCAGCGGGGCTTACATGGGGCTATTTGGAAAGAGAGATTGGGGCTTGGGCAGCGCATAATGGGATGCCAGCGGCCACGACAGCAGGACTTGTCAAGTGGCTACATGATCATCGCGAAGTGAAAGAGGTGGAGTATTTGAAACGGTCAGATGAGGGCGCGGGCGCAGCATAAAGCGGATGTTCTCTATTTAGTATAGAATCCACGTATCTTTCTCTCTTAAGTGTGTTAAATGCACTGGGAACAGCTGTGGGAGACAAATCAGTGGGGTGAGTGTGTTGCGACGGACGTGGCGGGAGTCGCACACGGTATTGAGAGTTATCTGGGGCGTCGTGGTCTGGAGCTCGGTGTGACACGTCAGCAGATTGCTCGGACTATTGTGGAGTATGTGTGGCGACGCCAGTCGCAACATGCGGCCGCGCTGCTTGGACCTAAGAATAGAGGGCGACAACCCGAAGGATGGGAAGAACGGCATGAGGAGATCTGGTGTCAGTGGCTGGAGCAGCGACTGACGCCGGAGAGTTTTGAGATAGAGGTTATGCGGCCTGTATTCGGCGATGATGTACAGACGTGGGAGAAGCGTTGTCATGGATGGCGCGAAGAGATCTTCGCGTTTTTGCCGGCCTGGACGCTGCGGTCGTGGGAGAAGTTTGAGGAGATCAATCCAATACCATTGGATGAGTGGGGTGCCGACGATGATGCGGGGAGTGCCGATGGATAGGCTCTGCAACCGACTCACTTCGTTCAGGTCGCTCGCCGCCTTGCGGCTCTGCAACCGACTCACTGGTCGCTCAAGCACTCCACTGCCCTCCATTCCATGGATTCACAGCGATGCCCGGAAGCTCCGCTTTGAATCGCGCCACCTCCTGGTCAAACGCGGTCTCATGCTGCGTCGCAAACTGCTGCCGCTCATCCAGTGCTGTCTCTGTCGGGCGCGGGCCATAACAGTTAACGCCGAACCGCTGCTCCGCATTCGGGAAATAACCGCCATTGATACCCGGGACACCGCAGGATCCGCGCTGATCCGCCGGCCCACCCTGAAGCTTATCATACGTCCCCTGCTGTGTCGGATAGACTGCCAGCTGCCCCTTCACCCAGCCATAATTACACCAGTCTGCGCCCGCCGACCAGGCATCCTTCACCTGGTCGTAGGTTGCCAGCTCTGCACCAAACGCCCGACACAGCGGCTCGGCCTCCGAATAGGTGTAGAGATTCCGCGCCACATTGAACACCTGCGCGCCACCACCCGTCATTCCTGATAGTGCCGCCTCCACATCAGTCTCTATGCGACCAACGATACTCGAGGGTCCCCCTGTTGTCTCCAGGCGATTGGTCGCGGGTGCCAAGTGCGCCACTACATCCGCGCCCGGAACCTGAATATCTATGCGCTCACCGTGCTCACGACTCCAGCCCAGCTTCTTCCAGCCGATCTGAATGTAATAGCCGATCGTCTGGTAGTAGATAGCAAACAGCACTACGAGTGCCAGAACTACCGCCAATACGCCAACCCAGCTAGATAGAAAACCACCGGCCGCACCAGCTGTCTCCATAACAGGTGAGCGGGCACCCGCACCCACACCCACATTCAAATTCCGGGAAGAGCCAAAATTACTCCGCAGCCCAGCGTTCATCTGGTGGCGCTTCTCTACCGTAGCTTTCCAAAGTTAAGACCTGTCGGTTTTCTCCGGAAACCGACAATTTTATATGGGAAAGCTACGTTACCGTACAATCACAGGCGGTGAAACCAGCATTCGGAGAATGCTGACAGAACCTCTCCGCTTTGCGGAGAGGGCCGCCTGTCTTAACTTTGTGATTGTACGGTACGGTACTTAACAGGGTGGTCAACTTGTGGAACACTACTTGGGGGCCTCCTTCCTCTCTAGAAACAGCACATAGGTATCTGGACCCGCTGCGCCACCGACGTGTGACGGGTAAGTTGTCGCATCGTCATGTATCAGCCAGCTGCCGCTGCCGCTGCCGCGTGCTCGCATAATATAGTGCCCCATCTGACTGGAACCCATATGTTCAATTGTCGCATATACCCTATAGTGTGCGGTCTCCTGTATCTGTAATCCAGTCCAGGATCGCCAGCTACTTAGATCTACATGACCATCATCATACGGAATCCGTGCCCGCACCTTTGCGCCGGTGTTTGTAAACCGTTTGAGCGATAGGATAAGATATTGCGGGAATCGGCTGAGAGTATTCTCAATTTTAGCCGGTACCTTATCACGACATTGGGAGCAATCGTAATCATCCAACTTCTCATCAGCAAATCGGGCGGCCAGACACTCCTGTAGAGTTGGTGCGGGAGCGCCGGCCTTTTCGGCACCTGGGATCGGTAGAGTCAGTACATTCCACGGCTCGTAGCGATCTGACGTGGCCGCACAGCGCTCGCAAATCACACGGGAGCGGGTCTGTCCATAAAACATATCCAGCAATGGCGAATACTCTTTGTGAAAGAAAGAGACCCAGCTCTCCAGGCTTTTGATATACTCGGCGGCAGCTGGACTGCGGGCCTCTCCGCGGATGTTCATGACCACCTCGCGTGCCAGATGTGTGTGAAGCATGTCCAGGAGAATATGAATAGCCTCCGCACAATCAGCTTGGGCGCCGTAGTGGATATCGTCGTTGATCTCGCTAGCAGCCGCTACGAAACTCCGCACAAACTTCCCGGGGACCAGCGTCTTTTGTCCGGTAGAGCAGAGCTCTGCGACTACAGCGGCTGTTTCTTTAGTCAGTTCAGCCCCCTTGCGGCTGTCATGTGAGTGGGCTTTCCAGGCATCTGAGCAGAAATATTCTGCAAATGCCGGTGTATATCGAAGCGCTTGAATAGCGCTGTTCAGATAACAGGTGTTGCCGATGTTGGCTATGCCGCGGGCAGCAGGGGTGCTTTCAGATGCCATTGAGAGCGTCGTCGTTACGGGGCCGCGGTGGCACGGCTGCGGGTCGGCCATCACCTTTTTATGTGCGGTGGAGGTCTTCTTAGGTTAACCCGGTCTCTGTAGCCAGACGACCGTGTAGTTCGTGATGTTTGACTCCAGTAACACAGGGCGACCGTCCTGTGTCCAGAGCGCCGTAATCTGACGATCTGGCGCACGAAAGGCGTTGAACCGTCTGAGCACCGTCGCATAGCTCTCACCAGGATTGACCGCAAGTGTCAGCCCAACTGGCATCAAATGTAGCGCGGCTGGAGTAAAGTACTGCGGTTGATATTCGCGCACAGGATATTCATACGTCTGCTCTACAATCTGTTCATCGGCCATCTGGTCTAACTCTCTTTATCTCCATCGTCGCTTAGCTAGTGCCGGGGGCTAAGTGGAACTCCGTGATATGCGAGATAAATGGCAACTCCTTGGATCGTTAAATATCTAACAGTCAGTGCGCTGGGAGGTGCTGTATGTGGAGCAGCGCACGGTACTGCTACGACGGTGGGACCAAAACAGATTGCTGTCCAGGCAGTCACCGGTGCTCTGTTGGGCCCCTATGCGCCAGTCTATCTTCCGCTGTGGACAGTCGGGCTGATTCCGAATCGGCGCTGCCCAGCTACTTTTTCCCGCCGAACCTAGTATTCTTCAAGTAGAATACTAGGCAACTATCTAGGTTCGGCTTCACTTCGTTTTGCCGAACACTACATGAACCAGCTCCTGATATCGGCAATCCCCGCCGCCTGTCGCCGTGCATCCGCCAACATGTCTCCAAACAGCAGCTGCTCTGCGAGCTCCTCCCGCGCCGTCGCCGGATCCTTGGCCCGCGCCGCCGCCGCCAGCTGATGCGCCTTCACGCCCGGCAGACGCTCCACCACCAGCCCGAACACCTGGCTCACCGGCTTCGCGATCTGATTCGTGATGTAGAACACATAATCCGGTGTCAGTCCGTTTTCGCGGATATAGGTCGGTGTCTCAATTCGGTCGCCCTGGTTCTCGGGTGCCGGGCTACCCCGCGGCGGCGCCACATAGACAAACGGAATTCGGTCATTCGATGCTGGCTTATTGCCCGGATCGCGTCGCCCAATCCGGTCCGCGAGCTGTTTGTGGGCCGGTGGCGTCTTTGTCTTGTACTCCGCACGGAGGCTCTTTGTAATAGTCAGCCGCTTCATCGAGAATCGTCCCGCCAACAGATCTCGTGCCGCCGCCCGAACAAACTCAAATGCTGCCACGATATCCCGCCGCACCAGAATCGCCTCAATCGCACCCCCATAGACATACTTGACAATCGGCGCATTATCCCGCCGCTTCATTACGATCCCCATGCTCTTGCGCTTGTAGTCCTTGTCTTCCAGACCACCCTCTGTCATATCGCCAACATAGCGCTTCTTGGAGAGAAGACAGAAACAGCGGAACATCTTGTCAAACTCAAAGTCGTGGGGCGGCTTGAGGGCGCCTGAAATCTTATGCCCCGCCTCCTCTGCCAGCTCCTTGGCCGCCTCCTGTGCCGCCCGCCCCGTCAGCCGTTCGCCGGTGGTCGGGTCGCGGGGGCGGAATGCAATGAACACGGAGTCGGTGTCTCCGTAGACTGCGATGGCCTCACAACGCGGATCTCCAGCCGCTGGCCCGTAGGCGCGCTCGATACAGGCCTTGCTGAATAGCAGCTGCTGGCGCCCGTGGCCAGTGGTGGAGGCCGCGAGACACTTGCGGCGAATCTTGGAGGTGTTTGACCCGAGCTGTCCATAGAGCGAGTTCGCCGTCAGCTTGTAGGCTAGCTGTTGTGCTTCCAGCAGCCCGTAGATGAAGCTGTCCTTCGACTCCTTCTCCTGCTGTTTCCGCGTGCTCTTGCGGGCGGCCAGCAGCTTCATCAGAATCTTCGGTAGCGTGGATTTGCTGCCGTCGGGCGGCTGGGCGTAACGACATACACGGCGGCCGGTGGGGATAAGTGCCGGATGCTTCTTGTGGGACTCTGCTGGGTCAGGGCGCAGAATGTCATACTCCACCTCCAGATACTCCCAGCCGGGCAGATTGTCGTAGGTGTCGGCACCCTCCTTGATGCCCACGAAGCTGCCGTCGGCCGCGTAGTCCTTGACCCAGACTAGGCTGTCGTGGCTGATGTTCTCTGAGATGATAGAGGAGGGATACAGACTGCTGAAATCCAGCGCGGCCACCGGGTCGTCGTCCAGATAGATACCGCTCAGCGGATTCAGCACGATGGCACCCTCATAGCCCTCGGTGTCATCGTCACTGCGGATGGTTTCTGGTACGGGCGCGACCGCGCAGTCAGTGTCCGCGGGAGCAGCCCGAGGTGGCGCTGGCAGCACCGGAATCAGCTGGTCCTCCTTGCGACACTCATAGAACACAAGGGATTCGGATTTGATGCCCTGCCCACGTGTGAAGATGTAGTCCACTGGCACCCAGCAGACATTGGCCATCGCCATGGAATTGTTGAGCACCTTGAGCTTCTGGAGCAGCTCCATGACAAGATCGCAGTCCTGTATACAATAGCGAGCTACCTTGGCACGGTCGGCGGGGCCACCGGCGTGTAGGCGGAAGATATCCTTCGGGCTGACATCGTCCTTGCTTTGGCTCCAGCGCACCGGTGGCGGACCGTGGTCGGCGAGAGCAGCGGCCAGCTCGGGGGCGCGGACAAACAGCGCGGTCGGCTCGGTGGCCACCACCTCCATCTTATCGCCGATGACGTCATTCTCCTCATCCATGATGACGATGTAGCGGCCTGGAGTGGTTCCCTCCGTGGAGTCAGTGGCGATGCGCCAGATGTCGGGTCCAGCCGGATGGCCCGTGTTAGGAGTAGGGGCTCCGCGGACCTTACCCGACATGAACGTAGCGGCGACGTTGTCCAGGCTGTAGGAGTCCAGCACGGCGTTGCGGCGCACGTAGGCCAGCAGGTCGATATGGAGACGACCATCGCCCGTGATGACATAGAAGGTGTTATCGCCCATTGCGGAAGAGCTAAGGAACTTCTCACGGAGCTCCACTCGGCGATCGGTGACGCGGCTGAAAGCACGGAGCGCGGGGGTACAGCGATTCACCTCGGCACGGTCCCACAGATATTTCTCGTCAAAGCCAAAGATGTTGTAGCCGACCATGATATCGGGGTCTACCGCCTCAATCACACGGCACCAGGCCCGAATGAGTGCAGCCTCGTTCGCACAGGCATGCGTGTTGGTCGTCGTGCCGCCACTGGGCAGACGCGCACAAGAGCCAAGAACAAAGATATCCTTGCGCACCGGCGCGCCATTGACGTAGACCACGGAGCCAATTTGAATAATCGGATCGCCCTCGGGTGGCGGCAGGGCGTCGTTGAGCAGCTTCTCTACACGGTCAATCGCGTCGTCGGCGTCGCAATCCAGAGTTGGCGGCCAAGCGGCCACGAGAGCAGGAAGGGCGGCTGTCACCTCGCGCGGCCCAGTCGGTGACAGATAGACACGACTGATTGGGCTTGCCGGCACAGCGGCCACTGCCGCCTCCAGTGCTGCGCCCACTGCCGCTCCTCCACGGCCGGCGATGCCCGTTGCGACGAGCTCGCGTGCCGGTTTCCTCCAGGTCTTCTTGGCTAGCGGGAAGTCGCCGTGGCTGCTCGTACACTCGATATCCCATGACATGACACGGAGCGGCGCCGATGTCAGCTGCGTAGCGGCATCGGCGGGGGCCACCACCTCCCAGTCCGCAGTGGCCTGAATAGCTGCAGTGGTCGGCATCTCATCGGGCTCCTCCCAGAGCCCTTCATCTATGGATACCCAGCCGGCGGGGCGGATCTCGCGTAGATGGAAAAAGCGGAGCATCGGGTCGATATTCGCCTCGAAAACGCGTAGCAGCAGAGGTGGACCTCCAGTCTCCCGTGGATAGATAGCGGCGCGTGGTACGGGAATCGGTCGGGCGGTCTCTGAGTCCAGGCAGGCATCTCGCAGGTGGGTCCAAAGCCGCTTGGTTGGTGTCTGAATCTTGAGGAACGTGAATAGGCGATTATTGGAGAAGTCCCAGAAGCTGCGGTGGCGCTCGATGCTGAAGGCGATGGAGTCGCGGTCGCGGTCTTCTGTTATGCCGGCGGCTGCGAGGAGATAGTCTTGATAGGCAGCACGGGCACGGGCACTGCTGGCAATATCATCGGGCAGCTCTACATAGAAGAATGGCGTGAAGCCGGTTATGTCGAGGCTTACACTCTTCCCTGCAGCGGTCGCACCGAAGAGCGTAACTGTGTAGCCGGTGGCTTTGGTATCGCGCGCAGAGGCGCTAAGAATCTGGAACTGGAGCATGCTCTTTATGCTACCGAGTGGGTCGAGCGTTTGAGTGGCCCGGTCATTTTTTGCTGGTGCGGCGACGCCGGCGGCGATTGCGTCGAGCCGTAGAGAGACGGGGCAGCCCGGATGATGTGGTGGGGCGACGACGCCGGGGGAGCGCACTGTAGGCACCGAGGAGGAGCGCAGCGGGTGCGGCTGTTGTGGCGGCCTGTAGGAAGGCGGCCCATGGGTTGCCGCCCGACTGGACCGGCATCGCGGGCATCGCAGGGAGAGGATTCTTAATCACCTCTGTTCCAGGCACCACCGCATCCAGACGCTGCTCTGTCTCGGACGCGGCAGCAGTGGCGCTTATCGGCTCAAACATATCTTCGGTTGGTGTCGGCGCTGGCGCCGGCGCAGGCGCAGGCGCAGACGCAGCAGCGGCAGCTGACCCCGACCGAAGCACGGCTGTCATCGCCTCCCGATTGCGCGGCTCATCTGCCTCTGTTATCTTTCCCTCTGTATCAACAAAAAGCACCGTGGGGACACCCGAAACCGGTTTCTTCTCGGCGAGTGGCGTGCGGTCATAGGTGGCCGCCTCCATGCTCACCATGTTCGCCTGTCGTCCGGGCGTCTTACAGAGCTGCTTCCAGATAGGCATATAGGAGTGGCAGTGCGGGCAGGTGGTGGTAAACACCAGGATGACCGTCAGCGGTCCACGCTGGATGAGTTCGCTCATCTGGTTTATCTCTGCTGCATCTCCACTCTTGAGGCGAAGATGTGGCGTTTTGCTGCGCCTAGACATCGCCCTCTAATACTGGTGGCCATTTGCTAATCGCCATCCAAAGAAGAGGATGCAAAACATCGGTGGCGCCCCCGCAGGTTGGGGAACAGTCGGCCTCCTGCTGGTGGTGGCCGTGGCGGTTGTGGTCGGCACCTGGCTCTACTGGGCCGGCGCACCGCCTGCTGTCTTTTGTCCCAAACGTCTAGACAGCCGCCCGGACGGTTCGCTGGTGCTCCAGCCATCGGGTCAGAGCTTTGCGGATATGAATGCGTTCCAGCAGTGGTGGCACGGGAGCTCTGGCCTGAATTCGGTCTGCCCGATTCCCGTGCTATCTGGTGTGCCGACGGCGGGGGAGGTGGCCGCGACAGCGACTGGTCCGGCCTGGGGAACAGAGCAGACATTCGCCACCACGCCGATTTACAAGGTGGATGACTACGAGTTCTCGCGTGTCTTCGGCTACGAGCGCGACGGGAGGATGATGGTGCCCCGACAGAATTATAACGAGATTCTGGAGGCGCGGGCGCTGGACTGGGCCGACAAGCCGCTGAGCTCCGATGAACGACGCGACAAGTATGCCGGTCTACGGGAGGGGTTCACCGCGGCGGGGGAGCTCACCGCGACCGAGGTGGCTGTACGCGATGCGCGAGCGCAGTTTGGTTCCAAAGAGGAGGCTGACGCAGCCGAGGTAGAGTGCCGCATGAGCCGGCAGGATCGCGAAGTCGCAAAGCTGGTCGCGCGGGCCTACGCATCGGACCCAGCCTGGGAACCAGTGGTCACCAAGGTGGGCGCGAACCACTGGGAGGTGAACGAGCTCCGGCCGCGCGCACGCCATGGTGCTATCGCACCCCAGCCATATCAGGAGCGCGTTGTGAATACGGGCGAAGATGCCGTGGATGTACGCTTCCGCTACCGCCAGCAGGCCGACATTGATGCGGCCATAGATCCGTACTTTTCCGGCTATCCGAGCCGCACGGGCGATCCGTATCAGGGCACGGTGCCCGGTCTGGAGCGGATGTTCGGTCCGACATTTGATAAGGCGCAGTGGTATTAGACCGATGCGCTACTTTCTGATTCGGGATGATCTGGACACCAACCACGTCATCGCGATTCATCGGACGCTGGATTCAGCGGTTGCTTGTTTTTCATTATTTGTTATCAGCGGAGATTATGAGGATTATCTGGAGCTCGTGGAGATTGATACGAACGACCATGGGATTGTCATATCAGATGCCGTGGTGCTCTCATATAACAAGCAGTTGCGTTCATTATCGTGTGGGCGGGAAGACATTTTGCGTATTATTTCTAGTAGGATCCCTCTGACAAGGGGCACATAGTGCTGTTGTCGAAGTGCGTATGCTGCCGATTGAGAAAAGGCAGCATGACCGCGGTGGATGTTGTACTATCTAGACCGGTTCCTCGCAAGGAGCCCACACGCACGGTAGTCTGAATACATAGCAGCTCGGCATCAGCGGCATCTGTCCAGCGAATAGTGCTGACAACCTTACCGGTGACATCCGGCCAGGTGGTCTCGCTGCTGCGATTGTTGAAGCCAACAACGATTGGGCAAGCCGTATCATCGCAGAGCGGCTTAGAATCGGAAAAGGGCAGGCCATTCAGCGTTACGGTGGTGGAGGCACTACCTGCGTTGGCGGGGGTAATCTCGGGGCCGGTATTGGTGAACTCCAAATCTAGCGCGACAGGCAGACCAGGAGTCGGGGGGTCGGGGCGGAGTGATAGCCGACTGATCTTGAACGGCGCATCGGGGGCGCTACAGTCCAAGATACTCGCAGTGGCAGTAAGGAGCGCAGCAGTGGCAACGGCAACCAGGCGGAATAGCATCTTATTCTGCTGGGGACAGTGAGAATTCTTTTTATGCGGAGCCGGCACCTGCGGTAGTCTTTCTATTACTGCTGCTCTTGCGCCCGCTGCTAGAGCGTCGCAACATAGCAGCACAGCCGGTAGCAAAGAGTGCCAGAATGGGACCCAGCTCTGTTTCACTAAATAGATATTGCGTACGGACCTCATCTAGGCTCACTGTGGGAGTCGCCGCCCGTTTGTGCGTGGTGCGACGTTTGTCGGCTGCGGGTGCTACCACAGGAGCCGCAGTCAGTACCGGCTTCAGAATCGCCTCGTAGTGCCCGCCGGGCATAAAACCAGTATTTCCAACATTCACGCCACCGCCTTTATAATTAACAAGAACCGTAGGAAGAGCAGGGTCGTGTCCAATCAGCGTCATACAAACAGGACGGAGACTCATATCATCACGAATCTGAACTGCAAGAAAGTTTACATTGTAAATCCGCGCAATCAGTGTGCCCATCTCAATAGGGAGCTCTTCGCGCTTCCCCTCAAGTGTATCAAACCACTCGGCTGCGGCTGCTGCACCACCGACCTTGTAATATAAAATATCTGCCACCATCTCCAAATCAGCACGTCGTGCGATTAGAACATCTCGGAACTGATCGGCCAGATAAGCACGGGCTGCGCGATTGTGCGCACGATAGGTGGGAGACAGCGCAAACAAAAACGAGTGGAGCATACAGTTGCCGTCGCCCACGGTGCCGACACGCGCAAAGTCGGGAATCACTAGATCCTGTAGTTCGGCGTTTTTTCTACCGGCACGCGGGTCGGCCGACGCTAGCATGTCCGGGTTGATAGGAGGGACCAGTTCATATGCACCCTTTTCCAGAAGCAGCTTTTTCTTTGGATTGCTGGCCACAATCACAATAATTAAGCTTTCAATATCCGATACAGACTCCAATGCCGGAAGCGCCGCCATTCCTAATAGGGGGCACTAAATTTGACAAGTGGCGCGAGTCCCTTCTTATTCCTAGTACAATGACTTCGGCAGCACCGACGACGACGATCAAGATTCTCTACAATGACTGCTATGGTGGTTTCGGATTCTCAGAGGAGTTTAAGGCAGCCTATAAGGAGCGTACAGGAAGGGATGCCACTACGTTTAATCAGCTGTTCAGAGCGGTGCGAGCCGACCCTATTGCAGTAGAGCTGTTTGAGCGGCTCGGGTCGGCGCGGGCATCGGGAGAGAACGCCTCACTGTCAGTACGGGAGATTCCGGCTCTGTTTGAGCGATATTGGACAATCGAGGAGTATGATGGCAATGAGTGGGTCCATGTGAATGTGAACGAGGCGTATGCAGACCTGCTTCACCAGTATATGGATTCTGGGGACTTGGGCGCACTCTGTAATGGCTATCGCACTGTCAAAACGGCGGCTGGGCGGCTCTTCAAGAGCTCTGGGATTGGGCTCGGAGAGGATGAGATTGTTGGTGCCCCTGCACCCGCCCCTCCATCCATCCTAAAGCCTTCCAGTATCGTCGGTGAAGATGAGTACGCCCGCACCGTCGGCTACAGCTACTTCGGGATCGGAGACGGGCCCGAGGCCGGTACTGGTGCTGGACACGCGTGAGGCCGGGCTAGCAGCGGCGCTCACCGGTCAGGGCGTATCATTCCGTATCTCACCGCTTAGCGCCGGCGATTTTTGGATAGTGGATGACAGTGAACCGACCGCACCGCCCCTCCTGGCAGCCGAGCGGAAGACATTCGCCGATTTTGCGGCGAGCAACACGGACGGTCGCTATCGTGAACAGCGGGCGCGCCTCATGGCGATGCGCGGAGCCGGCACAGCGGTACTCTACGTGTTAGAGGGCAGTTGGTCGGTAGCCGAGTCGCGTCGCTACGGAACTCTAACGGAGCCCAACATGAAACGGCTTCTGGCGCGCCTCACAATCCGTTATGGTTTGCCGGTGCTGAGCGCAGACAATACGACGGCGACGGCGCAGTGGTGTCGGGTGCTGCTCGGACAGCTACGGGACGACCCGACGGTCTTCCACCCAGAGAGCGGCAGCATTGCGGAGAGCACGGCAGGGGCGATGACGGCCTACACAGCCGCGCTGGGTGTGGTGAAGGCGTCTAATCGGACACCTGCAGCGGTGGCGGCAGCGATGTTGGGGGCGGTGCCCGGTCTCGGTGAGAAACGCGTAGCGGCAATTCTCGCAGAGCGGTCGGTAGCGCAGCTGTCGGGAATGACGGCGGGCGAGCTGGCGGGGCTGGTGGCCGGCGGAAAGCGGCTCGGCGACAAACTGGGGGCGGCAATTGCGGAGGCGCTGGGGTTCAGCGGTGGCTCCTAAGAGACCCACGACAATGGCACGCCGGCAACGCTGTAAGGCCGCACCAGCTCCCGCATCTCAGCAATCTCGCGCTCCTGGGTCAGCACAATCTGCTCGGCTAAGCGGCGCACCCGCATATTGGTCGTGCGGTCCGCCCGTGCCCCCGCTGTCAGGAGTGCCATACTGTGATGCGGAATCATATCGTGTAGGAACTCTCGGTCATCCACGAGCCACTGTCCGCGATAGCCGGCCACACCCGTCGCCACTAGCGCCATGACCACCAGCCAGCCCCACCAGGGAATCGGATGCATAACACCCTCTAGTGCCACCATACCGGCAGCCATCGCCAGCGCCAGCCAGCTCTGCGATACAGAGTAATAGACATCGCCCGGAACACGCGCGACCATTATCCATGGCATCAAGAAAACATGGATAATGATCATTCCAACGAACATGACGGCGTGGGGGAGAGGCCAGGCGTACATAGTTCTTCTATTTTATATCATTGATAATTCGGTGAATGACAGACATAATATTAAGGTCATCTAGTATCCGTCGCTTTTCAGCACGAATCTGGTTAATCTGTGCCGACCAGGCATCCATAGCTATAGCCTTCTTGATGCGCTGATATGACTCTTCAAAGTTGGTCATATCTAGCGGCACGTAGCTGCCTTCTGTTAGAATTTCTGCGTGATTAGGAGGACCCCAATAGAAACAGAGTGATTCACATAGAATAGGCTCCCAGATTTTTTCTGTTATATAGTTGTATTCAGAATTATTCTCACACATAAAATAGTATCTGTAAGGCTCAATTGCTCTTTCTTTCTTTTCATCAGGTACAGGCCCAATATAAGAGCGAAAATCGTGATAGTTCTCCTTGCCATATATCGCTAGTGGAATGTCACCCTTCTCTTCCAGAAATCTCAAGAAATCTATCCTATATTTCTGGCCAGGATCAAGATATTTAGCCGAAGCTACATGAGATATACAAATATCCTTTTTAGCTGGAGAAGAGCTCATAGTCAAAAACGTTGAATATGATAGTGAACAGTGCCAGCAGGCTGGTGTGGGGCCGTTATATACAGAGAAGAACTTAGTGGGGTTAGGGCGTGCCCATTCACCCCATGTTTTAACACCCCATTTCTGCCACGATTCCCCACACCAAGGCTCATATTGAAATATAATAGTTCTTGCCGGATCAATTGTAGCTCCAAATGGAGGTTTATTTATAATTATCCAGAAATCAACTTTGCTGTCATCTGTTGTATCAATAAATTTAAGATTCCCCCAAACTCCGCCTGGTCGTGTGAATCTTTCAAAATCGCATAGAGACCCAGATAATGACCCCCAATTAGTAAGAATCTTAACATTGAACTTCGCCCGTATAAAAATACCATCGCGTTTTCTGAACCAAGGTGTGGTAGTAAGACGTACAGTTTTATATTGTTTTATAAATCCTAATGTATTGAAAGCAAGAGTTCCACGGAACTTTTCTGAGACTTTTAGGATTGTATCAATAGTACTATTATTACGAATGCTCTTAATATCATCACCCATATGATCTAGCCCTTGGTGAAATATCCATTCTCCACCATCCGCTAGTTGGAGCGCACCGCTAGACTTCTGTATATCGGAATCCACAGTGGAGGATGGTGTGCGCACCCACTCAGACAACACAATCGGTGGCGTCACCATCATCTGCTTGAACGTCTGCGCCGGCTGTATCTTCATAATATAGTCAATCCCATGACAGATTCCATTTTGCCGAATATAGTCTAGGAGCTTCTTGGCACCCTGGCGCGTGATACAATAGCCGAATGTGCCACCGGCTAGCGTAGCCTTATCTAGTGGGAGCATCGTGGGGGTCCCCTCAGTTGGATGCGTACCAAACACTGACCTCCCTAAATAAAGCAGATCTGCCCCCGAACGGCAGAACTCCACAACAAGGCGTTCGCGATACGCCAAGAAATCGGGGGCGAATGTAATGTCATCTTCATAAATAGTATATATATCGGCGTCAGTATCGGCGGCCAGCTGCTGCCAGAGCCGATAGTGACTGAGTGCGCACCCGATGACACCGCGACGACTGCCAAAATCGTTGCCGGTGAACAGCCACTGTATCTCGGGCGTAACCGTGAGCGCCTGTCCATCTACAGCGGTCCAGAACTGATAGCCCGATAGGCCCGCAGCTGCTGCCGCAGCGTTCACGTCAGCGCGGCGATCGGAACGACGCTCCAGATTCACGATCCAGCTTTTGTTTCTGGTACTGCCGTTGCTGCCGCCAAACTGTGTCTCTCCATTGAGCGTGTAGGCATTCTTCCCAGTGCGGTCCGACGTGAGCTTGCCGATATGCATACAGGTGATAGTATCAAAGAACGCAGATCGGTGCCCCGCCGAAAACCAGCGATTCGCATAATCCATCTCAAAGAACGTATTTGGTGAATCATAGTTTCCTAGGGCAAGAATGGGAGCAACACGAATCATTGATGGGCGGAAGCTGTAGTGCGGCCAATACGCACAGTTCTTTCCCGCCACGCTGCTGCTCTTTTCGTGAAGCAGGTAGCCTTTCTCCAGCGGCACACCCCCGTTAATATCCCAGCCCGTAGGCAGCTCCGCATAGTTACGATTGAACAGCACTTGGTCTATCTTATCTTCAGCGTGTCTCTCCAAGAACTCCAGCGCATCCGTCACATAGTTGCGCTCACGATAAAAGAGCCAGTCATCCTCCAGATGAATCCAGTAGTCGGGTCGCGCCCGTTCCAGATGTGCCCATATCATGTTCATGCTCTGCCGATGACCCTTCTGTTCGGGCCCCTTCAACACGAACGACATAAACGGGTAGGCCCGTCGCATCGCGGCGCGATCCTCCTCTGAGGAATTATCATCCACGCAGACAAACTCTGAAACTCGGTCTATATCCTTCCAGCAACGCAGCAGCGAATTCATAGTCTGCGTGAATAGATCCAGACGCTTACAGGTGGTGATCGTGCAGAGAATACGCGGGGCGCTTTTTTCGCGGATAGCTAGATGTGGCGGAACTGCCTCAATCAGCAGCGAGCGATGGCGCTCTATAATGTCCATTATCACCTGTTCGCTATTGGTCTCCAAACGATGCGAAAGCGCCTCACGATAGGCAAGCAGCCGCTGTAGAAACTCTAGCGAGGGAGTAAGCTCTGAAATAACAAACTGAAGATTGAAAAATAGGGAGTTACTACGAAAAGGGGTGACATCAGTGTGGGCACATCGGAATATAATATCAAACATCCTGAGCGCCAAGGGTTTATTGCCAGTACGGATTGCTGAGATGATAACAAAATATGGTAGGTCATAGTCGTATGTTGCGCGGGTGACAAATAGATGACGTGAGATGGCGTCGCGTTCAGCGAGGTAGTGAGTCTCATAAAATTCACTAATAAATCGGTAGAATCCAAGGGCAGCATGATTCTGATTTTTGATGCAGTAGTATTCAACAAGGCGCTGTATTCCCTCCACGCGGTTCGGCACATGCTGGTGACTCTCAATCAAGTACGGTAGATTCGCCTCACAGGCGGAGAGATCCCAGATTCGCACACAGGCCAGATACTTCTCCTCTGCCCAGCCGTTCATTGTAAGCACGCGTTTGTAGAACTCTATTGCCTTGTCAGCGCGACCAGCATCTTTATAGCTGTTCGCGCAATAAAACGCATACCGTGCATTGGTAGGCTCCTCAAGAAGCCCGCGCTCTAATACTTCAGCATCGCGCAGATATTTATTGAGATCACGATTGCGTGCGCCGACGCGCCCAGATTCGCACCAGTAGTCGCCTCTGATGGTCTCTTCACGGGCCGATGGCTCACCTTCGGCGGGCGCAGGGTATTCATGGAGCACACCCACATAGCGCCAGCGACGTCTGTTATTGAACAGCTGCTGCCGACCATAGCGAAACCCACCGCTATTTCCAAATGTTAGCTTATAGGCATCGGCTGTCAGGGGTGCGGGCAGTGTGAGCGTACCGACTACCGAATCATCGGCATCCCAGACCAGCACGTAGTCGGTCTTGTTAAAAGCATGCGCAAACGCCTGTGTGCGATTCCAGCCAAAATCGCGCCAGGGGGTCTCATAGAGCTCGCCACTGATGCCGCGCTCCTCAAAAAACTGGCGGATTATCTCTTGGGTTCCATCGGTAGAGCCGGTGTCGTCTATCACCCAGTAGGTAATCGGAAACACTGTAAGTAGATGTGCCAGCGTCTGCCGGATAATATGGCTTTCGTCCTTGACGATCATATTCAGACAGAGGGTCTGGGTGCTGCTGCTGCCGCCGCCACTCATTTGGTAGGCCGGGTGCTTCCGCAGCGTCTAAACAATCGCGGGCGCTGTCTCATTAGTAGCAATGTCAACCAGCGCCACCGCCTCTCCGTCGCTCGTCGGTGCCGCGGAGCCGAAAATCTACAATCCGTGGAATCCGGCTAACAAGGAGATTCCCGTAGCAGAGATTGCCCGTATAAATCGTTGTGAGCCCAAACGCGTGGAGCTTTACCGCCAGGCGTGTGTGCATAAGTCGTTCGTTGCGCGAGAGGCCCATGAAGGGCAGCTGATTTCTCCGCGGCCAGATGACTGTATGTCGCTCAAGCACGCCGACAACGAACATCTGGAGTTCGTGGGAGACGGTATTCTGGATGCGATTGTGGGTGACTACCTGGAGCGGCGATATCCCGGCGAGGGTGAGGGGTTCTGGACGTCGCTGCGTTCGGATCTGGTGAATAATGAACATCTGGGTGGACTCGCAATGAAACTCGGAATGGCACCGTGGCTGATTATGTCGCGACACATGGAGGAGGTGTGCGCGGGGCGCTCCAATCGGCGGATGCTGGGCTCTATGTTGGAGGCCTGGATTGCGGCAATGTATCGTGACCGGGCAGCGGATGATCCGAAGACGGCATTCTGGCGGGTCCAGCAGTGGGTGATTGAGGTGCTGGAGACCCATGTGGATTTCGGTGAGCTGATTGCCTGTAATACGAACTACAAGGACCAGCTGCTGAGGGCGTTCCAGGCAACGTTCCACCAGCCGCCGCGCTACAAGGAGGTGGCTACAGAGGGGCCTCTCCATAATCGGATTTTTACGATGGGTGTACTACATCCGGATGGCTCTGTGCTGACGACAGCGACGGCGCGCAACAAGAAGGAGGCAGAGCAGGAGGCATCCCGGCTGGCGCTGATTCGGCTGGGGTTCGCTGCTTCGTAGGTGCGGACCCTAAACGACGACAAATTGGCATCAGACATTAGAGTGATGGCTGATTCCAAATCGGATAATGCGCCGATTGGCGCTGTGGCTTGGCCGGCAATCAAGGGGATTGTGGTCGAGAAGGCGCCGGTGGGCGGCCTGGGGGCGCGGTTTTCTACAGCACCGGCTCCCGCTCCTGTTATCAAGAAACCTATGGCTGCAGCACCCACTCCAGTTGTCAAGAAGCCCGCTGCTAAATCTGTGCGATTTACTGAAGAAGCTGCCCCTGCCCCTGCTCCAGCACCAGTGGTTGAAGAAGAGGCGCAGGATGAGGTAGCTGTCCCTACACCCGCACCTGTCGCTGAAGAGAAGGAGATAACAGTGACCCCTGCTCCCGCGCCCGCACCTATAAAACCCAAACCCGCTGTTGCCGCCGCAACCGATGAAGCGCCCGAAATCAGCCGCGAACAGTTCATCACCGACCTTATTCCTCTCCGCGAGAAGCTGGTCAAGGCCCGACCCGCAGAAATCGTGCCTGCCGGTGCTATCTATCGCCCTATCTCATCCGCCTCCTTCAGCGACTTCATTGTCCAGACCTACAACCAGTATTCTCCCATGCTCCAACGGGTTCTCCGCGAAGGAGCCGCCGCTGCCCGTGCGCCCAAGGAGCTCGACCGCGACGCCTGTCGTCGTCGCGACCCCAATAAGGTGGAGACCTTCTACTATCAGAAATTCGTGCGCGACTACCTGAGCCGCGACACCCCCTATCGTGGCCTACTTGTCTATCACGGCCTCGGCACTGGCAAGACCTGTACCTCTATTGCCGCCGCGGAGGCGCTCTATTGGGGCGGCCAACGCATCATCTATGTGCTGACACCCGCCACGCTCTCCAACAACTACCGGCGCGAGCTCGGCAAGTGCGGCTACTTTCCGCTGCGCATAGCGAATGACTGGGCCTTTCTGCGCGTCCCCGATTTCTCCAAGCCGACCCGCGAGGCGATTTGGTTGACGGAGGTGCTTGGGCTGCCAAAGGAGCTTGTGCGCCGGCAGGGTGGCGGCTGGGTGCCGAACCCTGACCGCCCAAGCAACTGGGAGACACTCAGTGCCGCCGACCGTGAGAGCATCCGCGCCCAGCAGCGTGCGCATCTGAATCACCGCTTCCGTTTCATCCATTACAACGGCGTTAGTCCGGAGCTGCTCTCGCAGCTTGCGATGGACGGGGTACGACGCGGCTCCAGCATCTTTGACAACGCCGTAGTAATCGTGGATGAGATTCACAATCTGGTCCGCACCATCAATGGCACGCTCCTCGGCAGTAAGCCGATCCCCGAGGTGATTAAGGAGGGCGGGGCCGAGCCGCGCGAGGCGACCTGGAGCGCGCCGATGGGTCGTGAGCGGCCGGGGCTGCGGTATCCCCGCGGCTACGTGCTGTACCGTCTGCTGACGAACGCGGTGGGTGCAAAGATTATCGCGCTCTCTGCGACACCGATGATCAACTACTCGCAGGAGCTAGCGATTCTGATGAACATCGTGGGTGGCGACCAGCGGATGGGGGAAATCAGCCTGCGGGCCATGGCGCGCGACCCGGGTACGCTGCGACGACTGGAGGACTGGGCACGGGCGCATCCGACGGTGGATTTCTGGGCGGTCGAAGAGGGGGCCGACAAGAAGCCGGTGCTGAACGTGACACCGGTTCCCTACGGCTTTACCAAGGTGGTGGGTGTGGGCGCAGGAGCTCCTAGCGGATTTGTCCGTATGAAGCCGCGCGAAGTTGTGCCTATTGAGCGAGCGGCGGAGCGCCAGATGGACCAGTGGGCACTCGGACTTGTTAAGGAGCTGGCTGCCGCTGGTATTCTTCCCGCAGATTCGTCAGCCGAACCCGAGGCGGCAGTGACGGCGGCCCGCGCCGCTGGCCCAGGGGCAGTGCCAAAAACTGCTGCTTTCCGTTTGCGCACACTGCCGCTGTTGCCCGAGAGTGCTAAGGAGTTTGTCGGCAGCTTTGTGGACCGCGCTACACTTAAGATTCTCCACGCAAACGTCCTCAAGGCGCGCTGTACGGGGCTGGTCTCGTATTATCGGGGCGGATCTGAGGAGATGATGCCGAGAGTGACGCGTGACGAAGTGGTGCGTGTCCCCATGAACGATTACATGTTCGGACAGTACGTGGCGCTGCGCGATGCAGAGCTAGCACAGGAGACCGGTGCTAAGAAGGATGATAAGAAAGAGGGTGCGGCGGGAGCAGCCGCCACAAAACGGAAGGGGGCGACAGCTGCCGAAATGGACCTGTATGCGCAGGCTACCCAGACACTCCAGACCGGTTTCAAGGCGCTGTCGCGTGCCGCCTGTAATTGGGTTTTCCCTGAGGAGGTGGAGCGTCCGAAGATGTCAGCGCGGGAGAAGGTGGCGGCTCTCGGAATTGACCAGGAGCGCATTATAGCAGCCGACCTGGCGGTTGATACGGAGGCTCCTCCTCCACCTACCATTGCTGCTGCTACTGAAGAGACCGCCGCAGAGCCCACAGAGGCAGCGCTGCCCGATGAACCTGAGCCACCGGCCCCCGCACCCACCGCCGAAGAGACAGCCGTTGCCGGTATTGTGGGGACACTTCTGTCTGAGCTGGAGGCCAAAGGCGATGAGTATCTGAACCGCGGCCTCGCCACCTACTCACCGAAATATGCAGCAATTCTCACCAACATTCGTGCGAGCCCTGGCCCTGTGCTGGTCTACAGTCAGTTCAAGACAATGGAGGGGCTCGGTATCTTCGCAGCGGCTCTGCGGGCGGCACCGGAGCGCTACATGCCCCTCGATATTGTACGCCCGGCAGGGGCCACAGAGTGGGAGATTCCAGCCGGCCTGATGACGCCCGAAGCCCGTGCACGGCCGCGCTACATCCTCTACACCGGCGACCAGGATCTCGAGAAACGCCGTCTGCTTCTCCAGCTCTACAACGCCGACGTGGCCGGCCTGCCTCCGCGTCTCTCGGCGCAGTGTGCAGAGCTGCTAGCAGGCGCACCCGACAATCGCGATGGACGCGTGGCGCGTATCTTTATGATTACGCAGTCGGGTGCGGAGGGTATCTCGCTCTTCAATACCCGCCAGGTTCACGTCATGGAGCCGTACTGGAATAACGTCCGCATCCAGCAGGTGATTGGTCGTGCCATTCGTCTCTGTTCCCATATGAATCTGCCATGGGAGGAGCGCACGGTGGAGGTCTACCGCTATTTGTCGGTGTTTGACGTAGCAAAGGGACAGAAGTATCTGCCAGATATGAATCTTACCACTGACGAGATTATCTTTGACATCGCTGGTAAGAAGCAGCGCCTAGCCGATGGACTTGCGGAAATCGCACAATCTGCTGCTGTAGATTGTGAGCTTCACGCGTTTGAGCACGGGGAAACCATCAAATGCTTCAAGTTCGCCGCGGGGGCGCGACCGGCCTTTATGTTCCATCCCGACTGGCAGAAGGACTTGGCGGCGGCAAGTACGGTGCGGGCGGCGGCAGCGGGGGCTGGATCAATCTAACTCTAAAAGAGATCCGCCCAATCATCCGACATATCCCGAGCTATCAGGTCCGGGCTCAGTCGGTAATCGAAACCGCGGAACCAGGCGATGCCACCCGTCCAGGCCGCACCGTCATCCGTCGCATCACTGCCGATGCGAATCTGTTCGTAGATAGTCAGCGGATCCACGACGGCCGCGGGCAGATTCGCCGCGAGCTTTCCATTGATGTAGACCGCGTAACCGCTGAAGTCGTCGTCCCATACAAGCGCAAAATGGAACCACTGGCCCGGTGGATAGCTGATTGGCCCAGTTGTCAGATTCGCAGTAAAGGTGGTCTGTGTATCGGGGCCGGGTGCGCCGGTAGCGGGGTCCACAGAGGGACCCTTGCCGTACGCGTAGATAGAGCCGTTGTAGCCGGTTATCTCAAAGTCCGCCGTGCGATTCGGAAAGTCCCACGAATCCAGCGGAGCGCCTGTGCGCGGATAGCCCAACGTGTTGGTGCTCGGCAGATTATAGAACGCCAAGAAGCTCGGCGTGTAGGAGCCACCGCGACTGTCGCGACCCAGCGTTATGCTCTGGATGTTCATCATCATCGTGAATGACCGCAACGCCCGACTGCGGATCCCCTGTGAGTAGTTCAGCGTGTTGAACAATCCCGATCCAGAACCATTCACTAACATACACTGCCGCCCACCCAGAGAGCCCACTTGCGACTTCTGTAGCCAGACATTCTGGAATATTCCATTTGTATCTTGTACAGAACCACTGCTCCCAGCCGCCATCTTGTTGAACGCCAGCTCCAACACCGGCAGACGACGATCCGTGGGCAGGAAGAGCTGGGCCGGTTGCAGAGGAGTCCACGCCGCGCCGCCGACAGAGGCAGCCAGCTGGAATCCCCACGACCCGCCGCTGTTCATAATGTCAACCGTCAGCGTGTAGAGCTGGTCCGCGACCATCTCAGTTATGGGGGACACTGCGTTGCCCGAGCCCTGCCAGTCCATCAGCAGCTGGCCGTTCAGCAGCATCCGCACAGGGTCCGGTGAAGTCGACAGAAACTGATAGTTGCCGCCGGTGGTCGGCGCGAACACCGTCGTGTAGCGCTGGCACTCGGTCGTGAATCCGCCGGCGGGCGTCATCTCACCAGTCGTAGGTGTCTGACTCGGAAACCCGTTCTTAAAGAGATAGCGACCGAGAAAATGTGTCTGCGGGCCGGCCACCGGGAATAGCGACGTAGGGGCACCGGCAGGAGCAAACCAGCGAAGGAGAGCCACACCCTGATTATTACAGCCGGTGCGCGGGAAGCGCGGGCTGAGTCCGTAGACATTCTTGATGGCTGTCACCTGGCCGGCTGCAGATCCACCGGTGGCCGACGGTGGGTTGTCGGCCTGCCGCTTCAGAGTCGCAATCGCCGTTTTGACATCTCCCCAGGTCGGTAGGCCATTCCAGTAGGACATGCCACCGACCGCCGGCATCAGCGCACCAGCCGCCGCCCATCCCGCCGCCTGCGCCGCCTGCGTCACGCAGTCCGGGTCATATGGCCCGCCATCGCTGTCTGCAAGGGCGCACGGATCAAAGGGGCTGCCGTAGCAGAGATTGCTCGCCGCGCTCGTCGCACGGGAGCCATCGCCCGACGCCGCCTGCCGCTGCAGCGCCGACACCGAGTTGAATGCGTCGGCCACCGAGAGCTGTCCGCCATTTATGATCCCTGGATTTATCTGGAAACCGCGCTGGGCCAACACACCATTAATAGAGGCAAATGTCGGATTGGAGCCCGCATAGCCGGCACCGCCGAGGCTCGCGGCCAGAGTTCCCGAGGCGCTGCACTGCCAGGCGGCGACAGCCTGGAGACAAGCGGGGCTGAGTGCCCCATTGGCCTGCGGTGTACAGAGACCTGTTATACCCGGCGGCGCACCCGCAGGGACACCAGGAGCCGGCGGCGGGGGTGGCGGACAGGCAGCCGGATTCATCACGATACCGCCACCAGGACAGTCTCCACCGGGTGCCTGTGGAAACAGGGGATTACCTGCGCCATCCGTCACGACAGCCATACCGGTGCCGGGACACCAGCCCACATTAGGAAAGTTCGCATAGGCGATATCGGGACAGGTCGCCACACGCGCCGCCCGCTTCTGTCCCTCCGCCTGCTGCGCTTCGCGGGGGTCCCATATCCATCGACCAGGACCAATCTGCGTGTCCAGAGTGGGGCTCATCGCACCACGTCGCGTACCGTAGGCACCTGTAGAGGGGATAGTAGGATCGGCCACGAACCACCAACCGCAGCCGGTGCGCGCAGCAGGGTCGCGCATCCCCGGTCCAGGATACGGCAGGCCACGGCACTCGGCGTCGCGGCGCACGGCACCGCTGCTCTCACCGAACTGACTGAAATAGGAGGCAGCATCTGTTGGGACCACTGTGCCTGCAGCCGCAGTCGGATCCACGAGGCCGAGCGCCTGCTGGATTGTAGTGTTGGTGATTGACCCCGTGGGCCGCTGAGTCGGCAGCGCCCTGTTTATCTCGTGTTTGTAATACGACCGCTGGGCGGCCTCGAATCCGCTCATTCTCCTAACAGCTCCTGCTAGAATTGTTAGTAGAATTCTGTCGCTGGCCGCTGCCGCTAGACCCGTGCCCGCAAGTACCGGTCCGCAAAGGCCGCCAGACCGCCAGGTGCCGCTACAGTGGGCGCCGCCGCATTCGCAGGATCTGCTACCCATGTCTGACAGGCACCCATAGAGCCAGCATACAGACACTGCGACGGGTTCGCGGGGTCCGCCGCACAGAGCACCTGTCCCGCTACCTCCTTGACGGCCGGCACCGCCGTCGCGCTCAACAGCTGTCCTTGTCCAGATTCTAGAGGTGACTGGGGCTTCCATGAGGCCAGTGCGGCCTGCGTAGGGTCGTTGGGGTTGGTCTGCGCCAGAATCACGTCGCTCGCACCTGCTGCAGAGAGCGCTAGATAATAGTCCGGGAAGTTAGAGCTCTGGTAGCTCACCGCCGACGCATCGCCGTTCAGCGCGGCCACCACACGGAAGCTAGAATCATCCGCAAACGGGCTGCCGTCGGGCGCCCGCGCATTCAGCAGAGCGCGGAAGTTGCTATGACGTAGGAACATCGTGGGGAAATTGACTGACTGGAAGCTGACATAGCCGGCCTTTCCGTTGTTAGCAGGCATCACCTGGAGCGTGCCATCCTGTGTAAAGAGCCCCGAGCCATCATTCGGCATCACCCAGAACTGGAAGTTGCTGTGTCGCAGGTAGGCCCCTGGCGCACCGGCGTTCGTGTGACTCACTGCGGTACCCGGCACAATCAGCTGCGGCTGGTTCCAGACACCCGCGGTAGTGAATGGAATAACATCCTGTGCTGGCGCGGCGGGTTTAACTCCGTAGCAGGAGACACAGGCCTTGCCGGCGGCCCATGATGCTGTCATATTTCCACAGTTATTGACTCCAACTGATCCACATCCAAATCCATATTCGGGCTTGATCACATTCATCGGATAGTAGGCCGAGCCATCAGACGCCCACGCACAGCGGCACCAGTCTGCCCCCGCCGCCTGCGCCGACGCAATCTCCGCGGGTGTTGCGAGCCGCGCTCCGTAGGTAGCGCAGACCCCTTCAGCATCGCCGGGTGCGACCGTGTAATCATTCTTGGGGCATACCGCAAACACCTCGGGCTGAGCCGTTGCGCTGGGGCCCAGGCAGTTCCAGTCAGTCGGGTTCGGCGGTGGGCAGGAGCCGGTGGGGGCCACGGGAGGCTCCAGATTGATGTTATAGCAGTTGCGCATCGCGGCGGCCTGGGCGTCAAAGTCGCTGGAATCGCGGGCTGCCTGGAAGATGCTCTGATAGAATCCACGGATGCCGGGAAGGGAGCCGTTCGCGTTGGCGGCGGCGACGTTGGCCTGATTCGGCGTACCATCTGCATTGAGAGGTGCCAGCAGACCCGCCGCCCCGCAGTACTGATAGGGGAGCGACGTGGGGTCCACCGTGACATTGGCGTCTGCGCCGGGATTGCCACTCGTGCGCCACAGGTAGTCCAGACACTCGGGTGAGTGCGGCCCTGTCTGCGCATTCGGCCCGTCGCATGGATTCTTGGGGGCGGTGCCAAACATCCGCATGGAGGCATCCTTGAAAGTGGCAAAATCCACGGGGGCGCCGTTCATATCCACGCCGTAGAGCGCGATATTGGCCCGGTTGTTGAGTGCGGCCACGGTGTCATCCAGTGTGCCAGAGGGGGCAACTAGAGCGGTGGCCTTCGCCTGCGTGCTCGGATAGTCCGTTCCCTTTGGCGTGCCGCCGGCAGCGGCGAACAGCTCCTGGAGACAATAGGGGGTCGGATTGAATGAGCCATCGGCCTTGAAGCAGGAGTGCGCCCCCATCAGACCAGCTCCGACCTCGGTGAGCACCAGCGGGCCCGTGGGACAGTCCGCCTTGTCGTCGGCAAAAATCGGATCCACGAGGGTAGCAGGAACCTGGATCGTGAGCGTGGCGGTGGTGGCCGTAGCTATCCCTGTAAGAGTAATAGTAGTTCCATCTGGATAACTGGCGGAGGTCCCATCATCATATGTCAACCATAGCATTTTGGCCTGACCTGGAGCAGGGTCTGGAGAAAACCCGGGTAGATTTGTGCTAATAGTTATACTACTTGAGGTATTAATAATTGATGTAACATAATCTGTGACTACAGCTCCTTGCCGTATACCATCTGGTGGTCCAGTGCTGTACCAGGCCTGTCTGATAATCGGCAGCAGAATCTCGGAGCGACGACCGTACCAGAGAACGGTATTCGGCACCTGGGCCTGGAATGTTGACCAGATATCCGCGTCTTTAGCGACTGCGGCACCCACCTGCCCCGATCGCTTGTCGCCGGCGATCACGAGACCGTTAGTCGGCGCGATGGCCTGCTCACCGACATCTAGCGACACGACGCGTTTGCCATCGGGGCTGGAGAGCCAGCCACACCAGACCGCAGGGCAGCCATATATCTGAATTTTGATTGTGTCACCCTCTGTTACTGTTATCGCCACAGTCTGTGGGTCTAATACAGCACGAGAAGAAGGAGGCAGCTGAACCGTTCCGCCATTCGCCAGAGTCACCACGAGGCCCGCCCCGCCTGGCCCCGAGTAGGCACCGGGATGGCTGACATTGAGGATCGCGGTGTAGGCACGCGGTTTCGGCCCGACATACAGAAGTCCGGTCGCACCGGCGGGGGCAGCACCATAGCACTGTCCGCACTGGTTGGCCGACGTTGCCGCACCGGCGCGCTGGCACTGGAGCTGGAGCTCGCGGGCCTGGCAGTTCTCGCGCATCAACGTGAAGTTCTGGGGAGCGCAGCTGCCGACAGAGGGACGATAGGAGGCCGGGCCGCCGTTCGTGTTGCTGAGTTCGTTGGCACGGATCTGGTCATCGGAGGAGATAAACATTCCGCCGCGGTGAGCCCGCCCACGTGAGTCCAGGCCATCGCGGTGGCACATTCCGCATTCGGCGGCCCGGGGATCGTCCAGCGCCGTACAGTCCAGCGGTAGCGACTCACAGAAGGCAATCTTCTGGGCGATAATACCGGTCTGCTCAACGGTCGGTGCGCCGGGCGCTTTGCCGCTACCATCATCGGCTGCGCCGAGGCCGAGACTGGAGCCGATGAGACCCAGGAGCGACGGCCGCGCCGTGGCGGCTGCAGGAAGTGCGGTATTGACAGCGGCGTCCACCATAGCAGCATCAGGAGGTGTCGGGGCCAGTGGATCTTGAAGACGCGCTAGGTCGTTATAGCGCCGCTCTCCTTCAAACTGGAGCTGCTGACGTTGGGCGAGCTGTGTAGGGGGGTCCACGGTAAGGAACCCCTCGTAGACGCGTGGTGCCCCCATCCATGCCAACACCAGCAGTCCGAGTACGACTGCTCCAACTAATAACAAGAGCCGCATAGGCTGTATCCCTAACGGCGCTGGCTATTTCTGGGCTGGCGACTAAACATTATCCGGTCGCGTGCTGCTACCGGGGTCCACATCACGCGTGATTACACGCAGGAACAGTTGGACCTGACGACTGAGATTCAGAATTCCACCGCGCTGGTAGCCGGCTGTTGCCCCGGCATTGTATGCGGCCATCTCGTCTGCTAGTGTCGTCTCAGTGCCCGCTGCGCCGGTCCACAGATAGCGCGCACAGACACCGGTGGTTGGATCCACAAAGCGGTTCCGCAGAATTACAGTATTTGCGTAGCCGCAGTCATTCCATCCATCCACAAAGGCACCGCTGCTGGCATCATAATATCCAATCCCCACAACAATATGCCCCTCATCGCGCTCTAACCACTGATTGAGAGCCTCGCCGGCTTTCTGGATGCTAGGAGTGGCAGAAGTAAATGTCAGATCCTTGAATGCGACGCGGTCATTGCGCCCGAATGTCCATAACGAGAACCAGGTGGTGGTCTCTATGAAGAGATACTCGGCAACATCTGCGCTGCCCGAAGTATCATAACAGGAGCCAGATACATCCGGGTCGCTGCCCCATATAACACGCGCCATGCGCAGTGCATCGGGCGCAGGAGAGAGTGTCAGATTCTCTGGATTCAGCAGCTCGAAGCTGAGCTTGTTGAGCGACGCCAGTGGTGCCGGCGCATAGACCCGCTGGGCCTTCATGAACTTCGGGAAGAAGAGCGTATAGCCGCGGCTGTTGATATAGTCGCTGCCACCGGTGGTCGCGTCGCTGCGCCAGGTCGCATCGTATTGGCAGATCGCAAATGACTTGTCTGCCGTGGGGTTCGTGCTATAGTTGTTGGCCTGGTGCTCCTCCAGCATCACCTGGATGAACGGCAGACTCAACGCGGTTATCGGTGCCTGCTCGGGGGCGGAGACGGCAGCAGCGGCACAGTCGCGTGGCACAGCCACCTCCAGCCCCTCCACCGGAATCACTGCCTTGATGAACTCCAGGCGTACAATGTTGCGGAATCGGTTCGTGATAGTGGCCTGCGCACCGGTTCCCTGCGGGCGCGCCACGCTATCCAGCTGAACGGTGAATCTGTAGCGATTCTCGGTGGTGGCGGCGAGCCAGTCACGGTCTTTGGAGTTCAGAATAAGATTGTATTCGGTTTCGCGATATTTTACGATATCTTCCTGCCGTTGGACAAAATCCTTTGGCTGAGCGATGCCGGCGAATCCTGGAGGCAGTCCGGTGACGGGGCCAACGGGTCGTGTCTCTAATGGCTGGAGCTCCGCCGGAAGCTGCGGAATAGGGGTAGAGACAGTGGGAATAGGCGCACCCGCTGCAGCAGCACGCGTTGCCTTGATGCGCTCAAACAGCGCAATCGGGTCCTGCTCTTCAAGGGGAACCGCAAAGGAGAGTGCGGGCTCAGGAGAGACTGCCGCCTGGAAGGAGGGTGGCGGTGGCGGCAGAGGAGTCGCAGCAGGAACAGGCGGAGAGCCGCGGATAGCTCCCGTGTTTCGTCGAAACCATCCGGCCATACTGTCAAATGTCTCCCGGAGCACCTCCTGTTCATTTAGAGAGCCCTGAACACGAATCACCTCGCGTACATAGTGTCCAAGCGTGCGCTGGAGACGGGAGTCGGCAGCCGGGCTCAGACCAGCAGGAAGTCGCTTTCCAAAGTTGTCGCGCAGCGACTCTAACATGCGCTGGTATGCGCCATCCATTACTGAGGCCTGCGATATCTTAGAAGGGCTCCTATAAGCGGACTAGACGCCGTCGTGCCGCTGTCAGGGCCGCCGAACTCGGGCGTTCAGTTGCAAAGAGCAGATCGCGTATCGCATTCATTGTGTCATCATCCACGCGCCGACGACATATATCCGCAAATGTTCGCCCTTTCAGAAGTCCGATAATCACGTACATACAGTATGTTCCACACTCGGTTTCCTTGCGCTGATGTCGGATGTCATTCCAGTATATCTGGCGACAGCCCTGTTCGCGACAGCGACGCAGCAGACGGCGCACCTCGGCCGGTGGGGGATAACCATAGCTATCGTAGTAGTAGGCGGCCCCAGCACGGAGGTCCAGATAGGCACAAACCCAGTGGCTACCGGGTCGGTCATGCGGGTCCAGATTGAAGACGATACCTATGGCCCAGTCGCCGCGCGCCTTCATGGCGCGTAGGTCCAGACCACAGAGCTCGTCCACCACACAGCGGCCAAAAGAGCCTTCAGGACGCTCATCAAAATCGATTGGTACGGGTCCAATGAACTCAAAATGCGGATAGGCGGTCTCATACTGCTCCATGACACGGGCAATTGTCTCTGTGTCGTGCCACTCGCGCGGCCGGGAGAGCCACTCGGCGGGCTTGGGGGGTCTAAAGAACTCCGCGGCGGCAGCGCGCTCGGCGGGGGCGGCGAGCTTCTGGACGGCGCAGTATTCAGAGGCACACTCGTACTGTCGACGCATCCGGTCGCGCAGGGCGGCCCACAGCGTCTCCTTGCGCTTAATGGTCGCGGGAATCTTCGCGGCAGGATAGCGTCGATTCCATTCATCGCGGAGGCGCTCTAACATCGTTTGTGGCAGACAGGTAGTGCGTGTGCTGCGGAGCGTCCCTGGATTACACTGGTAAAGATTAAAGTCGGCTGCCACAGCGGACATCCCCTTATTTTGCGCGAACAAAGTAAGGTGCCGGTGCGATGGATCTTGATCTGGGCGGTCTCTGGTCCTGGACTGTACCGCTGTGGGGGCTGTTTGTGCTGGTGCTGTTTCTGGGGGGAATGATGACGGCACCGATTGTGCTGACACCGCTTACTGGTGGTGGTGGTGTTCGTAGGGAGACAACCAGCAGCAGGAAATACAGACATTAATCAGGAGAATGGACTACGGCACGCTCATCAATATGGTGGTGATTGCGGCAGGAGCCATCATCGCCATAACCAGCTTCGCTCTGCTGATTCCACTGGACTCAGTACCGGCTGTCTCCGGTGTTAGCATCATTCTGGGGGTGGCGTACGGTATCTCGCTGCTGGCCTGGGTGATCGTTATGACCTACTACGCGGCGTCTCCCGAGAAGCTTACGTGGCTGAACACACACATGATGTTCCTGGTGGTGCTGCCGGCCGTGATTGGGGCGACTGCGATGAACGTCACGTCGGTGCAGAACACCCGGAATCTGATTGCGGGGCGCGTTGCGTAGGTGGTCGCCGCCTATGGAGCTCTACCGGATTCCAGACAATGGAGCCGGTATTTCCCATTCTCTGGATAGGCCCAGCCGGCTGCGGAAAGCTGCTCGCCGCACGGGCAGCACTAGGAGTACCACCGGGCCGTGAGCCCCGTCTCCAAACGCTGGAGATCGGCGACTATGCCGCGCGCTACTGGGAGTTTCCCACACATATGGAGATTGATGTGCTGGATCTGTCGATGATGGACAAGCAGATCCTGGCCGAGATGCTGACACAGCTGCTGGAGACGCGCGACGTGCTGCGCGGGGGCGGGCGGAAGGTTATGATTTTGCGGCGAATTCACGGTCTCTCTCCGGCGGCAGCGGCGCGTCTGCGGGCGGTCCTGGAGGAGCTGGTCTGGCGGCCGGATGCGCCGGCGCTTATCTGGTGTACAGCGCGGACAATGACGGCGGTGGTGGCGACGGTGGCCGATGGTTTTGTGTGGCGGCGCGTGGAGGGGCCGGCTGGAGGAAGACGTCTGGACCGCGAGGCAGTTGCGGGTGGTGCGGCGACCCCGCCAACAATTCAGAGCTACGTGGCCGAGACGCTCCGGCAGATGGCGCTGGCGCGCAGCGAAGGGCCACCGTGTCTGGCCGTCGCAGGCTGGATACGGGGACGTGTTTATGACCTGTTAGGCCTGATGATAGTGGGGGCAGAGCTGGTGGGGGCGCTCACCTGGTCGGTGGTGCGAATGGCGGCAACGGGGGCACTGCGCGATGGACAGGCCCGACGCTGTCTGGGGGTGCTGGCACGGGCGCGATGGTATCCGAGCTATCGGACACCGCTGATGCTCGAATTGATCCTGACGGCTGTCTATGAGGCGCTTGAGCCGGATTCGGCGGTGTTGACAGAATGAGCGGCAGCTGCCTGGTTGACCTCCGAGTGTTTGTGGTGGTGCGAAGCGGAGTTGACTATCTGATGTATCGGAGTCTCAGTGGAGCGGTGGCGGCGGCGCGTGAGGGCGATGAGATTGAAGAGTGGGCGGCCCTGGATGGTGCGCAGCGACTGCGACCCGTGCGTGTCTGGAGTCGGGATGGAACTGCGTACCGAGAAGTGGATAGCAATAGGCTATTCAGGTAGCCACCACCGCCAACAAGAAATCCACCGTCGCGTGCGAACAACCGGCGCGCTGGAGCTGCAGAAACAGTTCCAGCCTGTCGTCGCTCAGTACAGTTGCCTCGGCACCGAAGCCTGCCAGGATGCCGCGGACCCACGTGTTGATCTGGAGCATCCATGTTCCCAGCAGTAGTCCGGTGTGCTCGGTGCGAAGGAGGTCAGCTAGCCGCTGTACGTAGCGGGCGTTCAGCACGTGCTCCAGACGCATTCCGGCACAGTTTACAACCCAGAGCCAGGGGCCGCCCGCGCGGACCCGGTCTAGCTCCTGTTTGAGTGCCGCGAACTCGGCATCTGTAGAAATCGTTGCTATGCGTGCCGGGGCGCTATAGTAGAGTGGAGTCTGTGCCGGACCGACGCGGCCAATCAGCTGGAGGGTGGCGGGGGGTGCCATTACAGGAGGCGGTGATGTGCTTGTCAGAAAATAAACGGTACTAGCAAGATGGCGGCACCTGCAGCTACTCCTGATAGTATTCAGGCGGCACGTGGTATCTACTACTTTCCAGAGGTAACTCGGGAGACATCTGCCGCTAAGATTGCGGAAGTTGAACGACCTATTATTCGGAACAGCAGTCAGGCCGGATATTATGCCTTGAGCTATTATGACCCATCGGGAAATTTACAGCATGGGTTGGTGCGTTCTGCGCTTATTAATCAAAATACAGAAATTATCGCTTCAACCGTCCCTGAACTAATTGAAATGTTGCGCAGTTATAATCCTGATGCCTACATTCCTACTAGGAGTGGGCAGCAAATAGTGGTTCTTTAAGTCCTCTTCATACAAGTTGTATAGAGCCTTTACTATTGAGGTCCTAAAGAACGCCCACCCCCAATTCCTACTGAGCCGCGGATGACAGGTAGTGGTCGCCGGTCATCTCGCCATCGGAAACCCCGCCGCACAGTAAGGAGACAGCGTCGCTGAATGCTACGGCTCTATCATACGACATTCACAGCCACGCCCCAGCCGCTGCTGGAGGAGATACCCGCATCCCATGCCCAGCTGCTGGCGCGCTGTAGCGGCCCCGATGCCTTTGACGGCGGTCGCACAGCAGCTTGGCTGGCGGCTTTAGGCCCCGCGGCAACCTGGCGCGCAGTTCGCGACGGACACACGGGCCACACGATTCACTGCGTATCGGACCGACCGGCGGAGGCGCTTACGGTGGACCTGCGTCTCGGACTACGACTGATGGCGTGGATGCGGGGTCGCGGTCGTGGCCCCCCTCTGACCTGGTACTGGTGGGACCAGCCGTGGCCGCGTGTGCTGGGGGCGGGAGAGCTGCCGGGGCGCGACGCAATCAATGGCGGTTGGGCTGTGCCGGGCGTACCGGAAATACATGTCTATCGCCGCGAAGAGGCACACAAGGTGCTGCTCCACGAATGTATCCACGCGCTCGGCCTTGACATCCCCGCCCCGCTGCTGGTGCCGGTGCGTCGGCGGTTTGAGACGGCCCTCGGGCGCGCCCTGTGGCCGCATTTCGGCGAGGCCTGGACGGAGCTGGCGGCAGAGTGGATGTGGGCGGCAACGGGGGCGGACTACGAGGCGCGATGGACGGCGCAGAAACGCTGCGCTGAAGAGCAGGCGGGGCTGGTCTGGTCGCGGACTCGTGAGTCGCGGTCGGCAGAAGACACGAATGTCTTTGCCTATTACGTCATGAAGTGGGTACTGATGGCTCACACAGAAGCGGTGCTTTTGGCGCCCGCAGCATCAGTGCCGCACTGGTGGAGCTGGTGGGAGAAGGCGCTGCCAGAGCTGGAGCGGCTGGCGGCCGGGGCTGGAGCGGCTGGGGCCGGCACAGTCCGTATGGGGATGACCTGTGCGGGAAAAGGCCGGCTCCAGCGATTACCGACCACTACTACAGAATGAGGACCGGTCTACCGATTACTGTCGCCATTACCGTTATTATTACGATAGTGCTGATAGTCGCCTATCGCTGTGCCGTCTCATCGCCGCTGCTGATTGCCCCTGCTGCAGCTCGTGAGCAGATTGCCGCAGGTCAGGTAGATGTCATCCTAGATGTGCGCACAGAGCTGGAGCGTGCGACATTGGGCTACTATCCTGGCTCGGTCCATATTGCTGGAGCTGACATTGATGCTGAATTCCCAGTGCGATTCCCCGCTCGCTCTGTGCGGACTATTGTCTACTGTAACACGGGTCAGCGCGCACGGGCGGCGGCCGAAAAGCTCCAACGCCTTGGCTACCAGAATGTTCGGTACATCGCGGGTGGTTATGGAACTTTAATTTCTTAAGTACTAGTATAATATATTATGCCCGGATATGAAGACCGCTGCTATGTTGTTTATGGACGTGGTTTCCGTGCGCTAAAGATCCGAGGGCTTGAAAATAAGAAAGCTCTGATAGAAAAATTAAGAAGACAGGGGTTTCACCCAAGATCTTCGCAGCTTAACCCCCTGTCTCGTAGTGGAAAAGCAGCAACGACTAGACCAACACTCTATCTTGATAATTAACACCGCCAAAAGTGACACGACCTAGGGCGATGTGACCCCCGAATAAATATCCCTTAGAGGGCAACAGAGCGCGATGGGTATCCGCGGACTAGAACGGCTATTACACGAAAAGCATCAGTTCCGCGCGATCGACTGGACGGCTCACGCGGGCAAGCGGTGGGCGGTGGATATCCTGTGTCTGATGTATCGGGCACGGAAGGCGCGACTCTCTATTCTATCGGTGGTCGCCGGTCTGATTGTCCGTCTCCGCCGCTTCGGTGTAGAACCAGTGATGGTGTTTGATGGGCGACCACCCGCGGCCAAAGCGGAGGTGCTGACACGGCGGCGCGAGGTGCGTACGGCGGTAGCAGAGGAGATTGCGACCATTACGGCGGCCCCCGAGCCGACCACAACGGCAGAGCGGGACAGGCGCGAGACGCGAGTAGCAGAGCTCCAGGCACGAGCCCCTACGGTGGGCCGCAACGACCGCGACGAGCTCAAGCAGCTGCTCTATGCCGCGGGTGTTCTATTTGTGACAGCGGCGGGTGAGGCGGATGATCTGCTCGGCTGGCTGGCACGACGGGGGGAGGTGTCTGCAGTGGTGAGCACCGACATGGATATGCTGGCGCGGGGCGTGCCACTGCTGGTGGTGCCGGGCACGGACGATGCGACGGTGCTATCGGGCGTGGAGCTGGCGGGAGTGCTGGGCGCGCTGCGTCTGACATACCGGCAGTTCGTGGATGCCTGTATGCTGATGGGTTCCGATTATTACGCCGGGCGGTACTGGACCCCGACAGTGGCTGTGGAGGCGGCGCGGCGGGGGGTCTGGGACATCAGCGGGGCGGCGTTTGATGTGGGGGCGGGGCTGCTACGGGGAGATGGAGTAACGTGGGAGGGGCTGCTGGTGGAGTCGCAGCGGGCGAAGTGGGCGGCGGGCGCACCGGCACGGGAGCCCACGGGAGTAGCGGCATTTGCTGAGCGAGAGGGCTGGCCGGCGGAGTGGGTGGCGATGTTGGGATAGGGATGGGGGTGGGGCATGGGATTTCTCTTTTTTGGCTGGATACCAATCAAAAAAGAGGGGGGGGGTCGGTCCCTGCTGGGATTGAACCAGCGACCTACGAGTTAACAGCTCGTCGCATCTACCACTGAGCTAAGGAACCTTTGAACTCTGACGGAGTCGAACCGCCGACCAATCCGTTAAAAGCAGACCGCTCTACCAACTGAGCTAAGAGTTCACTGTGCGAGGAGTGGGATTCGAACCCACGAGGATTTCTCCATCGGATCTTAAGGCCGACGCTTTAACCAACTCAGCCATCCTCGCTAAAAGAATAAGCATTGTGCTAGGGCTTCTTACACCGCCGCAGGGGCCGCCTTGATGTAGTGGTGCTTCAGGAACTTCTGCAGCGTCAGGATGGACAGGTCATCCGTCTCAGACACGCCCAGCAGCTTGCGCAGCGCCGCATCGGGTTTGATCTGCTGCTTGTTCATCAGGCCGCGGTCCTTGGCGTACTTGGTCACACCGCGGGTCACATCCGCACGGGTGATCAGAGTGCCCTTCGCCACACCCAGGAAGGTGCACAGCTCATCCGTCACCTGCTTGGGCTTCTCGAACTCAGAGGGCTTGCTCGCATCGCGCGCCTTGCGGCCCTTGCGCTTGCCGGCCTTCTTCACCACGCGCGCCGCCAGCTTCTGGACGGACTTCACGGAGGCAACCGCCGCACGCAGACCGGTCTGCAGGGAGGAAATCTGCTCCTCCAGCGAGGCGATGTTGGAGTTCAGCTGGGCCACCACGTCGTCCTCAGCAGGCGCCACATCGGCGGCGGGCTCAGCAGCGGCCACAGGCACAGGAGTCGCCACGGGCGCGGCGGCCGCGGGCGTAGCGGCGGCGGCGGCCTCAGCCTTCTTGGAGGCACGGGGGGTCTTAGCGGGCGCAGCAGCCGCAGGGGCGACTGCGGGAGTAGCCACAGGAGCAGTCTCAACAGGAGTCGCCTTGGTGGCCTTGGCCGTCTTGGTGGTCTTGGCGGCGGCGGTGCTCATTTTGGTGTTGTCAGAGGAAACGTTGGAGGACATGGAACGCGGGAATGCTTGGTATGGCAGGGAGGCACGCCGGGGTTGTCAAGTTTGGGGTGCCGGACCCCCAAAGTTGCCGGGGGCGCCTAGGTCGTCGGGCGACTTTTATGACTAGACCAAAGATAGGAATGGCATCCTTCCCACAATGTTCCAGCATTCGGGGAGCAAAATATCCAGGAGAGCGTTGTGGAAATCGGGCAAAGTTTGGAGAGTGGTGCGGCCATCACAAGTATCTTCAGGTGCGGTGGGTTGCGGTAGCGACTGTGGCAGCGACAGCATCACCAGACACCATCACGCATGTGCCTGTGCCTGTGCCTGTGCCTGTGCCTGTAGCCAAAACGGAGTCGGTAGCTACTGCTACTGTCGTAGCTACTGCTACTGTCGTAGCTACTGCTACTGTCGTAGCGACCCGTCGCATCTTCACCGCATGGCGCCGCTGGCTCGCCCGTCGCGCCGGGCCGCTCCTGTGGGCCCGCGCCGAATCCAACAATCCCTATGACTTCTTCAGCTCCGATCCGGTGGAGGAGATACCCCTCCGGGACTTTGTGAGCTTCGTAGACGCCGACCGAAAAGGCTACATCATGGACATCAAGTCCGCCACATCGCTGCTGGCTCACTCCAAGAAGGCCGGCGAGACACCCACAAATCCTTTCAACCGGGCACCCCTCCCCGCCAGTTTCCTGCGCCGTATCGCCCTCCACGGCCCACGCACCAAGGGTTGGACGGCACTTGTTCCACAGACAGAGGCCCAGGCACTCGGTCTTGCCGCGACCGATGTGTTCCGCCACTTTGATGACCTCGGCTACTATACGGATCCCGCCTGGTTTCTGGAGCTCAGTCGTGCCCAGCTCCAGCAGCTCTACATTGAGCTCGCGGACATCTGGTATCACCGGGCGACGCTCAGTCCTGCAGACCGAACCCGTATTGTTCCAGCTCCCGGTCGTGTGCTTCCAATGCCGGTCACCACTGCGCTCGTTATGACGCAAAAGGCGCTACAGAAGGTGCTTCTTGAGAGCTGTCGGCTGCTTGTGTCGGCATCGTCTGCGAAGTCGGACAGGCAGCTGGGTGTCATGTATGTGCTCGGCGCACTCGCGATTGTTAGCGGTCGGACGGCTGTCGCCTATCCGTGGCTCGCCGAGATGTTCATGCCCGGAATAACGCGGATTCTGCCAAGCGGCCAGGTGAATGTGCTACATCCATCGGTGCTGGCCTATTAGGAAGGCCCCACAGCAGTACAGCACGGCGGGATCTCCGTTACCACGGTGTTGCCGGCGTTCGCGCGCCACTCGGTCTGCTGGCCGAGCCGCCGGGCCTGCCGCGTGGACTCATCGGTGACGCCACCGCCCGGACCCTGCTCGGGCGCGGTTGCGTTGTTACGCCGGTAGATTGCCAGCGTGCGGCAGCGAAGGCGCTTGATTTTGTTGGCAAAGCTGTTATCTGCGGGACCGGCCATCTCTGTAGTAGCTAGCTAAAACTTTCTAGGATAGCAGCCCTCCACAGTAATGACAACCATTGGCCCATATACGATTGATCCTGTACCACTATATGAACAACGCGGCAACAAGATATTTACTACTGTAGATTCCAGCTGGATTATAAAGCTTACTATACCTGATGAAGAGCCATTAGACAATATAGATGAGCTACAAAACGTACTCGCAATTGTCAGTGAGCCTCCACGGAACTGTGTTGTATTCCCAAGAAGCTTCAGCCAGCTATTCGGAACAACAGAAGAAGGGGTCTGGTATGCTATGGCACGATACGATGGGCATGTTACTATGGATTCTTTCTGCAAGAGTAACTGGCGGCGAATTGGGGAAGCAGTGCTGCTGTTTCTAGAGGATCTCCATCATACGCACGGTCTCGCGCATCTGGATATCAAAGCAGAGAATGTCTTGTTTGACCGAACGTCGCGCCAATTCTATGTGGCCGACTTTGAGCTCCTCATGTATCCGGCCACCAATACGGGGCCTCTGCGCGAAAAGATGGATGACCCGCACTATTTCTGGTACTATCTGGGGTTCGGTGCAGAGCCCGATGAGCCGTTTCGGAGCTGGAGAATGGACCTTGTTATGCTCGGCTATCTCCTCGCACGTCTAACATGGAATCCAGAATATGGATGGTCAGCACGGGAACAGCTCTTGGCATATGCCAGCTCACGAACGCAGCGTATGGAAGAAGATACTATTGCTGCGCTGATTGAACAGCGCGACCAACAGCTTCGGTCGGGTGCGGCTCTTTCTGTCATTGCGTACATGAATCGGGTGGCGGCGGCGGTACCGTGGGGCCTAAAGACGCCACCGGAGAAGGCGCTCTACCGGGAGCTTCGCGCTCTATTTCAATAGGAAGCCGGGTCGGCCCCGACTTTTGGTCGCCTGGCCCCAAAGTTGACGGGTGGTAGCCGCTGCTCACCCCAGGCCAGTACGATGTCTAGCGGTATCTATCTTCCTTCCGAGATTGCGGTGAGCAAGCTGGAGTTCAGCCCCGTCAAGGTGCTGGACTCGGGTGGCAAGTCGGTGAACCTGCGCTATGAGGGTCGGAACATCATGGTGGAGGCGCCGAGCCTGTCGGTCCCTTACGGTGTCAACGTGTTTGACAAGACGCCGGGTGCGCCGGTCAAGTACTCGGTGGACCTGTCCCTGCGCGGGGCAGATGACAACGATGCTGTGCGTGCCCTCCAGGAGTTCCTGGAGGCGTTTGATGAGCGGATGATTGATGCGGGTGTGGAGAATGCAGGTAAGTGGTTCAAGATGGCGAACCCGAGCCGCGAGGTGATTCGCGCCTTCTACACCCCGGTGGTGAAGGTGAGTCGGGACAAGGATGGCAATCCTAAGCCCTATCCCCCGACCTTCAAGCTGGCTCTACGGAAGCGGCTGGTGAAGGGAGCGGCGCCGGATTCCACATCGCTAGTACGGACCTTTGAGACTAAGTTCTACGATGGCACGAGCGGCGCGGGCAAGGCGGTAGCGGAGTTTGACGGTGATACGAAGCTAGAGGAGCTGCTACCGAAGCGGGCACAGGCCACGGTGATCATGCAGTGTACGGGTGTCTGGTTCGCGGGTGGCAAGTTCGGCACCACCTGGAAGGCGGTCCAGATGCGCGTGGACAGCCAGCCGGAGCAGATTCGCGGCCCGGCCTTCCGGTCAGATGCGCCTGACATCCGTGCGTTCGTGGCACGATCGGCTGCTGCGGGCGGTGCTGGCGGCGGCGAGTACGACACCTATGCGGGTGGCGACGAGGAGGAGGACGAGGACGGTGGCGGTGTGCTAGCTGCTGTTGCACCGGCGGCTGCGCCCGTACGGAAGGCTGTTGCTACGCCTGCGCCTGCGCCTGCGCCTTCGCCTGCAGCCGCCACCTTTGAGGAGGAGCAGGTGGTGGAGCCAGTAGTGGTTCCGGCAAAGGTGGTGAAGGCCGGAGCGGGCACCGGCACGAAGAAGGTGATCAAGAAGACGGTGGCGTAAGCGTGCCCACCTCATTATTTTGATCCACTCCGTTAGAAAGCATGGAAGCTCTCGCGCGCGTCACCCAGATCCCCTCTTGGGCCTACAATGCCTGCTGGTATTATTTTGCTGTGGCCGCGCTAGTGGCACTCTCTGGGCTCGTGTCACTCGTTCAGCTGTTCATGGTTCCGGGCTCAGTGCGGCGGCTCTTCCCTACGACGATGATGGCTCTGACAATCGTTCTGTCTATTGGTGTGACCGCGGTCCTGGCGCTCATGCAGTTCTGGATCTGCCGGGCGGCGCTGGCGCCGAAGGCTGAGAAGTTTGCGGTCAAGTGCTCCAGCGACGCCGACTGTACGGCTGTCATGGGAACACCTCAGGGCTCTCTGTGTGCCTGTGGCGGGCGGGGCCTCTGCGGTGGCTGCGTCATGCGTAATGATATGGAGCCGCAGGCCTCTTTTGCGGCCGAGTTTGCGCCGATTGCTTAACCAGGGATATAAGGACACGGGTCCGCCACCACTGGCGGGCAGGCTTGACAAGTGCGAGAGACCGAAAATGCGGCCTGGCCCTTGGGAAGTGGCGGAATTGAGTCCGCAGGGATTCCAGTTGCATAGACAGTATTCACCAGACGTACCCCCGTCGTTGAGCAGCAGGTGGGCGGGAGCTCCTGGAGGGGCAGTGTAGGAGATGGGCAGCGTCCAAGACAGCCTTTTCCGTGTCCTACTAGCGCTGCAGGATTACCATTGATGAGTGGCACATCAGGTATAGTTTCGCAACAAGAGATATCCCTGGCTGGTACCCAGAATCCATTTGCCGGCGCAGGCGCTTCACCGCAAACAGCGCAGTGCGCAGCGCGAGCAATCACGGCATCCACCGACCAGACCTGCTGCTGTCCATCTCCAAGGCGTGGATATGGCGCGTGCCGGCAGCAGGTGGCTGGAGGAGCGGGCGCAGTGGAGACCGTTGGTGCACCCGATGCGCGGAATCGCCGGACCTGCGTCTTTAGGCTCTCGTCGCCCAGCCGCGCGGGCCCATAGAATTTTGGCATTGCCTCCACCTTCCGTCGCAGATACTCTGAGTGGCTCATACGCGCCGCGCAGGCGTTTCCTGGCAGAGTACGGGGCATCCTCCTTCTAGAATGTGCCCGTAGAATAATCCACACGCTGGTTGCCGAGCACGCAGGGGCTGACCGGTGCGGTGGGAACACCCGCCCTAGAGCGCTGGGCGTGGCGGCTCAGCGGTGTACCTCCTATGATTGTACACTGGAGCCTCTCAGGTGGCGGAGGCTGCGCACGGAAATGCTCCGCGTGGCGCGGCTGGGATGACTCTATGGTCCGCCGCCGCCTGGCTGTCAGCTCCGCCGCGCTGGGCCCGCGAACGAGTCGCGCGAGCTCTTCGATACCGCGAGGGCGCGTCATCGTACGGTACTGATGAACGCGGTGTGGAGGGTGGGCCGTAAAGCGGCTGCCTGTGAGCGGATCGGCGGGTGTCGTGGACGGGTTCTGTTGCGTGTGAATCCCCGCGCGCTGCCCCGCACAGAGCCCACCGGTGTGCTGATTGAGATAATAGAGCTCACACGCAGTGGCCTCCCGCAGAATCCGGTCGCGCTCACTGGGGGTGGTGCCCGGTGTGAAATCGGGGCGCAGGCCGCATTCGGGGCAGACATCCAGGTGCGCATCTACCGGTGGAGCTCCTGGTGCCACGCAGCTGCCATCCATACAGCGTCCCCATTCAACCGCCTCGCGGACTTTGCGAATTCGGCTGCTCTCTGCATCAGGCTCGGGTGGTCCAGCGGCGGAGTTCGTGCGACATCGGCATGCGGCCATTGTTGCTCCCTGTGCCACGCTGCGGAATTCCCCGGCAATCGTCAAGGGAATGCCTATGGCCAGCTACGACATCGGACTGCTGGCGTTTGGACTGTCGCCGTTTGCGATTCTCGCACTGGCCGGTCTGATTGTGGCAGGATATATGTTTGCGGCGCGATTTGACGATGCTGCGGCCAACAAAGAACTCGGGTTGATGTTTGCCGCCTGCGCTGGCACGGTGCTGCTGTTGACCCTTCTTCTCTGTCTGCTCTGTGTCCAGACACAACCGCGGGAGCTGTTTGTAGATGCTGGTGTGTCCGACCCAACCAGTCAACTCCTAGCAGACATATCGGCGGCAGAGGTCGATGTCTGTAAGCTGATAACGCGGGCGGACCAGTTCATCCAGAACGATGTCGGCAAGGCGGGACAGGATGACCCTAGCCTCATCACGGCGGCCCAGCAGAAGGCACGGGGTGATACCGACATGGTTGTCTGTGGCGGCGATGAGACTGCTCAGCTGGAGATTGACCATCGGCTGCGTCGCCTGGAGGAGACACTCCGCGCATTTACTGGACCGGAGTTTAAGCGCACCTACGACGCAACGGTTCCCTGCCGCGAGGGGTTTGTGGATATTTCAGAGGAGGCTGAGGTGGCGTCGGCACGGCAGCGGCTGGCGGCAATTCGGGCTACGATTCAGGAGCAGCAGCAGAAATATCTGGGACCGATTGATGCGAAGACAGCGGCTATGCAGCGCGGAGACCTATCGGACTGTGAACGGCGACGGGGGGCCAAAACAGCCACGGCTGCGTCGGTGGTGCCGAAGGAGGGGTGATTAGGAATGCTCCCGCCCCGAATGCTATGAACAATAAACTTATAATTATATTGTAAAGGATGTCTTTTTTTCCAGAATGGCTAAGCAGACTAACTGGAACAGTACCTGTGAGTCTCCTTCCAGATATGTTAACTGCTATTCGTAGCAATGACCAGGATAGATTGAGAGCTCTTGTATCTCGTTATCGTAGCTTAATAGATAGCTCAAATGATATTAAAGCAGAATTACTAATTGGAGCTACTAGCAATAACAATAAAGCAGTCGTTGATTATCTGCTTGATGAGATAGGTATTTCTCCAAATGTTCAATCCGCACATACAGGAAATACAGCTTTAATGATTGCTACAGAAAACGGGAATCTTGAAATTGTAAAAAAATTAATGGAGAAGGGTGCGCGCACTGATATTCGAAACAATGAGGAACATACTGTATCGGACTTTATACTTGAGGAGGATGACCCTGAAGAGCCCGTATTAACAGAGATAAGAAATATCATTATCACGGCAACCAAGGGGCAGAAGACGCAGGCTGGTGGTCGTAGACGCCGCACCAAAAAGACACACCGGCGACCGCGTCGGTCGGCCTCTAAGACTGCGCGACGGCGACGGCTGGCACGTAGAACCAAGTAGCCTGTCGCCCCAACGATTTGATTACTGCAGACTCCAGCTCCGTCAGCCACGGATGTTCACGATCCACGTTACGGGGCCGTCGCGGGCTCTCCACCATCAGCCGCACCTCATCCCAGAAAGCAGAGCTCAGATGACCATTGTGAGTCCGCAGCGTGGTTGGTGCGGTGTAAGCAGGGAAACAAAGAATTTGCCAGTCGGCATAATAGTCGGCTGTCAGATTCTCGGGGATATCGGCGCTCAGCAGCTCTTGGGGAGTACAAGGAACACCATAAACGAACATGACGCGGGTGGATGATTTGGCAGTGGGTGTTACAGGAAGTGGGCTGTCAAGTTTGGAGGGAGGGGCACCAAAAGTTTAGTGCCGCCTTCGTTGCGTTTTCCTCTGGCGCGACCCACCGCGTTTAGCCGTGGACTTCCGCAGGCGCGACCGCCGGCGCTCTTCAGAGGCAGCCCACTCCGCCTCAGGTGCGTCCGGATGAAGAGCCCTCCAGATCTGCCGCCGCCAGTAGAGCTCTGCCCGACGTTCAGCCTTTGCGATGCCCTGGTAATAGGCATCCATTACCTTATCCTTCTCCTTGCGACTCAGACCGGCTACATTTGGCTTGGGAGGACGTGGCAGCTCCTCTTCAAGCGCCCGACGCAGCTCCGATGAACGCCGCCCCACGGTTGCCGCGCGCACGGCATAGGCAAGGTTTCGGTCACGATACGCCTCGCGCACCGCCGCCTCTAACCCCTCACGCTTCAGCGTCTCAGGATTGATGAACTCCGCATTGGCCCACGTGAAGCCTGGATAGCGCGCCATTATTCGCGTAAGCATATCCGGTTCAAATTCAGCCCCAGCCACCTCTAGTCTCTCTACAGAAAATAGGGGAAGAGGATTGAGGGAATGTCTAGCAGTAGCGGCGGCTCCGCTAGGATAACAGGAAGTCTTGCAGAGCACGGGCTACTTGGCACGGTGCTTCACGAGAATTTCTCAAATATTTGCGAGATCGTTCCGCATGCGCATGATATACCGCGCCTCAGTGCCGAAAGAACCGTGAGCGGTCTGCCATGGCGTTTTCTGGATCGTAGCCTCTTGCGAGATGGATGCTACGTGGGTTGGCATATCGGGACGAGCCCTTACAAGTCGGGTGCCTACGGGAAAATCTTCAAAGCATGGCGAATGGTGGCACGGCAGCGTCACGACGGACTGTTTGATGTAGCAGAGGAGCCGGCAGAGGTGATTGTAAAGCAGGTGCTGCCATCGGGTGGTCGTACCGTATTGACACCGGGCGAGATTAACGCGCATACGGCAGAGGGGCTGCTTCACGTACTGGCTTGGCGGGCGGTCCAGGGAACAGCCGCACCATGGTCTGTACCGCGCCCCTATGAGATATTTGGGGATCACAGCCCCGCGCTGCCAGGATGGCGCTCCATGTCGCTCTGTATGAGCTGGGTGCGCGGTCGGACACTACAGGCCTATGCGGAAAAGTACTGGCGGCCGGGGGGAGAGGTGGGCGTTGGCGTAGCATTTCTGGAGATTCTGGCGCAGGTGGCCTATGTGTTGGGGCTGCTCCAGGGGAGGCTGCGACTCAATCATCGAGATGTCAAGGTGAATAATCTGATGATTCGGGGGCGACGCGGTGGAGAGCCGGTGGTGCTGGAGTTTGCGGGAGCACTGATGCGCACTGGATACGAGCTGACACTGATTGATTTTGGGTTCGCCTGCGTGGGCTGCGCGTCGCCGCATCGTCCAGTGACCGCATTCCAGACAGGTAGCTTCTTTCCAATGGGAGAGCTCTGCTGCAAGGCGGGGCGCGACCTGGCCCAACTAATATTCAGCATCCACTGCTTCTTCTCGCTGGAACGCTATCTACCGCGGAGTCTCTATGGGGCGGTACGAGGCTGGATGACAGTGCGGACGCGAGATGTTGGTAGAATCTGTATGCTGGATGGATTTACAGAGGAGGGGGTGCCGTTGGTAGGTGGTGCCCCCGACTACAACAAGGGTATCTACGAGTTTCTGCGTCGGGGGGATGTTGAGCCGGTGG
>Ga0214917_10000523_pt1 | contig 50605 bp, 48 predicted proteins | sample LL_1208_BB_MetaG_FD_177983 | JGI IMG/M metagenome (GOLD analysis project Ga0214917, IMG submission 177983) | Freshwater microbial communities from Lake Lanier, Atlanta, Georgia, United States - LL_1208_BB | ecosystem: Environmental > Aquatic > Freshwater > Lake | place: USA: Georgia | collected... | reverse complement strand
TCCTGGCTCTCACATAAGAATGAAGCCCATCGCGCTCCTCTTCTCCGGCCAAGGGGCCCAGCGGGTCGGCATGGGGACCGATCTCGCCGAGGCCTGCCCCGCCGCCCGGAAAGTCCTCGAACTCGGCGCGGACATCCTGCCAGACGACTTCCCCTCCGTCTTGCAATCGGGTCCCGAGGAAACCCTCACCCGCACCGCCTACTGCCAACCCGCCCTCTACCTCCACGGCCTCGCCCTACTCGCCGTGCTCAAGGAAAAGAAACCCGACTTCTCCTTCACCGCCACCGCTGGCCTCTCCCTCGGCGAATTCACCGCCCACGCCGCCGCTGGAACTTTCTCTGCCGAGGATGGTCTCCGTCTCGTCGCCCGCCGCGGCGTCCTCATGGAGGAAGCCTGCTCCCAGCGCAAAGGCACGATGCTCGCGTTGCTGGGCGCCGATGAGTCTCTCGCCACCAAGGTGGCCACCGCCACCGGTTGGGAAGTCGCCAACCTTAACGGAGGCGGCCAAGTCGTTCTGTCCGGGCCCGCCGAAAAACTCGAGGCCGCCCAGGCCGCCGCAAAAACTGCCGGGGTCAAACGCACGATTCCCCTCAAGGTTGCAGGGGCCTATCACTCCTCACTGATGAAGCCGGCCAAGGAAGGTCTCACCGTGGCGATCGCCAAAACCTCGCTCAAAATGCCATCCGTCCCCGTTCTCTCCAATTTTCTCGGCCGCCCCGCCTCCTCGGAAGACGAAATCCGCTCCAGCCTGCTGGATCAGGTGACCGGAACCGTCCGCTGGGAAGCCTGCCTCCAGGATCTCTCCGCCCGAGGCATCACCCATCTGCTCGAACTCGGGCCCGGAGGAGTCTTGGCCGGCCTCGCGAAAAAAATCGTTCCCAATCTTCCTTGCCACAGCGCCGGAACTCTGGCGGAACTGGAGAAAGTCATCCATGACCTCCCCCGCTAATCCCCACACCGCCCTGGTCACCGGCGCCAGCCGCGGCCTCGGTCGCGCCATAGCCGAACGCCTGGCCCGGGACGGCTGGTCCGTCGCCCTCGTTGCCCGCCAAGCCGATAAACTCCACGAGGTCCGCCAAGCGATCGAATCCGCAGGGGGAAAAGCGCGGACTTATACCGCCGACATAGCCGATCCTTCCGCCGCCGACCAGGTGATTGCCGCGGTGGAGAAGGAGTCCGGCCCCCTCGGCGCCCTCATCAACAATGCGGGCATCACGAAGGACGGCCTCCTGATGCGGATGGAGGACGCCGACTGGTCCTCCGTGATCGATACGAATCTCACCGGAGCCTTTCGTTGGATCCGTGCCGCCTCCCGCGCCATGCTCAAGGCCCGCACGGGTCGAATCATCAACATCGGCTCCGTGGTCGGCCTGGTCGGCAATGCGGGTCAGGCAAATTATGCGGCCGCGAAAGCCGGTTTGATCGGCCTTACCCAATCGGTCGCCCGCGAATTCGCCTCCCGCGGAATCACCTGCAACTGCGTTTGCCCCGGCTTTTTCAACACCGACATGACCTCCGTTTTAAAGGAGGATTTAAAATCTAAAGTATTGACTACCATACCTTTAAATCGATTTGGCGACCCCGCTGAGGTCGCTGGACTGGTCTCTTTTCTCTGTGGCCCCGATGCGGGCTACATCACGGGTCAAGCTTGGGCGATCGATGGCGGTATGACCATGTAAGGGAAAGCGGCACCCCCCCCCGAATTTTCTTATTGCCTTCATGCCTCCGAGAATCCTTACTGCGCTCCTCACAAACACAGGAGCAAAAACACCATGAGCGAAAAATCCATCGACCAAAAAGTCAAAGACATCATCGTTGAACAACTCAGCGTCAATGCGGAGCAGGTCACGCCCGAAGCCAAGTTCATCGAGGACTTGGGAGCCGACTCCCTCGACATCGTCGAGCTCGTCATGGCTTTTGAGGAGGAGTTTGGCGTGGAGGTACCCGACAGCGACGCGGAAAAACTCCTGACCGTCGGCGACGTCGTCAAGTACATCGAGGACAAACAGTCCAAATAGCGCCGGTCCGGATGCGTCTCGATCCGGGAGCGTTTCCGATCAGACGCACCTTTCCCCGTTTTTCATGAGCACGCGTCGTGTCGTTGTCACTGGTTTGGGGGCTCTCACCCCTTTGGCCAATGATTTTCCCAAAACCTGGGATCGCCTGATCCGTGGAGAAAGCGGGATCAGCCTCGTCACCGCCTTCGATACCACGGGATACGACTGCCGCATTGCCGGGGAGGTCCGGAACTTCGACCCCGCCCCCGCATTTCAAAACCCCAAGGATGTTCGACGAACCGACCGCTACACCCACCTGGCCATGGCCGCCGCTCGCGAAGCATGGAAAGACGCGGGGTTGGAGGGCGCCAACCTCGATCTCGACCGTGCAGGCGTCCTCGTCGGCTCCGGCATCGGGGGCCTCAGGACTCTCGAGGAGCAACACACCATCCTCCGGGATCGGGGCCCCAAAAAAGTCTCCCCGTTTATGATCCCCATGATGATTAACAATATCGCCTCCGGACACATCTCGATGTACTTCGGTCTCCGCGGCCCCAACTTCGCCATTGTTTCCGCCTGCGCGACCGCCACCCACTCCATCGGGGAGGGCTGGCGCCTGATCCGCGAATCGGAAGCCGATCTGATCATTGCCGGCGGAAGCGAGGCCGCCGTCGTCGGCCTCGGCCTCAGCGGATTCGGCGCAATGAAAGCCCTCTCGACCCGGAACGAGGAGCCGACCCGCGCCTCCCGCCCCTTCGACAAAGGACGGGACGGATTCGTCCTCAGCGAGGGGGCGGGCATCATCATCCTCGAGGAATATGAACATGCAAAAAAGCGGGGCGCCCGAATCTATGGTGAAATTCTCGGCTATGGCGCCACGGCGGACGCCTACCACCTGACGGCACCCGCCCCCGAGGGAGCCGGCGCCGCCCGCGCCATGCGCATCGCCCTGCAACACGCCCGGCTGCACCCCGACCAGGTGGACTATATCAACGCCCACGGCACCTCCACCCCCCAAGGCGACATCTGCGAAACCCAGGCCATCAAGTCCGTCCTCGGGGCCCACGCCAAAAAAGTCGCCGTCAGCTCCACCAAATCCAGCCTCGGCCACCTCCTGGGTGCCGCCGGATCCGTCGAGATGGCAATCTGCCTCAAGGCCCTCGAAACCAATCTTCTCCCCGCCACCATCAACCTCGAGGAGCCCGATCCGGAATGTGATCTGGATTACATCCCTCAAAAACCAAGGGAGCAAAAAGCCAAAATCGTCATGAACAACTCGTTCGGCTTCGGGGGGCACAACGCTTGCATCGTGGCCTCCCGTCTGTTTTAATTTCCCTTCAATGAAGGCGGAAATTCATCCCAAATTCGAGGCGTGCACCATGACCTGCGCGTGCGGTGCCGTCTATCAAACCCGCTCCACAAAAGCCGTGGTCCGCTTGGGCATCTGCGCCTCCTGCCACCCTTTCTTTACCGGCACCCAAAAGCTGGTCGATACCGCCGGCCGGGTTGAAAAATTCCGCCGCCGTTTCGACGCCGCAGCCGCCGCCCCGAAGGCGAAAAAGCGCTCGTAGGGCCTCTCGCGGACTCCCCGTTGCCACGCCCTCCCGGGCGGGCGCGGCTCCGCATCCCCCCCTGTGGATCCCAACGCCCAACTCGCCCGCCTCGAAACCCGCCTTCACGAACTCGATCGTGAAATGGCCGATCCGGATCTCTATCGCCAGGGCACCCGTGCCCGGGACCTCGCCCGCGAGCATGCGCGAATCCGCTCAGGCACCGAGGCCGCCCGCCGTCTCGTCTCCCTGACCTTCCGCCTGCAGGAAAATGCCGCCCTCCGCGCCTCCGCCCAGGATCCGGAAATGAGACAAATGGCCGAGGAGGAGGCCGCAGAGCTCACCCGGGACGAAGGCGTTGCCAAAGCCGAAGTCCTTCGCTCCATTCTCCCCCCCGATCCGGATGAACACCGCGACACCATCGTCGAAATCCGGGCGGGTGCGGGAGGGACCGAGGCCGCCATCTTTGCCGGGGACCTTTTCCGAATGTACAGCCGTTACGCGGAAACCCGGGGCTGGAAGCTCGACCCGCTCTCCTCCAGTCCCTCCGAGCTCGGAGGCTTGAAGGAAATTGTGTTTGAACTGTCGGGCCAGGCCGTCTTTGCCGCCATGCGCCACGAGAGTGGAGTCCACCGCGTTCAACGCGTCCCCGCCACCGAGGCCCAAGGCAGGATTCACACCTCCACCGCAACGGTCGCCGTCCTTCCTGTCGCGGAGGAAGTGGAACTTCAGATCCGCCCCGACGAGGTTCGGGTGGAGGTCTGCCGCTCGGGGGGCCCGGGCGGACAAGGAGTCAACACAACCGACTCCGCCGTGCAGGTCCTCCACATCCCCACGGGGCTGATCGTGCGTTGCCAAGACAGCCGCTCTCAAATCAAAAACCGCGCCACCGCCATGCGCATCCTCGCCTCCCGCCTCCTCGAGAAAAAAAGGGAAGAGGAGCGGGGGAAAGTGGAGGCCGCACGCCGTCAACAGGTCGGCACCGGGGAACGGAATGAAAAAATTCGCACCTATAACTTTCCCCAAAACCGTCTCACCGATCACCGCATCGGCTTCACCTCCCACGACCTTAACCTCGTCATGGAGGGAAGAATCGAACCTCTGGTGCAGGCCCTCGCCGACGACGACCTCCGCCGGCGCCTCGAGGAGTCCGGTCTGGGCGCATGAAACTTCTCGCCGTCCTCGAGGCCACCACCGGACATTTCACCAAAAACGGAATCCCCTCCCCGCGACTTCAGTCTGAGCTTCTGATCGCCCACGCCCTCGGGTTGCCGCGCCTCCAGCTTTACCTTCAGTTTGAAAGAGAACTCAACGCCGCAGAGCTGGAAAAGCTGCGCGGCTTGGTGCGCCGCCGTGCATCCCGGGAGCCGATTCAACACATCATCGGAAGTACCGGGTTTTTCGGCCTGAGCCTGCTTTGCAGCAAAGCCGCGCTTGTTCCCAGACCCGAGACCGAAACTCTGGTCGAACACGCGATCCGGATTCTGCAAAACCAACCTCCGGGCCTCGTCATCGACGTCGGCACCGGCACGGGTGCCATTCCCCTCGCCTTGGCCCGCCGACAACCCCGGCACCACTACCTCGGCATCGACATCTCGCATGACGCCCTTCAACTCGCCCGTGAAAATTCCGCCCAGCCCGCCTCCGCCCCGCCGGAGGGAACCAAGGTGGATTGGGAGCAAAACGATCTTCTCGATGGCCATGGCAGGTCCGCCCTTCTTCTCACCGCCAACCTTCCCTATTTGACGCCCGAGGAGATTGCCTCGGCCGATCCCGAGGTTCGTCACGATCCCGCCGTGGCCCTCGACGGGGGAAAGGATGGACTCGACCTTTACCGTCGCCTCCTACCCCAAGCTCTCTCCGTCTGCCCCACGCTCCTGATGGAGTGTAACCCCCACCAAACCGGCCCTCTGGCCGCGCTCGCCCAAACGTCCGGATACGCTCATACCCTCATCCATCCCGATCTGAACTCCCTGCCCCGCTTCGTCGAGGCTCGCCGCAATGCAGACCCTTGCCTCGCTCCCCGCTTTGCGTGAAAATCCAACCCTGATGAAACGCGCCATCTATCCCGGCACGTTTGACCCCGCAACGTTGGGACATCTGGATGTCCTCGCACGGGCTGTCCGCCTCTTTGACGAGGTGATTGTCGCCGTCGCGGAAGACAGCGCAAAAGACGCCACCTTCCCCACCGCCCAACGGGTTCAACTTTTGCAGGATGGCATTCGCCACGAATCCTGGGCCTCCCAAGTCCAGGTGACCTCCTTCCGCGGACTCCTCGTCGAATTTGCCCGGATCAAAAAAGCCGTCGCCGTGATCCGTGGCCTGCGCGCCGTGTCCGATTTCGAGTACGAGTTCCAGCTCGCTCTGACCAACCGCCGCCTCCATCCCGATCTGGAGTCGGTTTTTCTGATGCCGCGCGAAACCTTGTCTTTCATCAGTTCCCACCTCGTTCGGGAGCTCGCCCGGCTCGGCGCACCCCTGGAAGATTTTGTCCCTCCCGCAGCCGCCGACGCCCTGCGCCAGCACTTCGCCAGGAAATGAAGATCGATCCCCGCCAAATTCCCGAAGACGGTCTCGAACTCGCCGGTTCCCTTCCCCTCTCCGATTACGACATTCCCGTCGGGGAACTGCGGGGTTGGGACAAAATCAACTACCAACTCCAAGCCCATAAAGTCGGGCAGGAAGTCACGATCACGGGGACCTTGAGTTCGAACTTTGAGACCCCCTGCGCCCGCTGCCTCGACTTCATCCCTTGGGAGCTGAAGATCAATGACTTCTGCCAGGTTTTGGCCGCCCCGGATGAGGCCTTGCTCGACTTGACGCCGCTCATCCGGGAGGACATGATTCTGGCTCTTCCGCTTGCAGCCCGCTGTGAGTTGGACGGTGCAGGTCGCTGCCCGCGCTCGGGGAAAGTCTACACTCCCCCCAGCCAGGACGACTTCGCCGAAAAAAGACGAGCCACGGTCTGGCGGGATTTGGACCAACTCAAAACGGAGAACTGAAACCATGGGAGTCCCGAAACGCAAAACATCCAAAATGCGCCTTCGCATGCGCCGCGCGGCGCATCGCCGTGACCTGCCCCAACTGCGTCGCGACAAAAATGGCAATCTTCACCTCCCCCACGCTGTCGATCCCGTCACCGGCCGGTATCGCGATCGTCAGGTCCTCACCATCGAGACTCCCGCCGCCTGATCCCCGTCCCGTGATTTCACGGGTTTTCTCATGAAGATTGCGCTCGATGCGATGGGGGGAGATCACGCTCCCGAACGCCCTGTTGCGGCCGCGTTGGAGGCCCTCGCCCACTTCCCTCAGATCGAAAAACTTCTCCTGTTCGGACAGGAAAACAGAATCCTCCAGGAGCTGAACAAGCTCGGTCACTCCCAGATTCCGTCCCGCCTCGAGGTCCGTCACTGCAAGGAGGTCATCGAAATGGGGGACTCGCCCGTCGAATCCCTCCGCCGTAAAAGGGACAACTCCATTCTACGGTCTATCGAGGCGGTTCGGGATGGCTTGGCCGATGCCGCCGTTTCCGCCGGCCACACGGGCGCCATGGTCGCTGCCGCCACCATCCGGCTCCGCACCCTTCCCGGCATCAGCCGCCCCGGCATCGCGACCATCATGCCCACCGAAACCAACCTGTTTATCCTGCTCGACGCCGGCGCAAATCTCGACGCCCGCCCCGAGCACCTACTCGACTATGCCCTGATGGGATCGATCTACTCGGAGGAGATTCTCGGATACAAAAAACCCAAGGTGGGACTCCTCTCCATCGGCTCGGAGGACGTGAAGGGCAACAGCCTGACGAAGGAGGGCTTCAAACTCCTCTCCTCTGCCCCCATCCACTTTGTGGGGAATATCGAGGGCCGGGATCTTTTCGAGCGCCCGGTCGAGGTCGTGGTCTGCGACGGTTTTGTTGGTAACGTCGTCCTCAAAACCAGCGAAAGCATCGCTGCCGCCATTTTTCACTGGCTGAAACACGAAATCCAAAAAACCCCGCTCCGGATGGCCGGAGCCTGGCTCGCGCGGGCCGCCTTCAAGGCCATCAAGAAAAAAACCAGCTATGAGGAGTACGGCGGATCCCTCCTCCTCGGGGTCAACGGCATCTGCGTCATCGCTCACGGCAGCTCGAGCGTGAAGGCGATCCGGAATGCCGTCCGCGTCTCCGTCGAGGCCATCGAACACGGGGTGAACGACCGCATCATCCGTGCCGCTGAAATCGCCGGCGCCCACAAGGAATCCCAAGCCGATGCCATCCCCGCCTGAGGCCGGCCTACGGTTGGCAGGCACGGGAGTTTTTCTGCCCGCTCGGATCCTGACCAACCGGGACCTCGAGAAACTGGTCGAAACCTCCGACGAGTGGATTTTCACCCGCACCGGGATTCGGGAACGGCGCATCGCCTCGGAAAAAGAAACCTCCACCTGGATGGGGGTTCAGGCGGCTCAACAGGCCCTCTCCCGCGCCAAGATCCCTGCCTCCGCCTTGGATCTCATTCTTGTCGCGACCGTCACCCCGGAATCCTTTTTTCCCTCCACCGCCTGCCGGATTTCCGCCGATCTTGGGGCAACCGGCTGCCCTGCGTTTGATCTTCAGGCCGCCTGCTCCGGTTTCGTGTACGCCCTCATTGTGGCCGATCAGTTTCTTCGTTCGGGGACAGCCCGAAATATTCTGATCGTCGGAACGGAACGCCTGTCCTCCGTGGTCGACTGGCGGGACCGCAACACCTGTGTTCTTTTCGGCGACGGCGCGGGCGCGGTGGTTCTCCAGCCCTCCCCGGACGGCCGCGGGATCTTGTCCTTCGACTGGGGGGCGGATGGAACCAGCGCCGATCTGCTTCATCTCCACAATCCCCAATCCCGGGGCCAAGCCACCCAGCCCCCCGCAACCCTCTCGCCCGATTGCATCGTCATGGCAGGAAAAGAGATCTTCAAACAGGCGGTCACGGCCATGGCTGAATCGGCGAAACGCACGTTGGCGAAAGCGGGTGTTTCGCTCTCCGACGTGAAATGCGTCATCTCCCATCAGGCCAATATCCGGATCATCGATGCCTTGGCGGAAAAGCTGAAATTTCCCCGCGAACGTTGCTTCGTGAATGTTCATCGCTACGGAAACATGTCCGCCGCCTGCATCCCCGTCGCTCTGCACGAGGCCGGCTCCGAAGGCACCCTGCAAAAAGGGGACAAGGTCCTCCTTGTTGCCTTTGGTGGCGGACTGACCTGGTCCAGCGCCCTGCTCGAGTGGTAGACCCCTCCCCCGAACCTCCCCATCCCGCGCGACTGGTCTCCGACTATGAGCGCGCCCTCCATGTCGAGGGTCGCCGCCAGCTGGGTCTTTTCGCCCTGGAGGGATATCGCCTCTTGGAGCGCGCTATCGCATCGGAGACCCCGCTCACCCACGTCCTCATCGGGAAAAGAGTGCCCGACGATCCATCCCGCCGCCTCGAAACGATTCTCCAAAAACTGGAAGAGCGGAAGACCTCGGTCACATCCATCCCCGATTCCACGCTGGAAAAACTTCTCGAGGGTCGAACCCTCGGCCCCATCCTGGCTTTGGCCAAAATCCCGGCCCCGCCGGATTTACCGCAGCTTTTGGCCAATCTCGGCGCCAACGGAGCTCGAAACAAAATTCTGGTTTTGGATGAAATGATGGATCCCGGAAATGTCGGCGCCCTGATCCGAACCGCTCACGCCATGGGAGTGGCATGCGTGATCGCCTTGGGCGGAACCGACCCATTTCATCCCCGTGCCGCCAGGACCTCGATGGGCAGTGTTTTTCGCGTTCCGATCCTCCGCTTGCCGAACAGGAAATCCCTCCTCCCCCTTCTTCATCAGCACAAGGTTTTCACGATCGGCGCGACGGGGGACGCTCCGACCCTCCTGCCCAAAGCCTCCCTCCCCGATCAAACGGTCGCCCTTTTTGTCGGAAACGAGGGCAAAGGTCTGTCCGCGGACCTTCGCCAATCCCTTGACCTGCTTGTTGCGATTCCCATGAGCAACACCATCGACTCCTTTTCCATCAATGCCGCGACCGCCGTTGTCCTCTATGCCATCTCTCACCCGCCCACCCCTCCTTGGGGTTCGGGCGGTCGAACGACGTAGAAGGGGGCCTACGTTTGCCGGGCGACCCGCTCGGCTTGTGAAATTTTCTGCGCCAAAATCTCCGCACATCGTTTCCCGGCGCCCAAATGCCCCTGAAAACACTCCAAGGCGCGCCGCCCCAGACAGCTCCGCTCCTCCTGATTCTCCAATAATCGATCCACCTCGCCCTCCAACTCGGTGGCCGACCCTGCCACACGAATGGCTTGCGCCTCCTCGAATTCCCTGCGCAGGGTCATGAAGTTTTCCATGTGAGGCCCTGCCACGATCGCCCGCCCATGACGCGCTGCCTCGAGAAAGTTTTGTCCCCCTGTTCCCGTCACCGTTTTCCCGATGAAAACCAGATCGGCGGTGGGGTAGAGGTCCCGCAACTCCCCCGTCGTGTCCACCAGCAGGATGTCCGGATCCATCTCCCCGCCCCGATCGACCTCCGAACGTCGCACCACCCGCAATCCCGTGCCGGCCAACTCCTGCATGATCGAGCCAGTTCGCTCCACATGCCTTGGCACCAGCATCAGTCGCAGTTGTGGATGTTTCTTGATCAGCCTCCCCACCATCGCCGCCAGAATCCTCTCCTCCCCCGGATGGGTGCTCCCCCCCAGCAACACGACCCGACCATTTTCCCATCCAACCGCCTTTCTTAACTCCACTCCCTTTCCTGGATGATCCGCCGCCAGGGCCGCCACGTCATACTTCATGCTCCCCATGAGATGAAGGCGCTCCTCCGGAAACCCGGCGATCGCAAATCGCCTCATGTCCTCGGGACTTTGCACCCCAATCCAGTCGAACAACTGAAGGACAGGCCGGACAAAAGTCCTCGCCATGCGAAACAGCCTGCGATTCCTCCGAGACAACCTCGAATTCACCAGGAAAACCTCCACCCCCATCTTCCGCGCCCTCCACAACATGTTCGGCCATATTTCGTTTTCCACCAAAATCAGGACGGAGGGGCGGATCCTGCGAAACGCCCGCAACATCGAGTAATAAAAATCGGTCGGCACGTACACCAAGCGGGTGGTTTCATCCAACAACGGCTCCCCCACCCTGCGACCCGTGGGCGTGCCCGTTGTCAGCAGGATCCGTAGATCGGGCCGCAGAGCCCGCAACTCTCGCACCAGCACCCTCGCCAACAGCATCTCCCCCACGCTGACCGCATGAATCCACACCGGACGCCGGGGATCTTTCAACCACTCCTTGATCTCCTTGGGGTAGTGCCCCAACCGCTCCCCCAACCGCTCCCAAAACGGCTGCCGCCGCCAAATCAGGTAGGTGAAATACGGCCAGCTCAACGCAAAGCCGACGGTGAAAAGCAGGTTGTATCCCACCTTGAGGAAAAACTCGAAAATCGTCCTCATGCCCGGGGATGCGCCTTTCCATAGGCCCCCCGCAGGCGCTCCGTCGTCACTCGGGTATAAATTTCCGTGCTCGTCAATCGCGCGTGCCCCAAGAGCTCCTGCACCGCGCGAAGATCCGCCCCCCGGGACAGCAGATGGGTCGCAAAACTGTGACGCAACTTGTGGGGGGTCAACGAGGGGTCCAGCTGTGCCTCCGCCAAATACTCCTTCAAATTCCTTTGAAAAACCCGTGCACAAAGCCGCTCACCCCGCGGCCCCAAGAATGCGGCGCCCGTTTCCCGCCTCCATCCCGCCGGCAATTTCTCCTCATATCGGGCCATTCCCTCCCGCACCGCATCCCCCAGCACCACCAACCGCTCTTTTCCGCCCTTGCCCCTGACTTTCAATGTCCGCCTGCCCTCCTCATGAAAGGCGCGCCAGGAAAGACTCAAGGCCTCTCCCAGCCGCAATCCGGTTCCATACAAGAGCTCGAGGAGAGCCGCATCCCTCCACCGTGCCCAGGCCGGCTCTTTCCGCCCCGACGACTTGGCAGGTTTTTTTTCCAGCAAACGGCACGGTGCGGACAAAAGATTCGCCATCTGTTCCTCACTCAAAAAACGCGGCAGGCTTTTTCTGGGACGGGGCAAACGCAGGCCGACGGCCGGATTGTCGACCCTCTCCCCGCGCGACTGCATCCACTGGAAAAAAGTCCGCAACGCGGAAAATCTCAGCCGAACGGAGGCCGGCCCGTGTCGGCCTTGCCCTGCCAAACCGTGAAGATACGTGCGGCAGTCCGCCTCCCGAACCTCCTCCCAATCCCCGCCGCGGTGCTTTTGAAACTCGCCCAGCACTTGACCGTAATTCCGCACGGTGTGGGGAGAGAGGCCCCGCTCCTCCGCCAAATGGCGCAGAAAGGCGGCCGTCCGTGGTTCGGCCGCCTCGCTCGATTTCGTTTTCAGGCGGCCGCGCCGGCCCGGGCTTTCGCCGTTTTGGCGCTTTTGGGCTTGCGCGGTTCCCGCGGGGGGAAGTCGAACGAGACCTTCCCATCCTTCCACATGAGAAAGGCCGAAAACGGCCTCCGGGTCTTGTTGGAGATGAATTTTTCCAGCAGGGCTGTCTTCCCGTTCTTCAACAAATCCTGCACCTCGGAAACAGAAATGTCTCGGTTCAGGATTTTTTTTGAAACCTTGAACGTGCAGGTCGAGGGTTGCGCCACGCTGTTTTCGCAGACATACCGCAGTTGGCTCATGAACATCCTGCCCCCGCAGGCTGGACACTGTCCCAACGACTCCTGTCCCGTGAAATCCAACGTCCCCTCTTCCTCCCCGACAACCAACTCGATCTTCCGCCCCTCCCCCAGTTTCAAACCGGCGGAAAAAGGCCGCCCCAGCCGGCTGCGGAATCCATCCACCAGCCCCATCGTTCCCTTCTCCAACAGCTCCAGAAACTCATGCGCCTCGATCCGGCGGCCCGCCAGCACTTTCCGCACCGCGTACCGTTGATCCAACGTCCGATACTCCCGCAACGTTTCCTCGAACTCCTGCCCGGATTGAGGGTCCTTGAAGTCCAACTTTCTCAACACATGGTCTTTGTCTTCAAAAGCACGGGCCTTTTCGACGATCTCCCGCGCCACCTTCTGGATTTCCCGCATGAAATCCTCCCGCTTCATCCGACCATGCTCGATCTCTTTCAATTTGTGCTCCCACTCTCCCGTCATTTCCGGAGACTGCAAAATCTCGATCCCCAGGGCATCCAAGGTTTCAAACAGGCCGAACGCCTTTGCCGTGGGCATCAACTCACGCCCCAACCGCCGAACATACTCCTCCGAAATCAGGGTCTCGATGGTGGCCGCCCGCGTCGCCGGGGTTCCCAGCCCCCTCTCCCCCATCGCCTCCCGTAAGGCATCGTCCTCGATCAGTTTCCCCGCGCCCTCCATCGCGCTCAGCAAAGTCGCCTCCGTCAAACGCGCGGGCGGTTTCGTCTGCAACCCCTCGGCCAGGATCGCCACCGTCTTCACCTTCTCCCCCTCCGCCACGGGCACCAAAAGCTTGCCCTCCTCCCCGCCTCCCTCCTCCACAGCCTCTTTTCCATACACCGCCAACCAGCCCGCCTCTTTCAAAATCTTCCCATCGGTTCGAAACGCGTGTTCTCCAACCCGGGTAATCCGGTTCGTCACCTCGTATATGGCCTCCGGGTAGAACACCGCAATGAATCGCCGGACAATCGCCGCATACACCTTCATCTCGATCTCATCGAGTTTTTCAGGAATTTGCATGGTCGGAATGATCGCAAAGTGGTCGCTGACCTTGGCGCTGTTGAACACCCGCTTCGTGGGCTTCAACCAGCCATTCTTGAGAACCGTTTTTGAAAACTCCCCGTACTCGGTCCCCGAGAAATTTTCCAAAGTGGTTTTTGCCACCTCCAGATAGTCCTCCGGAAGGTAGCGGGAATCGGTCCGGGGATAGGTGATCGCCTTGTGCTTCTCGTACAAGGCCTGTGCAATCTGCAACGTTCGCCGTGCCGACAAACCAAAACGGCTGTTCCCTTCGCGCTGCAGGCTCGTCAGATCGTAAAGCAGGGGCGACAACTGCCTCGCCGGCTTTTTCTCGTCATGAGCCTCCCCCGTTTTTCCCCGGCACTCCCCCACAATCTCCTCCGCCCGCTCCTTGCTCCACAACCGCTCCGGCCTCTGCTCCGCCCCCCTCTCCGCCGCCTTCTGCTCCGCCAACTTCTCGTCGAACCATTTGCCCTCGTACTCGCCCGCCTTCGCTCCAAACGTCGCATGCACCTCCCAAAAATCCTTCGGAACAAAGGCCCGGATCTGCTGCTCCCGCTCGACCAGGATGCTCAAGGTCGGCGTCTGGACCCTGCCGGCCGTCGTCAGAAAAAATCCGCCCCCTTTGGAATTTAAGGCCGTTAAGGCCCGGGTGGTGTTGATTCCTACAAGCCAATCACTCTCCGACCTGGATTTTGCCGCCTCCAACAAGGGGACCATCTCCTCCTCCTTCCGCAATTTCGTAAATCCTTCCCGAATGGAAGCCGGGGTCATCGACTGCAGCCAAAGCCTCTGGACCGGCTTCTTGCACTCCGCCGCCTCCATCACGTAACGAAAAATCAACTCCCCCTCCCGCCCGGCGTCGCACGCATTGATCACCCCCGTCACGTCCTTGCGTCGGAGCAATTTTTTCAGCACTTCGAACCTCGGCGCCGTTCGCTCGATCACCTTTAACTTAAACTCCTCGGGCAACAGGGGCAGGCTCTCAAAACTCCACTTCCCTTTCCCCTTCCCGTACTCGGTCGGCTTGCACAACTCGATCAGGTGCCCGATCGCCGAGCTCAAAACAAAATTCTCGGATTCCCAGTACTCCCCCTCCTTCTTGAAACCGGTCAGGACCCGGGCCAAATCGTTGGCCACGCTCGGCTTTTCCGCGATGATCAGTTTTTTTGCCATAGGTTAATCGATGCGGGTGAAGTACTTGCCGGGCATTTGTCGCACTCGATGTTTCAGTTCAAGTTTGAGAAGGGTGGCCGACACCACCGGGGATGGCAACCCGCATTTTCGCGTCAGGACGTCCAGATGAAGCTCCTCCCGTCCCAATCCCTCCAGCACCTTCTTTTCCTCCGGCCCCAGATTCCCCTCCCGCATGACCGGCACGGGCATCTCATCCCGCGGAATCAAAAACTCAAACTCCGCGAGGACATCCTCCGCCGACTCCACCAGCCGGGCACCATCCTTGAGCAACTGGTGGCATCCGCCCGATTGGGCCTGATCCACCCGCCCCGGGACCGCAAACACCTGTCGCCCCTGCTCCAACGCCTGCTTGGCCGTGATCATCGCCCCGCTCGCTCGGGCGGCCTCGATGACCAGGATCCCCTTGCTTAACCCGCTGACAATCCGGTTTCGCATCGGAAAGGTCTGGCGATCCGGCGCCGTTCCCAGACAAAACTCACTCATCACACAGCCTCCCACCTCCACCATCTTCTCCGCCAGCGAGCGATTTTCAGGCGGATACATCTGGTCCATCGAACAGCCCAGCACCCCTGCCGTCCTTCCCTTGGCCGCCAACGCCCCTTGGTGCGCCGCGGTGTCGATCCCGCGAGCCAAACCGCTCACCACCCCCACTCCCGCATAGGCCAACTGGTATCCCAACTTTTTGGCCAGCTCGATTCCATACCCTGTCGCCTCCCGGGTCCCGACAATGCCCACGCATGCTCCCCGAACGGCCCCGAGATCCCCCCGATAATAAAGAACCATCGGCGGATCATGAATTTCGCGCAAAAGCGGCGGGTACGAAGGATCCTCGCAATCCACCACCTGTAGTTTGAGTTGGGCGATCTTTTTGAGCTCCGCCGCCAGATCGAAGTTCGTTTCCCACTCTCGGATCGATTCCGCCACCGCCTGCCCCACTCCCTCCACTCCCGCCATTTTCCCGGAGGGCAACCCGAACAAATCCTCCACCCTGCCGAACACCTCCCGCAGCTTTCTCACCCTCACCGGCCCCACCAAGCGAAGGGCGTTGAGGATCAGATAGGCCTCCGTCCTCGTCATCCCTTCGGGAGTTTTCCCTCCCTCACTTCCTCCAAGGCCATCTGAATTTTCTTTTCTGTGACTCCCGAGACCAGATCCGCTTTGCCGATCTTTCTCAAAAGAACCCAACGAATCCCCTGCGTCGTCGCCTTCTTGTCGCGTGCCATCACGGGGGACAGGCGATCCCAGCGCAGCTCGGGATGGGTGACGGGCAGTCCGTGGGCCCGGATCGCCGCCTTCAGTTTCTCTGCCGCTTTTTTCTTGAACCGCCGCGCCTTCACCGAAAGGTGCGCCGCCACCACCATGCCGATCGCGACCGCTTCCCCATGCCGCAAACCCTCGTAGCCGACGATACCCTCGAGGCCGTGCGCGACTGTGTGGCCAAAATTCAACAACGCCCGTTTCCCCTTCAGGTCTCGCTCATCCTCCCCGGCCAGCTTGGCCTTGATCTCCACACAGCGCTTCACCACCTTCCTCATCGAGCGAGGCGGACCTTTCGCCAGGGATGCAAAAAGTTTCGAATCCGCAATCGCGCCGTACTTCAGGACCTCGGCCATGCCCGCGCGCCTTTCGGCCGGCGGCAAGGATTCCAGCCAGCGCAGATCGGCAAGGACCGCCTGCGGAGGATGGAACGCCCCGACCAGATTCTTTCCCTCGGGTAGATCGATGCCCGTCTTGCCCCCGACACTGCTATCCACCATGGCGACAACTGTCGTCGGAATCTGAATCACCGGAAGCCCACGCAGATAGGTCGCGGCCACAAAGCCGGCCAGATCTCCCGTCACCCCGCCTCCCACGGCCACAATCCATCCATCCCGGGTGAGGCCTGCCCCTGCAAGCTGACGCACCACACGACCATACTCCTCGACCGATTTCGACCGTTCCCCTGCTGGGATTCTCACCCGCACCACGCGGGAGGCTCGTTTTTCCAGCCACGCGAAGATGGCCAAAGTCAGGGGCAGCGCCGCGATTCCTTCGTCCACCAGCATCGCCACCGGAACTTTGGGCGGGAGGTGGGATTGCAGCCCTTGGGGTAGGATCTTCTCCCCGACATAGACCGAGTAGTCCCTTGCCGCTGACTTCACCCGAACGCGCTGGGCATTCATAAAACCCTTTTTAAGCGAACTCCACGGCGGGACAAGTCGCCCATCGGACCCTTTTTGTGCCCGCCCCCCTTCCTTTCTCCATTAGGGATTAAACTGCCGAATCGGAAAATCGGTTCTGTCAATTTTTGGGGTCAGAGGTCATCTTCAAAAAACAGCCCTGCAAATCATTGCCCATCAATTACTTCTGCGGGGTCAGAGGTCTTGCAAATTGCTGTCAATCAATGCTTTGCAAGGGCATTTTTGAATTGTGGGGTCAGAGGTCAAAATCCTTACCCTTTGCCCGAAAGCTAGATTCGTTTAGAATCGGGATGCTTTGAAAAATATGAACACCCAACCCCACCCCCTTCAAGATACTCAGGCTTCCCCTGATTTCCGTAACCTGCGGATCGACAAAGTCGGGGTCAAAGGCCTCCGCTACCCCATCGTCGTCCGGGATCGGGCCCATGCAACCCAAAACACCGTCGCCACCGTCGCCCTTGCCGTCGATCTTCCCCACCAATTTAAAGGCACCCACATGAGCCGTTTTATCGAGGTCCTCCAGGAACACGGCGGCCTCATCCATGTGGAGAGTATCCCCGCCATTCTCCGTGCCCTCCAAAAGCGCCTCGAGGCGGAATCGGCCCACCTCGAACTCGATTTTCCCTACTTCATAGAAAAAAAAGCCCCCATCACCGCTGCCCAGGGCCTTGTCGATTATCAAACCCGCTTCGATGCGACCCTCCACGGTAAAGACCTCCGCTTCAAGGTCGCCGTCACCGTCCCTGTCACCACCCTGTGCCCGTGCAGCAAGGCGATCAGCGACCGAGGAGCCCACAATCAACGCGGCCAGGTCCGGCTGGAAGTCACCTTCTCAAAAACCGTCTGGATCGAGGACCTTGTCGCTCTCGTCGAATCCTGTGCCAGCTCGGAAATCTTTTCCCTCCTCAAGCGGCCGGACGAAAAACACGTCACCGAGCGCGCGTATGATAATCCCGTCTTCGTCGAGGATCTGGTCCGCGCCGTATCGGTGAGGTGTGACGCCCATCCCGATATCAACTGGTACCGCGTCGAAGCCGAGAATTTTGAAAGCATCCACAATCACAGTGCCTACGCCATGATCGAGCGCGGCTGACGCCACCTTCCGCGTCATCACCCCTTTTTCCGTTCGGCAGCAACCCCCTTTTCCTTAGAGTCGCTCTCATGTCCCCCGTACTCCTCCTTGCCATCCTGGTCGGTCTCGCCGGCCAGATCGTCGACGGCACACTTGGCATGGCATACGGAGTCACCTGCTCGACCTTCCTTCTCGCCCTCGGCATCGCACCCGCCATGATCAGCTACAGCGTCAAGGTTTCCGAAATCTTCACCACCGGCGTCAGCGGCATCAGCCACCTCTTCCATGAAAATGTCAACAAAGCCCTGTGCCTGGAGCTCGCCATTCCGGGAGTGATCGGAGGCGTCACGGGCGCCTACCTGCTCTCGAATTTCGACGGTGCCAAATTCAAACCCTGGATCAGCGGTTACCTGATCCTCATGGGCGGGTACATCTTCTGGCGCTCGAATCACAAACCGATCGCCGTCGACACCAAACCCACCCAGGCCATTCCTCTGGCTCTGGCCGGCGGCTTCCTCGATGCCGTGGGGGGTGGCGGATGGGGACCCGTGGTGACCTCCACCCTTCTGGCAAAAGGCCATCCTCCCCGTTACGTCATCGGCTCGGTCAATATGGCCGAATTTTTTGTCACTCTCACCCAGGCCCTGACTTTCTTCTTTTTTCTCAAGCTCGAAAACCTTCCCATCATCGCGGGCCTGATTCTGGGAGGCGTGATCGCCGCCCCCTTCGCCGCCAAACTCTGCAGGATCCTGCCGGCAAAAACCATGATGCGCCTCGTCGGAGTCCTGCTCATTCTCATCAGCACCCGCACCCTGCTCCTTGCCTTACAACTGCTCTGACCCGCCCTTCGCCCTCCGCTCTCCCCATGCTCACCCTCTCTCAACTCAGCAAGTCATTCGCGGGGCGAACCCTCTTCAGCGATGTCTCCCTCCAGATCAACCGCGAAGACCGCATCGGCCTCGTCGGCCCCAACGGAGCGGGCAAATCCACCCTCTTTTCCCTGATCCTCGGCGAGGCCAGCCCGGACGAGGGTCGCGTCACGCTCGAAAAAAATGTCACCCTGGGCTTTCTCCCCCAGGAATCGGCGCCCGCGGGGGACGAGACCATCCTTGAACTTGCCTGTGCCACCTCCCCGGCCATGTCCCGCGTTCAGCAAGCGATCCAGCGCCACGAAGCCGCCGGCACCCTCGAGGACCCCGAATATCACGAAGCCCTCGATACCTTCACCGAGCTCGGTGGTTGGCAACTGGAACCCCGGGCCAAGCAGATCCTTAGCGGGCTTGCCTTCCGGGACTCCGATTTCCACCGCAAAGCCAAGGCCCTGAGCGGGGGCTGGATCATGCGCGCCCACCTGGCCCGCCTCCTCGTGCAGGAACCCGATCTCCTTCTCCTCGACGAACCCACCAACCACCTCGACCTCGAATCCCTCGTCTGGTTCCAGGAATATCTGCGCACGTACCCGGGTGCCATCCTGATGATCTCCCACGATCGCGAGTTTCTCAACGAACTCGTCGGCTCCATCGTTGAGATCTCCCAATCCAAACTTCACCGCTACCGCGGCAACTACGACAAATACGTCGTCGAGAAAGCCGCCCGCGAGGAGCAACACCTTGCCGCCTACAAAAACCAGCAGAAAGAGATCGCCTCCCTGCAGCAGTTTGCCGACCGCTTTCGCGCCAAGGCCAGCAAAGCCTCCCAGGCCCAGAGCAAACTCAAGCAGATCGACCGGATGGATAAAATCGAAGCCCCCGTGGCTGCCACCCGCTCCATTAAATTCAACTTTCCCCAACCCGTCCGCAGCGGCCTCCGGGTCATCACCCTGAAAAACGTCGCCCACACGTACAAAAATAACGACGGGTCCGGCGATCTCCCCGTGTATCGGGGACTCCACTTTGAGGCCGAACGCGGCCAGCGCACCGTCCTTGTCGGCCCCAACGGAGCCGGCAAATCCACGCTTCTCAAGCTTCTGGGCGGTGCCCTTCCCCTGCAAAGCGGCGAACGAATCCTCGGTCACAATGTCCGGGTCGGCTATTTCTCCCAGCACCGCGGGGATACGCTCGACAGGAAACATCAGGTTCTTGAATCGGTTCTCCACTCCCCCAATCCCGTCAGCGAACAAACCGCCCGGACCGTTCTCGGCTCCTTTCTTTTCCGCGGGGACGATGTCTTTAAAACGGTGGGGGTCCTCAGCGGAGGGGAAAAATCGCGGCTCGCACTCGTCAAACTCCTGCTGGATCCGCCCAACCTTCTTCTCATGGACGAGCCCACGACCCACCTCGATATCGGATCGATCGATGCCCTGATTGCCGCTCTCCACCAGTACGAGGGAACGCTCATTTTCATCAGCCACGATGTTCACTTCATCCGGGCCATGGCCACCACCGTCGTCCATATCAGCGCGGGGAACCTGACCCCCTATGCCGGCGACTACCAGTACTACCTTGAAAAATCGAAGGCCACCTCCGCCCGCGCCGCCCTGACCGCCGGGGAGCAGCTCACCAACTCCCAGCCGGTGACCACCCCGCCCTCCCCCGCCGGCTCCCCCGAAAAAAGTCCCACCCCCCGCAAGACCAAGGAGCAAAAACGGGCCGAGGCCGAGGCCCGCCAAACCAAAAGCCGCCTCAAAAAGGAGCACGAGGCGAAAGTTGCCGATTTGGAAAAACGAATCCTCGCGCTTGAAACACGCCTCTCCGAAATCACCGCCGAGCTCGAAAAACCCGAGACCTACCAGGCCAACGGGACCGCCGTCACCCTCAGCCGGGAATCCGCCACCGTCGGCGCCACGCTCGAACAACTGATTGCCGAGGGACTTCTTCTCTCGGCGCAAACCGACGAAAATTGAGTCAAGCTTAGCGCAGACCGATCAACGTCGCCCCGTTCAGCAGCAGGGCGAAAAGCAAGGCGCCGAGGAACGTGCAAACCGGCAGGGTCAATACCCAGGCGGCAAGAATGTTGCGGACCGTCGCCATCTGCACTCCGGATTGATTTGCCGCCATCGTCCCCGCCACCCCGGAGGACAAAACGTGGGTCGTGCTCACCGGCAAACCAAAGTGATCCGCCAACACGATCGTGCCCATCGCCACCGCTTCCGCCGAGGCTCCCTGCGCGTAAGAGAGATGCTGTTTTCCGATCCTCTCCCCCACCGTCTTCACGATCCTCTGGTACCCGATCATCGTGCCCAGGCCCAGGGACAACGCCACCGCCACTTTGACCCAGACGGGAATGAAGTTGATCATCTTTTGGGAAGCCGAGGCCATCTGCTTCTCCATTTTGTAAATATCCGGGTTCTTGTTCATGTTGCCGCTTCGTTCGATTTTCAAAATCGCCTTGGAAACCAGGTAGATGTCGGTCCGCAACTCCCCCCGTTGGCTGGGGGCGAGACCGGAAATGCCGTCCAGTCCATGCACCCGGCGACGAATCTCATCGCTCAATCCCGAGACGGACGCGGTGGCATCCGAATCGAATTTTCCCGTCGGCTTGATGTAGTTGGCCAGAATGTCCCGCGCTTTCTGGCCGTGAATCGACTCCCCTTTTTGTCTCACCTCAAAATCATGGGTCAAAGCAGCCGCCGCCTGCTCGATGGCAGGGAGCAATTTTGGATCGGCCTGCAAATTCAGCGCGTAGGTGCCGGGCAACATTCCCACCAAAATCAGCAGCATCACGCCCATGCCTTTTTGCCCGTCGTTCGAGCCGTGGGCAAAGCTCACGCCCGTGCAGGTGAAAAGCAAAATCCCCCGGATCCAACCCGGGGGCGGGGCCTGACCCTGCGGAGCCCGATAGAGCTCCGGCTTGGAGAGCAGGAACTTTGTCAAAAGAAGCAGAGCGGCGGCGCCAAAAAAGCCGATCAAAGGGGAGATCAGGAGAGCCGCAAAAAGTTCGGAGGCTTTCGCCCAGTTCACCCCCTCGGTGATCGAATGGGCTGGGCCAAAAAGGGAGTTGGCCAGCCCCACCCCGAGAATCGATCCCACCAAGGTGTGGGAGCTCGAGGCCGGAAGCCCCACGTACCAGGTCCCCAGATTCCAAATGATCGCCGAGATCAGGAGGGAAAAAACCATGGCAAACCCCGCCGTCGACCCGACATTGAGCACCAACTCCACCGGCAACAGCGCCAAAATCCCAAAGGCGACCGCTCCGGACGATGTCAGCGCCCCGATGAGATTCCAGAGGCCCGACCAGACCACCGCCGGGGTCGGTTTCAACGTGTGGGTGTAAATGACCGTGGCGACTGCGTTGGCCGTGTCATGGAACCCGTTGACGAATTCGAAGCTCAGCGCCGCCCCGATGGCCAGCACAAGAAAGACGATCGTCCAGATCGAGCCATCGCCCAGCAAAGTCGCTCCCATTCGCTCATCATGCCCGCCCCAGCCCAACGGAAACAAGGCTGGGATTTTGAATGAACTCTTGGCCTCTTGCCGTCGACTTTCCCGTCTTGCCGCCGTCAGCGGGCCGAGGCTTTACCGTTTCAAACGGGGCACCTCACTTGGCGCCGTCTTCCCCCGGGGCCGGACCAAATCCCCAAAGTGAAAAATCCAAATCGTTCTCCCTTCGCGTCTGAAACTCGGCCGGCTGCCCCTCCATCCAAAGGTTGCGGATTTTCGTCATTCGGGAGGACTGAATCAGCAAAGCCTGGGCATACTTGCCTTGGCCCATCAACATCTCCTCCCCGTTCGCTCCAAGAAAGATCAGCAGATTCTTGTCCTCCGTTTTTTTGTTGGGCAGATCCCCAAACTGCTCCCGCCAGACGATTTGTGCCTTGGCCTCGTTCCACGCGCCCTTTCCGCTGAAGTATCGGATCTGCACACACTCTCCCGAGAGAAACAGGTACTGCGCCTGACGCCCCGCCGTGGCTTTGTCCTCCGCCACCGCCAAAACAAAGGTTCGGTTGTACAACAGGGTTTCCCGGACAACCGTGAGATTCTTTAAAATTTTAAGATCCGTCAGCGACTGGCCCAGTTCAGCCAAAGCCAAACCCGTTCCCGACACCAAAAGAACGGCCGCCAGCAAACCTCTTCGCATCCCCCTTTTATGTTCGGTATTCCCGACCTCGTCGATTCGTGATTCCTCAAGCCCACTTCTCGATCCGGCCTCCGTTAAAGGGCCACCATCGCAAAATGCCTACCCGTTTGACCATGTTCAGCCCGGTAAGAGTAAAATCTTTCCAAATCCGTCGCCGTGCAAAGCCCGCTGTCCACCACCTTCCCCACGTTTTCACCGTGGAGCTGGCGAAGGATCTGCGAGGCGAAATCGACATCATAATGGGGGGGTCGAATGCATGGACCCAGCAAGGCGAGCATTTGTTGCGGATCGGACCCAAATTCCTCCCTCATTCTGCGGATGGCCGCCGGCACCACCCCCGCCTCCGTCCCCCTTCTGCCACTATGCACCAGGGCGATCGCCCCCGTCTTTCCGCAATGAATCCAGACAGGCCCGCAATCCGCCACCCGGATCACGAGCGATCGGCCCTTTTCCCGGGTAATCAGCGCGTCCACTCCGGGAATTGCCTCCCCTGTGCCCTTCCCTTGGAGGACAGCCACCCCCGCCCCATGGGTCTGCTCCCCTATCGCATAATTCTCCGGCAATTCCGCCTCTTGCAGAATTCGCGGAACATCCTTCGATATCAACGGGGGAGCCGAACGAAGGGTAAAGGCATGACGCAGACCCCGCGCCTCCAACTCCGGAAATCGTAAAAAATTCACTGCCCGGGCTGAAGGCCCACCGCCGTCGAGGCCTGCATGTTCAATTTGGGCTTGGGGGTCAGCCCCGCTTCCTCGGGGAGCGGTGGAGGATTTTTCGGCCCAAAGGGCGTCGCCGTTGCCCGCTCGAGGGAAGCCACCGCCACATTATAATCGAATCTCCCCTGCAACTCGTTGAACTGCGCCTGCGTCAGGTTCGACTGGGCGTTGATGATATCCAGCTGGATTCCCGCCCCCACATTGAACCGCGCCTCCGCCAACCGCAGACTTTCCCGCGACTGCTCCACATTCCGCTGCTGCGAGGTCACCAACTCCTGCGCCTCCTCCATCTTCACGACCGCATCCCGGACATCGCTCTCCACCAATCGCCGCTTCTCCTCATAGGCCACCTCGGCCTTGCGGATCTGCGCCTTCAACTGCATGAAACGTCCCGTGCTCAACATCCCGTCGTACAAAGTCCAGGTACCGTTGATCGAAGCCACGGGCCCGTTGAAACTATCGGTAAAGGAGGAACTCCCGGGATTCTGAATCACGTCGTACCCCCCCGAGCCGACGATCTTCGGAATAAACGCCTCCCTTTTGGCCGCTTCAAAAAGTTTGCTCTGGATTTCAATTTCCTTTTTCACAGCCCGCAAATCGTTCCGGTTGAAAACCGCATTGCGCAAGGAGGCCGAGAGGTCGGTTTTCACGGGCTGGTAGGGCAAATCCCCCTCGACGTAGACCGGAGGAGTCCAATCCTCGGCCGCTTCCATCGGGTAATCCAAGGCGAGGACCCGGGCCAGTTGCACCTCCGCCACCCGCTTGTTGTTCCGTGCCCGGATCAGCTGGGGCATGTTGTTGGCCAACTCCACGTCCGCCGTCAGGACGTTGAACTTGGTCACCGTGCCGGCCTTGAAACGCTTCTGCTGCGACGTGAGCTGCTCCTGCTTGAGGTGGACCGCCTCCGTTTGCACGTCGATCAGCGAGCGGTTCAACAGCACGGCGTACACGTTTTTTCGGACTTCCAGAATCACCCGGTCAATCGTGTCCTGGAGAAGAAGCATCGACTGGCTTTCCGACAACCGGGCCGCGCGGGTGCGCGACAGAGCCGCCCCTCCGTCAAACAGGAGCTGCGTCACCCGCACCCCCGCATTCCAGTTCATCTCGTCCGCGGAAACAATTCCTGCATTCACCAAAAGTGCGTTCAACGATTTTGACTGATATTCGTACGTTCCCTGCGCCGTCACTTTGGGAAGCAGGGCGCTTCGCACCTCCACCGAAACCCCCTCTTTTCGTTGAACCTCCTCCTTGGCCTGGCGAATCTCCGTGTTCTGCTCCAAAGCCAGCGCCACACACTGGGCCAAATTCAGCCTCTTGCTCGTAAATTCAGGCACGGCGGACTTGCTGGCCAACGGCAGGGTGACCTCCGCCGCCTCTTTTTTTTCCTCTGCCCGCGCGCCCAACACCCCGCAGCAGAGGACAAAAAGGATCCTAATCACGCGGTAATTCACGACAGTAGTTCTCCATGACCCGATAAATCCGCACCCAGGCATCCTGGTCGGGCGATTCGAGCTGACTCAAAATGACGCTCAAATGATGACGCAACTCCCCCTGCAACCGCCCCATCAACTCTTTTCCCTTGGTTGTGATTTCGACCAGCTTCTGCCGCCGATCCCCCTTTTGATCCCGGCGTCGCACCAACCCCACCGCCTCCAAACGATCCACCAGACCGGTGGTGGCTGAGGTCGCATGTCCCATCCGTTTCGCCAACACGCCCATCGGCACACCCGACTCCACCGCCAAAAACCCCAGTAAGGTGAACTGCGGAATCGAAAGTCTCTTGGCCGAGGTTTGACGGAAAAGATCGAGCAAAAACCTTCTCTGGAGAAGGGTCGCAATCCTTTCCAACTCGGGAACCCGGGGGTCCATGACCACCTCAGCTCCGTTTTGCGGATATTTAGTCATATGAAATATATACTCAATGAAATGTCCAGTGCGTGCAAGTACTGAAAAATGAGTAAAATCGGTCGGAAAAACGTTGCCCGCCAATCTGCCCAGCCTATTTTCCGTCAACTTACTATGACCAGTTTTATCCTCCAACAAGCTCTGCCGCTCAGCCTCGTCGCAGGCCTGGTCGGCTTGGCCGGTGCTTGGGGCCTCATCCAGTGGATCCAAGGGCAACCGGACGGCAACGATCGTATGCGTGAAGTCGCAGCCGCCATCCAGGAGGGTGCGGCCGCCTACCTTCATCGTCAGCTCCAAGCCGTTTCCGGAATCGCCCTCCTCCTCTTCGCCGCGATTTGCTACTTCAAAAATCTCCCCACCGGCATCGGTTTCCTCGTTGGTGCCGCCTGCAGCCTCATCGCCGGTTTCGCAGGGATGCGAATCGCCGTGATGGCAAATGTCCGCACCGCCCAAGCCGCCACCGTCAGCCGCACCGCCGCCCTCCGCAACGCGTTCAACGGCGGAGCGGTCACCGGTCTGCTCGTTGTCGCCCTCGCCCTTCTCTCGATCGGGGCCTTCTACATGATCGCCTCAAAATATCTCGGTCTCCGCGCCGCCATCGACAGTCTCACCGGCCTTGCCCTGGGCGCCTCCCTCGTCAGCGTCTTTGCACGTCTCGGAGGCGGCATCTACACCAAAGCCGCGGACGTCGGCGCCGACCTGGTGGGCAAAATCGAATCAAAACTTGAGGAAGACGACCCCCGCAATCCCGCCACCATAGCCGACAACGTTGGGGATAATGTCGGCGACTGCGCCGGAATGGCTGCGGATGTCTTTGAGACCTACGCCGTCAGCTTGATCGGCTGCGTTCTTGTCGCCTACCTCACCGTCTTCGGAGGCGACGGCCAACCCGAACCCGCCGCCCTCAGTTACCCCTTCATCGTGGGCGGCGTCTCGATTCTCTCCGCCATCCTCGGCATCCTGACGGTCAATTTCGGAAGCGGCAACCCCACCCGCCTCCTCAGCCTCGGCGTCCTGCTCAGCGCCTTGGCCTCCGCCGCCGCCCTCTGGCCCCTCACCCAGATCTTTTTCCCCAACGGCCTCCGCCATGACGGCCAAATCTCCTCCACCCTCGGCATCTACCTCGCCTCTCTCGTCGGACTCCTCATGACGTTCGTCGTCCTTCTGATCACCAACTACTACACATCCACCCACTACTCCCCCGTGCGGAATATCGCAAAAGCCTCGGAAACCGGCCACGCCACCAACATCATCGCAGGCTTGGCGATCGGCTCCCACGCCACCGCCCTTCCCGTCGGCTTTATTGGCATTGCCATCCTCCTCAGCTACCACTTTGCAGGTCTCTACGGAATTGCCATCGCCGTCATGGCCATGCTCTCGATGGCCGGAATCGTCATCTCCCTGGATGCTTTCGGCCCGATCACCGACAACGCCGGGGGTATTGCGGTCATGTCCGGCATGCCCCCGTCGATCCGCCAACGGACCGATGAGCTCGACGCCGTCGGCAACACCATGAAAGCCGTGACCAAAGGCTACGCGATCGCCTCCGCCGGTCTCGCCTCCCTTGTTCTCTTCGGCAGCTACGTGCAGGAGCTCAAAGCTCACTTCCTTGCCCTGGGTGTCGCCATGCCCAGCTTGGAATTCTCCCTCACCGAACCCAAGGTCATTATCGGCCTCTTCATCGGCGGCCTCCTTCCCTTCGTCTTCACCGCCCGCTCCATGGATGCCGTCGGCGTTGCCGCGGGTGCGGTCGTCCGTGAAGTCCGCCGCCAACTCGCCGCCAAGCCGGGAATCCTCCTGGGCAAGGACAAGCCCGACTACGGAACCTGCGTCGATATCGTCACCCGGGCCGCCCTCCGCCAAATGATCATTCCCGCCCTCCTCCCCGTCGCCTTTGTGGTCGCCGTCGCAGCCGTTCCGGGCCTCGGGCCCGTCGTGCTCGGGGGCGTGCTGGTCGGCACCATCGTGACCGGACTCTTCGTCGCCATCGCCATGACCTCGTCCGGAGGCGCCTGGGACAACGCCAAAAAATATATCGAGGAGGGCAACTGCGGTGGCAAAGGTTCCCTCGCCCATGCCGCGGCCGTCACCGGCGATACCGTCGGTGATCCTTACAAGGACACGGCGGGCCCGGCCATCAACCCGATGATCAAGGTCGTCAACATCGTCGCAATCCTCATCATTCCCATTTTCTTCTAAGCGGTCGCCACCGCCCCCTCTTCCCTCACCGGGGGTACGCTCCTGCCTTGCCAATATCTCCAGCAGACTCTTCCGCAGGCTGCCACGATCAACACCACCAGGAGCAAAAAGAATCCCGTCACAGCCGCATTCGTGGCCTGCGCTATCGCCAACTTACCCTGACCCGCCTTTTCCGCCTGTTCCCAAGCCGCCAAAAAACCCAGCCGCGGGTCTGCACTGAAAATCTTCAGCCAGCCGGCGGAAAACGTCACCACCACCAGCCATGCCAACGGCAGGAACGTCACCCATGCAAACTTCGCCCGCCCCATCTTGATCAGGACGGTCGTTGCCAAACTCAGAGCCATCACCGCCAGAAGCTGGTTTGCCACGCCGAAAATCGGCCAAAGACTGTTGATTCCCCCCTGCGGATCCATCACGCCCTGATACAAAAACCAACCCCACCCACCGACAAAGACAACGCTCCCCAACGCGCTTCCCGCAACCGATCGGATTTCTCCCAGGGGTTTCCAAAGCCACCCCAAAACCTCTTGCACCAAAAACCGCCCGATCCGTGTTCCCGCATCAATCGTCGTCAGGATAAACAACGCCTCGAACATGATCGCGAAGTGATACCATAAGGCCATGACTCCTTTTCCGGCCTGTCCCACCGACTTCGCAAAGATCTGCGCCATTCCCACCGCAAAGGTCGGAGCCCCCCCCGTCCGGCCGATCATCGTGTTCTCCCCCACCGCGCCCGCCAAGTCCGCCATCTGCCGCTCCGTCACGGGAAATCCCAGCGCCGTGATCGTTTCCACCACCGCCGCCGGTTCGCCCCGGAGATTGATCGCGAAATACTCCCCCGCGGGCATCGAACAGGCCGCCACCAGGGCCAAAACTCCCACACACATCTCGGTGATCATCGCTCCATAGCCCACGATTCGGATGTCCGCCTCGCTCGCCAACAACTTCGGCGTCGTCCCCGAGGCCACCAGACAGTGAAAGCCGCTGACCGCCCCGCATGCGATCGTGATAAAACAGAAGGGGAAAACGGGGCCGGCAAAGACCGGTCCGCTTCCGTCCGTGAATCGCGTCCATGCAGGCATCTGCAGTTGCGGAGCCAAAATCGCCACCACCACTCCCAAGGCAGCCACCGTTCCGATTTTTAAAAAGGAGCTCAGATAATCCCGCGGTGCCAGCAACAGCCAGATCGGAAGAATGCTCGCCGTCAGCCCGTATCCCATGATCGACCACGCCAACGTCGGCGCTTCCCAGGTGAACATCCTTGCCACAACCGGCGTCTCCGCCGCCCACTTTCCCGCCCACACACATCCGACCAGTCCCAAAACTCCCAACACCGTCACCCAAGCCGTCCTCGCGCCTCCCGCCCCCCGCATCCCCACCCCCATCCCCAGTGCCAAGGGCATGGTGAGTACGATGGTAAACAGTCCCCACGGACTCTCCGCCAACGCTCGCACCACGACCAGGGCCAAAACCGCCATCAGGATTGTGATAATTCCCAACAAACCGATCACCGCCAGCGTCCCCGCCACCGGACCCACCTCCTCCCGCAGCATCTGACCGACCGATTTTCCTCCCCTCCGCACGCTCAGCCACAGCGTGATGCTGTCATGCACCGCTCCCCCGAGAACCGCCCCAATCAGAATCCAAAGATACCCGGGCAAATACCCAAACTGTGCCGCCAGCACAGGGCCCACCAGCGGACCCGGCCCCGCAATCGCCGCAAAATGGTGCCCAAATACCACCCATCGGTTGGTTTTCACAAAATCCCGCCCGTCCGCAAGCCGCTCTGCCGGAGTCGCTCGGGCCGGATCCACCGTCAACACGTTCGCCATCAACCAGGCACTGTGAAAACGATATCCGATCGCGTACACACACCCCGTGCCCACCACCAACCAGAGCGCGTTCACCGGCTCTCCCCGTTTCCAAGCCACCACCCCCAGCGCCCCCGCCCCCACCATTGCGATCAGCCCCCAAACGATCCGTCCGCGGAATCCCATCGCAGGTTTCATCCTCCTTGAGTTAGCAGAAGAGTTGTTCACGACCAGCCCTTCATCCATCTTGCCCGCCCTACCGTTTCCGTTAATCAGAGAAAATGAAAAAAAGAAACGTGCTGTTTGTCCTTCTGTTTTTTGTTCCCCTTCTCGCCATCCTCTCCACGAAGGAAGCCTCCGCGCAAACTTCACCCCGCACCTCCACCTCGCAGAAGAAAACAAAGAAATCCAGCTCCGAGTCCCAGCCTTGGAGTGACGTCACTCTTCTCCTGGATCGCCCCGAAAAACCCTACGAAGTCATCGGCTTGGTCAGCGCCCCCCAGATCTTTCTTTGGGACGACGAGGAATCGATGAAAGAGTCCCTGCAAAAACAGGCCTGGAAGATGAAAGCGGACGCCGTGATCCTCGACCGTGTCGACACCAGCTTCCGTTTCACGGGCCCGGCCGGTGGCGCCAACGGTCGCGCCATTCGCTACAAATAAGCACCCGATCGTTACGCCACCAGCCCTGCGTCGGGGGAATCGACCAGCCGGTACTCGTTGTCTCGTTGCCTCGGCTCATAGCCCGCCTGTTGGATCAATCGGCGCATCTCCTCCAAGCTCAGCCGGAAACTGGTTCCCGCACTCGAAACCACATTCTCCTCCATCATCAAACTCCCGAAATCATTCGCTCCGAACCGTAACGCCACCTGACCCATCGCCGGTCCCTGCGTGACCCAGCTGGACTGCACATTCGGGATATTATCGAGGAAAATCCGCGCCAACGCCTGCATCCGGAGATACTCGTGGGATCCTGTCTTTTCCGCCTTAAGAACGGTGTGTTCGGGTTGAAACGTCCAGCAAATGAACGCGGTAAACCCTCCCGTTCGATCCTGCAAATCCCTCAACCTCGCCAGATGCTCGATCCGCTCCTCCACCGTCTCCACATGCCCGAACATCATCGTTGCGCTCGATCTCATTCCCATCCCGTGAGCGATCTCCATCACCCGGAGCCACGCGTCCGTTCCACACTTTCGGGGCGCAATCTTTTGTCTCACCCGGTCCACCAGAATCTCCGCCCCGCCCCCGGGAATGCTGCCCAGACCCGCCTCCCGAAACTTCTCCATCACCTTCTCCAGACTCATTCCAAACACCTCGGCAAAATGGTTGAACTCAGGCGGGGAAAACCCGTGTACGTTCACCTGGGGATATTTCGTCCGTAGATGTCGCAGCAGATCCAGATACCACTCCAGGTCCAGCTTGGGATGATGCCCTCCCTGGAGAAGAATCTGGTTTCCCCCGACCGCCACCAACTCGTCAATCTTCTGATCGATCTGATCGAGGCTGAGCACGTAATGATCCGCATCCTTTTCCGTGCGGTAGAACGCACAGAATTTGCAGTACACATCGCACACATTCGTGTAGTTGATGTTCCGGTCAACCATGTAGGTCACCACCTCTTTCCCTTTTCCGCCGTAATCTTTCCCCTTCGCCAGATTCCGTCGCACATGGGAAGCTTCCCCGAGTTTTGCCAGGGGCCACCGGTACATTTCCCCGGCCTCCTCCGGGGTAATCCTACCCCCGCCCATAACCCTCGCTTCGAATCCACTCATCCAAAAAAACTATCTCGAGATATCGCCTTGCCCCAGCAGCTTGAATCCCCCCCGCCCCAAGACCTGGGCGCCCAGCTCGTTGTCATCCAGGTTGAGGCACAACGCCGGCCTGGCCTCCGGCCGCACCAAAAAGGCATACGTCGTCAGAATGTTGATCTCCGCCTCCAGGAGGGAGGAGAGCACCTTCGGTAGCTCGGTCGCCGCCCCCAGCTCCACCGCGACGACCGTCGATTCGGTGTGGGCCACCGCCTGCTCGTGAAAAATGGCCCGGGCCTGATCCGGGTCGTCCACCACCATCCTCACGATCGAACTGTCCGTGGTGTCCAGGATCGTCAGGGCCACCACGTGCACCTGTCGGCTGTGCAAAATCCGAATCAGCTCGAGCAGCCTCCCTGCCTTGTTCGCCAAAAAAATCGAAAACTGGCGGACAGGATCCGCTTGGGTTTTTTGAATGGCCACTCCCATGCGAGGAATCTACTCCCTCTCCTCAGCCCCGCCAACCCAGGATCACCTTCGCCGTGTTCCTGCCGCTGGCCCCGAAAACCCCTCCCCCGGGGTGGGTGCTAGCCCCCGTCAGATACAAGTTTTTCATCGGGGCCCGATAACAGGAAATCTCGGGCAACGGACGGAACATGAACATCTGATCCAGGCTCATTTCAAAGTGCATCACATTCCCCCGCAGCAATCCCAGGTCCCGTTCCAGGTCCAACGGCGTCTGAATATATCTACCGATCATCTTGCCCCTCATGTTCGGGGCATACTGGCACACGAGCTCGTACAGCTTGTCCGCCTCCCGTTCCCGGATCTCGTCCCACTTCTCCCCGTTCCGCAGTTCGTAACTGTGATACTGTGCCCAGGTAAAAAGGGTGTGCTTTCCTTGGGGCGCCAACGTCGGGTCGATCCCGGAAAAGGTCATCGCCACCACACTCGGATTCGCGGGAGGCCGATGCCCCAGATAATCCCGGTAGCTGCTCTCCAACATCGCCCGGTCCCGGCACAACAGCTGCATCCCCGAATGATACTCCCGCGCCTGGAGCCCGCTTTCCACCCCCCGCCCATACACGGGCAGTTCCTCCACCGCATGCCTCACCACCATTCCGAATCCATTTCCAATCCGCGCCTTTTCCATCCTCCCCGCCAACTCCCGCGGTCCGTCTTTCAAAAGATTGCAGAAAAAGGTCTTTAAGTGGCATGCCGCCACCACTTTCTCCGTCTCAAAAACCGTACCCCCCGCCTGCACCTGCCAGCCTCGCCCGTTTTTTCTCACCTCCTCCACCCCTTTTCCTAAGAACAGCTCCCCTCCGTGTCTCTCCAGACACTTCACCAAAGCCGTCGCCAGGGAACCGCTCCCGCCTTTCGCCCGTTTGGCCCCGCACTTGTGAATCATCGCGTTCCACCCAAACATGTCCCCGCTCGCCACCTCCGCAGGGGCCGGTCCACTCTGCGCGGAGAGCCATAGCATCGCCGTCCGCAGGTGCTCGTTTTCAAAGGTCTCCTGGATCACCTCCCCGTACGGCGCCATCAACTGGCGTGCCGTGTCCAGGCTCGACCACAGCCGGCGGGACTTGGGTCGAAAGAGATTCCTCTTCACAATCGTTCCAAATAACCGCCCGGGGGAGGGCGGAGCCAAAAATGTCTCAAAAACCCCCTCGTTCAGCTCCGTCCACCGCTCCACATACCTCCGATACGCCTCGGCATCCCGCGGACTGAACTCCGCAATGCTCTGGCACGTTTTCTCGACGGATCGATGAAACGAAATCCCGCGGCCCGTCCCCTCCACGGGATAGTAGGCCCATGGATCCATCTCGATATACTCCAGTCCCTCCCTCGCCAGATTCAGCTCCGCAAGAATCGGAGTCAGATGAATCATGATGTGAACGGACGACCCCACATCGAACCGGTATCCCGGCACCAGATCCTCCCGGGTGCAAACCGCGCCTCCTGGCAGGTCCCGACGCTCCACCACCGCCACCTTCAAACCCGCCTTCGCCAGGTAGCAGGCACAGATCAGGCCGTTGTGACCTGCCCCGACCACGACCACGTCGTACGGCAAAACCGGATTACCTCGCCGCCGCCAACTGCGGTTGACTTTGCCGAAGCTTTTTCACAAATCGGGCGATCCTCTCCGCCGCCACCTCGATCCGGTCGAATGCCGTCGAATAACTGCATCGGACGAACCCCTCCCCTCCCGGTCCGAATGCCTCCCCGGGCACCACGGCCACCTTCTCCTCCTCCAACAGCTGCAGGGCAAAATCCCTCGACGTCAGGCCTGTCCCCCGAACATCCACAAAAAGGTAAAAGGCTCCCGCGGGATTCGTCGGCTTCAATCCCGCCTCCTCCAGCCTCCTCCGCAGATAATCCCTCCGGATCCGATAACTCTCCCTCGCCTCCTGGGTCGTGACCTCCGCACCCCGCAAGGCCTCCACCGCAGCCTCCTGACCCAGAGTCGAGGCGCACAAAATCGCGTATTGATGAATCTTCATCATCGCCTCGATCAGGGGAGCCGGTGCACACGCGTAGCCAATCCGAAACCCGGTCATCGCGAACGCCTTGCTCAGGCCGTGCAGGAGAAGGGTCCGCTCCCTCATTCCGGGCCGCGTGACGATCGATTCGTGGGCTCCCTCGTAACTCAGCTCCGCATAAATCTCATCACTGATCACCAGCAGGTTCTTTTCCACGCACACCTTCGCCAAGGCATCCAGCTCCCGCCCCCGCAGGACCGCACCGGTCGGATTCGTCGGAAAATTCAAAAGAAGAACCTTCGCCCCGTCCGCCGCCTCCGCCACCGCCTTGGCATCCAAACGGAATCCATCCTCCGCCTTGGTCCGGATCGCCCTCCCGCGCCCGTGAGCCAAGGTGATGGACGGAGCGTAGGAAACGTAGCAGGGCTCATGGTACAGCACCGTCTCCCCCGGATTCAGCACCGCCCGCAAAGCGAGATCGATCGCCTCACTCACCCCCACCGTCACCAAAATCTCACTCTCGGGAATGTAGCGTTGCCCGAAAATTCTTTCGATGTAGGCCGAAATCTCGTTCCGCAACTTCAGCGTCCCGGAATTGGAGGTGTATCCCGTCCGCCCGTGTTCCAGCGAATAGATGGCCGCCTCCCGCACCGCCCAAGGAGCCGAAACGTCCGGCTCCCCGATCCCCAGGGAAATCACATCTCCCCGCTTTTGGACGATCTCAAAGAAATCCCGGATCCCCGATCGCGGGATTCCTTTCACATGCTGCGCTAAAAAATCAGCCGCCTTTTTCATGGCGAAACCGAAAGACGTTCCGCCTTCTCATCCTGAAGAAAGAGCACCCCCGCCTCCTTGTAGGTCTTCAGCTGGAAATGGGTCGCCGTCGAGATCACCCCCTGGATCGTCGACAATTTCTCCGACACAAAACCCGCCACCCGCTTCAGATCGGGCCCTTCCACCACGATCAGCAGATCGTACCCCCCGCTCATCAGCTGGCAGGAAACCACCTCCGGATACCGGGCCACCCGGGCCGCAATCCGGTCAAACCCACCCTCCCTCTCCGGCGTGATCTTCACCTCAATCACCGCACGCACACCGCCCTGCCCCGTCTTGTCCGAGTCCAGAATCGTCTGGTACCCGAGAATCACCCGGTCCGCCTCATATTGCCGCACGGCTTTCTCCACCTCTTTTTCCGTCTTGCCGGTCAGCTGCGCCAACTCGCCCGACGACAAGCGTCCCCGCTCTTTTAAAATCTGTAAAAGGGGATCCATCGCCGGACTCAGCTTTGTCCCGGTAGCAAAAACTTAGGGAACGAGGAAAATCTTGCCCGTGTAGGGGCACTTCACTTCCGTTCCGGGGGCAAAACCCTTCACATCCACCAAACCCGCGTAGGGAGCATACGGGCTACGCACCATTCCCGCTTTTCCGGAAACTTTTTCACCCTTCGGGTAGCTCGCCTTGGTCGGGGCACTCTTTTCAGGGCTCTCGGGGGGAGACCAGGGCTTTTTCTCATCACTCGCCGCCGCCTGGGTTTTCGTCTTTGCCGCACCATCCGGTTGGGTCTCGCTGGATGCGGGAGTCGTCGTGTCTCCGTAGGTGGTTGTCACGTTCTCGGCATCTCCGGGAACCGTGCACCCGGTCAGGGCAAGGGCCAGACCGGCGATCCCCAAACTCATGAACCAACGGATATTCATGGATCAAATCTTATCACACTCACTTTTTCGGGGCAATCCTGCCCTCTTTCCTGCGAAACGTGACCTTGAGCCTCGCCTCCGCCTTTTGCCCTGGCTTCAAATCCAGATGCTGACCAAAAAGGACACAATTCCCCTGCCGAATGGACCCCTCGGGACCTGACTCCGTGTCCAGAAGGGGATACCCCCAAGCCAAAGAAAAATTCTCAGGACTCATCGTCACCTCCAACCCGTCGGTCGACCCCGCCACGATCCTGGATCCCTTGTCCCCATGCCACCGATCCCGATCCGATTTGCTCCCCTCCCCCAACCGCCACACTCCCCGGCCCGACTGATCCGGCCCCAAATTCAGATTCAGCTCCGTTGCAAAAACCGCCTCCAAGGGAAGGGTTCCCGTGTTCGTGATCCGGTACGAAACCTCCACCAACCCCTCAGCCGCATCGGTCACATACGTTTTCTCAAGCAGACAGGGCAGTCGCGTCCCCATCCGGTATAACCCCCCGTCCCTTTGCAGACTGAGGGTCACCCGGCCACCCGTCTGGCTCAACTGCGTGATCTCGAACGGTTGCAAAATAAAATCCCCCAACTCCGGATACGTCCCCGCCGACAACTGATCCACCGTCGTCCCCTTGGCAAAAAAATGATCCTGAAAAATCCGTCTCTCGTACCAGTCGACCGGAGCCGCGTTCGCCCCATTCGTTCCCTCATCCCGCCTCGTCAGGACATCCGCAAGATTTCTCCCAAACTCGGGCAACCCCACCTCCAGACAACTCCCCCCCAGATGCGGCGCGAAAAGCAGGGTCATCGCAGGATGCCCCGCCATCACCTCGATCTGACCATCCGCGTTCACATCCTCCCGTGCCAATTCGGTCTCCGCCTGCCCCGCCCTCATCTCCGACTCCGCCAAGATCAACTCCCGCCAAATCGCCTCCCGCAAATGGGGCAGATGAAGTCCCCCCTTGGTTCCATGCCACTGGGCCGTCGAACATTGGGCCCGCAACAAACGTTCCATCACCCCACGCGAACCGGCAAACTGGCCCTTCCCCCTCCACCTGCGACCCAACATCAGGTTCTTCCGATACATCAGGTTCAACTCCTCATATCGCACCCGGAAAGAGGCCCAAGACCCTCCCCGAAAAAACGGCAGCCACTTCCCCGCGTCGAACCGTTGCGCCAACTGGCCCCGCTCCCTGAAAAACTCCCTTCGAGCCGATCCCGGCAAGGACCATCCCCCCAACTCCGCCGGAGTCCCGGGGGGAAGGGCAACCCGGCCCTTCGCGCTCTGCCGTCGCAGCTGCGCTTGCCCCGTCAGGCAGTTCACCCAGCTGGCCGACTGCTGCAATCTCGCAAAAAAAGTATCCAAATACCCCGCAACCCCGCCCGGCACTTGATTCCAATTCTCCAAATTGGCAGCCAAGGTCAGGGTAATGTCCTCCCCCCGGTTCGCCATCCGTCGCAGATAACCGAACACATCATCCAGGGGCGAATGCGGGATCAGGCGCGCCAGATCCGGACACGTCGGAAAAACCGCTACCAGATTCCCAGCCTGATCGGTCACATAGTGTCCGTTCATTTTTGCCGGAATGATTCCCGCTTGCTGGAAAAAGGACCCTTCGACAAATGAATACTTCAATCCCCCACGACTGAACGCGCCGCACAAAGACGGCCCCCAAACCCCCTCCGCCAACCAAGCCCCGGCAGGCTGGGCCCCCAGCTTCTCTTTCAGCCACCCGTTCATTTTTGCGATCTGCGCGTCCCGATCCTCCTCAGCCCACTCCACCAAAACCGGCTCGTAAAATCCTCCGGACATCATCTCGACACGCCCCGTTGCCACCAACTCCTTGACCTTCTTGACCAAATCCGCATGCCGCTCCCCCCACGATTCCAAAAGAGGCCCGCTCACATGCAGATTCACCGCCACCCCCGGATACTTTTCCAAAACCGCGACGACGGGCCGGTACACATCCGCGGTGATCCGATCCACCACTTCGGGCAGATTTCCGACCGGCTGATGCATGTGCAGGCCGAGGACCAGGTTCACGTTCTTCATGAGGATCTTTAAATATACCAGTTCTTCATGTCCAACGCACGCACTGGCCCGCTGAACTCAATCAACCCCCGCTCCGGATACCGCTCTACCTCTGATCCCCCCCGTTGGACGCGAACCAAAAAGCTCACCTCTCCCCCCTCCACGCCCCATCCAAGCGAGGAAAACGGGACCCGCACCTGTAAACCCTTTCCCTCCACCACCTCCGCCACGCACTCCGCCTGCTCATAAACCACCCCGTCCTTCGATTTTTCCAACTGCGCCCGCCAGCCTTCCCCATGGCGGATCATTCGCAACCGAACGGCTGTGGGGAGCTGAAAATCCACAATCACCTCGTCCCCGACCATCTCCTTCGAATCCAATCGGAAATAAAAGTCCCTCTTCCCATACCCGTAGTAGATGTTTTTGACACGCCGGTCCCCTTGGGCCATCGCCCCCTGATCCCTCCACGCTTCGTATCTCCCGGCTCCCGCCCAATCCAGAAAACTTGGCGCTTCCCCCAGCCTCGGCTCAATCGGCCGCGTGGGAGCAACCCCCAGTCTCACTTCCGCACTGCAGATCGGGACACTCAACCCGGCGGGAGGGGTCACCCCCAAACGCCGATACACATTCTGCAATCTCCCCCGGAAGAGTCCGTCGAAGATCAAATCGCTGTCCGTCTGAAAATCCGGTCCATACCACCAAAACCAGTCGCTCCCCTCCGCGGCATACAGATCCTCCCACGCCGCCGCCTTCACTTCGGGAGACAAATTCCCCTTCTCTTCCTCCCGCAACAAAAAATCTCGCGTTCGCTTGATCCAGCTCCACCCCTGATTCTCCTCCGGATCCCCGATCCAGATGTCGAAGTTCCCCCCGATCCACGATCCCGAATGCAGGCGTCCCGCCTGCTTTCCCTCATGCTTGTCCAGATATCCACCCAGGGTTGCCGAACTTAACCCCCTCGTTTTTTCCAGACGGAGATAAAACTCATCCAAAAAGGCCTCCCCGCTGTCGGGAAACGCTTCCCACGCGTTTTCCCCGTCCAACGCCAACAACACAATTCCATCCTGCGGCATCACCTGTGCGATGTGTTGCAAATGAACCCGCAAATGTTCCGCCGCCATCTTCGGGTCGGTCCTCGCCGCCGTAAATCCGATGTAATCCGACAGGGGCCGCTCGCGGAAAAGCGCCTTCAGACTCGCCCCCCCCTCCTCCACCCTCCACGCCTGAAACAGCTCCGAATGATTCCCTTGCCACCCCTGCGCCTCCAATCCGCGGAACAAAACCATCTCATCCGTGCAAAAATATTCAAACCCTGCTTTCGCCATCAGCGGAATCAGCTCCGGGCAGACCGATCCCTCCGATGGCCAAAGCCCTCGCGCCTTCCTTCCAAAAACCCGCTGATGAGCCGCCTGCGCCTTCTCCAGTTGCGCCAGCGCGTCCTCCGGTGCCTGCAACCGCTCCGGCAGACGCACCCCCGGCATCGCCCGCCTCGCCACATCCGTATCCACCAACAACGGCAATATCGGATGATAAAACGGCGTCGTCGTCAGCTCCACCTGCCCCGAATCCGCCAAAGCCCGGTACTCCCCCAAAATCCCCTTCAACATCTCCTGATGAATCTCCAGCACGCGGCCCTTCTCCTCCTCCGTGAAATCCCGCCCCTTCTGGATCATCTCTCCCAACTCGGGATACTTTTTCCTGACTGCAAACCCGCACCAGCTCAGGTTGAACCAGACCTGCAGATCCCTCAGATCCTTCTCCCGAAACCTCCGCATATTCTGATCCGATTGACCCGCCCCCGCCCTCCTCCCCCGCAAATCCAGCAACTGCCGAAACCTTGGATAAGGATCCACACAGGTCGTCCAGTTGATCTTGAAGAAATGCTCCAACACCTGATGCCGCTCCTCCGTGGTTAAACTCGCCGCATCTTTCCGGGCCAACTCCGCCCACCGGTCCTTCACCCTGCCCTCCGCCAACTCCTCAATCTGCTGAACCAGAACAGGCGTCAGATTGAAGTTCAACTTGACCCCTGGGTGCCTCCTCGCCATCTCCGCCATGTCCGCATAACCCCGGACGGTGTGTAACCGCACCCACGACATCGCCACCTCCCCGGTGGCCGCATCCACATACGATGGCTGGTGGAGATGCCAGAGGAGGGCGACGTCAGCCACGCGTCACCGCCTCCCGCAAGATTCCCGCCGCCTCCTCGGGCAGGGTCGGGTTGATATAAAACCCCGTTCCAAACTCAAATCCTGCGACGCCCGTCAATCGGGGCAGAATTTCCAGATGCCAGCGGAAGTCCAGATCGATCGTCGTCCATGCATCCGGTTGGCGGCTCCGCCGAAACGGCGCGTTGTGCAAAATCAGGTTGTACGAGGGCTGATTCAACGCGGTGTGATACCCCAGCAACACCCGCTGCACCGCCTCCGCCAGCAAAACAAGAACGTCGTCGCTGGAATTTTGAAAATCGGCCGCTTGCTTTCTGGGCATGATGCAGGTTTCAAACGGAAACCGGCTCGCAAACGGACAAAAGACGGTGAATCCGTCGTTTTCAAATACCACGCGATCCCCGATTTTCCGTTCCGCCTGCAAAATATCCCCAAACAGGCTTCGATCCTTTTCCATGTAGTAGGCTCGCGCCGCCGCCAGCTTCTCCTTCAGCACGATCGGGGTCACCGGCATCGCGATCAGCTGGGTGTGCGGATGCGGCATCGTCGCCCCCGCCAAGGCCCCGTAATTTTTGAAAACCAGCACGTAGTGGAGCCGGGCATCCCGCGAAAGATCCAGAATCCGGGCCCGGCACGCATCGAACACCCGGGTAATCCCCGCCAGGTTCTGCTTTTCCAAAACCAGCTGCGGATGCGGGGTCTCCACGATCACCTCATGGGCGCCGATCCCGTTCATCCGGTCGTAAAATCCCACCGCTTCCTTCTCCAGCTCCCCCTCCACCCGCAGGGCGGGAAACCGGTTCGAAACGACTCGCACCTGCCAACCCGGCCCGTTGGCCGCACCCCCGCCCGGCCGGATCGCATAGAGTTCCGCCGGCGTGTACACCTCGTGCCCCTCGAGAAATGGATCTTCCTCCGGTCGGGTTGGCGCCAACTCCTCACACTTGTACCGCTCCGGCCGGATCTGCCGCTCCGGACTGAACACCACCCACCGTCCCACCACCGGATCTTTTCGTAATTCAGGCATCGCTTTCTCCTCCGCTAGCTCGTCAAGGATCGGTACACCTTTTCATAGGACGGCACTGCCGCACCCCAGCTCCAATCCTTGCTCATTCCGTTTCGCCGAGCCGCCTTCATCATCGCGGGTTCGTCCCAAATCGCCAAGGCTCGATCCAACCCCCCGGTCAACCCCTCCGCCGTCGGAACAAATAAGAATCCCGTGCCTTTTTTTGTTTTCCCGTCCCACTCCTCCACCGTGTCCCGTAACCCGCCCACGTTCCCCACCACGGGAATCGCGCCGTACCGCATGGCATACATCTGGGTCAGCCCGCAAGGCTCGCTACGCGAAGGCATCAGGAAAAAATCCGCCCCGGCAAAGATCCGTCGGGCCAATCCCTCGTCATACCCCAACCGCACCGCCACCCGTTTCGGATGCAGCTGCGCCAATCTTTTCCCCTCCTCCTCCAACGCCGGGTCCCCCGCCCCCAGAACCACCAGCCGTCCGCCCCGCCTCGCCAGCTCCTCCGCCCCCGCCCACACCAGATCCACCCCCTTCTCCCTCGTCAACCTCGTCACCATTCCGAAAATCGGCCGGCCATTCGCAGGCTCAATTCCCATCTCCTTTTCCAAAGCCGCCCGACACTCCACCCGCCCCGCCATCGACCCCACCTTGAAATTCTTTTTCAACGCCCCGTCCGTTGCGGGATTCCACTCCACCATGTCGATCCCGTTCAAAATCCCGTTCAACTTTCCGCCGTGCTCCCGCAGGACCTCATGCAGCCCGTGGCCCCGCTCCTCGGCCTGGATCTCCCGCGCATAACTCGGGCTCACCGTTGTCACCGCATCCGCAATCGCAATGGCCCCTTTCAGAAAATTCATCTTTCCGTAAAACTCCACCCCCTCGGGCCGAAACACCCCCTCCGGCAAGCCCACCCTTCTGAAATCCTCCGCCGGAAACTCCCCCTGATATCCCAGATTGTGCACCGTGCACACCGTCCGAATCGGCAGCCCCAGCGCTTTCACATACGCCGGCACCAATCCCACGTGCCAATCGTTCACCTGGATGATCTCCGGTGTCGGCTCCACATATCGCGCCAACTCCACCGCCCCGCGCGCCAAAAAGGAAAACCTCTCCAGACTGTCCGGATAATCCACCCCTCCCTCCCCGTACAGCTGCGCCCGGTCGAAATAGTCGTCCCTCTCCAAGGCAAAGAGTGAAACACCCCCCCTTTCCCCCTCCCAAATCCTCGCCCTCCTCCCCTCCCCCACCCCCGGAACCTCGATCTCCCTCTCCGTCTGCCGAAACTCCCCCGATCTCCTCAAACCCCGGTGCAGCGGCACCACCAAACTCACCCCATGACCCGCCTTCGCCAACGCCTGAGGCAACGCCGCCATCACATCCGCCAGTCCGCCGACCTTTGCATGGGGGGCAAGCTCCGCTGCAACAAATAGTATATTCATCGGATCTGGGTATCATTATGGACTGAAACCTATGCCCGCCGCCAGCCGCTTGCCCGATCGTATCCTTCACCTTCTCCAAGGGAAAAAGGCCACCCCGCTCGATCCCCCCACCCTGGCCAAACGTCTCCGCGTCCCCCTCCCCGCCATCACCCACACCCTCCACTCCCTCGAAAAAGAGGGGCGCATCGCCCGCGTCCGCCGCACCCACTACATCGCCGCACGGGACGCCGACCTCGTGACCGGCACCATCCAATTCCACGCGAAAGGCTTCGCCTTCGTCCTGCCGCCCGACGGATCCCCCGACCTCCACATCGCCGCCGAGGACACCGGCACCGCCCTCCACGGCGACCTCGTCGTTGCCCGCATCGATCGGGGAGCCGGACCCGCCCCCCGTGGCCGCCGCACATCCGAACCGGAACGACTCCGCGGCCGCGTCCTCCGCATTCTCGAACGCCGCACAGCCATGATCGTCGGCACTCTGCAAAAAACTGCCCGCTTCTTCATCGTCATCCCCGACGACCCCCGCCTCCTCCACAACCTCTACATTCCCGCCCCCGGCACGGACGGCTCCCCCACAGCCGAACCCGGCGACAAGGTCGTCGCCAAACTGATCGACTGGAAAGACCGCCAGACCAACCCCGAGGGTCTCCTTGTCGAACGCCTCGGCCGTGCCACCGATCCCGGGATCGACATCCTCTCCATCATCCGGAAATTCAACCTTCCCTCCACCTTCCCCCCCGGCGCTCTCGCCGAGGCCGAATCCTTTCCCCCCGTTGAACTTCCCGATCGCCCCGTCGGCCGGGAAGACCTCCGCGGCGACTTCATCATCACCATCGACCCCGACACCGCCCGCGATTTCGACGACGCCATCTCCCTTCGCGAACTTCCCAACGGCCACGTGGAGGTCGGCGTGCACATCGCCGACGTCTCCCACTACGTCAAACCCGGATCCGAACTGGATCACGAGGCCCGCAAACGCGCCAACAGTGTTTATCTCGTCAACGGCGTCATCCCGATGCTCCCACCCCGCCTCTCCGACGGCCTCTGCTCCCTCCGGCCTAACGAACAGCGCCTCACCTACTCTGCTTTCATTCGCCTCAATCCCGAAGGCAAACCCGGAGCCACACGCTTCACCCGCTCGGTCATCTACTCCCGCCACCGTCTCACCTACGCCGAAGCCCTTCTCCGGCTCCGTCGTCCCGCCCAGGACGATCTCGACCGCTTTCTTCAGCGCGCCTGGCACTTCGCCTCCTCCCTTCGCAGGCAACGGTTCTCCCAAGGCTCCCTCGATCTGGATTTCCCCGAACTTCGCATCCTGCTCGATGCCCAGGGAAAACCCAACCGGATCGAAAAAGAGTCCTCCGACGAATCCCACCAGCTGATCGAGGAGTTCATGCTCCTCGCCAACGAATCGGTCGCCCGCCATCTCAACCACGAAAAACGTCCTGCCCTTTATCGGATCCACGAAACACCCGACGAATCCCGCCTGGCCGAATACCGGGAGCTCCTCATCGCCCACGGCATTAAAGCAGGCGACCTGACCCAGCGGGGGGAAATTCAAAAGATTCTAAAACTTCTTCCAGGTCGCCCCGATGGCTACGCCCTCAAGATCGGTCTTCTTCGCTCCCTGAAACGGGCCGTCTACTCCCCCAAAAGTCTCGGACATTTCGGTTTGGCCAAATCCCACTACACCCACTTCACCTCCCCCATCCGCCGCTATGCCGATCTCCTCGTCCACCGTGCCCTGGCCCACTCAAAAGGCGCTCCCCGCGTGGAGGGTGCCGCCCTCGATACCCTCGCCCAGCATCTTTCCCGCACGGAACGCACGGCAGCCGAGGCGGAGCAGGAGTCGAAAAAGCTCAAGCTTCTCGAATACTTCGAGATGCAGTCCGGGCCCAACCCCAGCCAGACGTTTGAGGCGGTCGTCACCGAGGTGACCAACTTTGGGATGTTTGTCGAACTGCCCGACTTTCTCCTCTCGGGCCTGATCCATGTCTCATCGATTCAGAATGATTTCTTCTCCTTCAACCCCGCCCAACGCTCCCTTCGCGGTCGCCGCTCGGGAAAAATCTACAAGGCCGGCACCCGCCTTCGCGTCGCCGTGCTGAAAATCGACCTCCAAAAACGGCAAGTGGACTTTCGTCCTGCTTAAGATCTCCTCAATCTTCTCTCCAGCCCTTCGAAGTTCCGCATCTGCGGAACGTAGTAGGGCAGGTTGATTTCAGGCCTGCTTAATAGTTCTACCCTCTTTTCCCCAGCCCTTCGAAGTTCCGCATGTGCGGAACGTAGTAGGGCAGGTTGATTTCAGGCCTGCTTAATAGTTCTACCCTCTTTTTTCCCAGCCCTTCGAAGTTCCGCATCTGCGGAACGTAGTAGGGCAAGTGGACTTTCGTCCTGCTTAATAGTTCTCCCTTTAGCAGCGGTGGTCACCCCCGAAACAAGACGAGACAGATTGTCGGATAGGCTCGCCAGAGTGAAATAGCCCTCGACACGGTTTTTGAGTATGTGCAGGATGCTGTCCATATGACCGCGATTACCTACACCGCCGCCAGAGAAAATCTCGCCTCCACGATGGACCGGGTTTGCACCGACCATGCCCCTGTGATCATTACGCGAAATCGTGACCAGGCTGTCGTTATGCTCTCTCTTGATGACTACGAATCCCTTCAGGAAACCGCCTATCTGCTTCGCTCCCCAGCCAACACGAAGCGCTTGCTTGCTTCGATGGAGAGTCTCAACTCTGGAAAAACCCACCGAAAGAACATCAAAGACCTGCCGGGGGCATGAATCTTGTTTTCTCTCCCCAAGCTTGGGAGGATTACCAGCACTGGTTACGAACGGACAGGAAGATGATCCGGCGTATCAACGAGCTGATCAGGGATACTGTCCGAAGCCACTATGATGGGATTGGGAAACCTGAACCCTTGAAACACGCCCTGGCGGGTTTCTGGTCCCGCAGAATCACGGATGAGCATCGTATGGTTTACCGGATTGCTGCTCGGAATCTTGAGATCGCGCAACTCAGATTCCACTACGGAAATTGATCCGGACAGACCGATAGACCCACACACGATTTCCTTCACGCATGGCAGAGTGTTTGTGGGCGCCCACTCTGCGCCAACCAAAAACGGCGGGTTGATTTCTGTCCTGCTTAATAGTTCTACCCTCTTTTCCCCAGCCCTTCGAAGTGTCGTCCTGCTTAACGCTTCTCCCTTGCCCTTGTAGGGCAGGCGTCTTGCCCTTCTGCTCCTTCTAGGTAACAGCTGGGCCGCCAAAATCAAACAGTGCTCGGTGTGGCGTCTTGGGTAGACATGGATCCCATTTTTCATCTCAATAAGTCCCCAAAGCGGAAAAATGAAAAAAAGTCTTTTTACTCTATTCAGTGTGTTAAATCGATAATTTTTGTTGCCGCCTACAATATGTAGTTTACGAAATACAAATGTTCGGCGTTCATGATCAACAACCCAAAAAAGAAAGAAATAATTATGATCGAAAATAGTGAATTACAAAACGACACAATTGAAGAGGGAACGGGGAAATGGATCTGGCTCACGGCTGTGGGCACTGGCACCCTATTTTGGGTCAGTCTCTTTGGTCTGATTTTTTTCTGCCTTCGAGCCTAGCAGATTCTCCGCACTGAACAGCCCCGCCTAACCGGCCGGCCTAATCGCCGTGGCCTGGAACGTATCGATTCTTAGCCATTGCGGCGTCCTCTACATTCCGAGTTCAAAATTGTGCCTGAAAACCCACTTCCAATGTTGAGGTTCCCAGAGACCCTAAATCGATATTGTTGCTATTACCAATTGATCCCCAAGATCCTAGGAAAGAGTACCCAACGGCCAGCTGCCAATTATCTTGAAGTCCAACTAAAAATCCGGCGCGAATCTGCCACGTAGGATCAATATAAGTAGGAGACCCACTGTAAGTTGAATTTTGACCGTTCGGCACAAAGCTAAGAGATTCGTAAAGGAGAGCTCGAACACCGCAATCTAGACCAATATATGGGGTAAAGAGTCCGCCATCCTCCAAATGAAATGGATACTTAGCCACAATTCCTGCCATGGCGGGGATCTGATACAAAGCGGCATTAGAGCCTTGATTAATCGAATTCCATGAGGCCCCGATATTTCCCTCTAACGCAAGGTACTCCAATAGGTCTCCCCCAAGCTCAAACATCCCTCGAAGTCCTGAACCAAAAGAGAGGTTTGAAGATGAGGAGATCCCATTAACCGCCTCAACCCTTTGACTTTGAATAAACGTTAAACCAAGCTGGAATCTACAATATAGTTCATCTGGCTGATAAGGGACAATTTTGGGCTTAGAAATAAAGGAGTTTTGATTTGCAGTCGAGACGATAGGGGTAGATACCTGCCCGACACTCTTTCCATCTTGAACAGGAAGAAATCCATCCTTGGTGGCGTCAAAGGGAACAATTTTAGGGGGGCCCCCATGCGCCTCTCCCCTGTCCATCCCACCTGCTCCCAAGTCGGCCCACCGGACGACCTGCCGGGTTCCGTCCGGATACTCCTTCGTTACCAGACTCGCTCCGTTGGTGGCTTTCATGTCGGCTCCTGGGGGCGTGGACTGGCAATACAGAGTGCGGCAAGGAAGGAACCATCCCATAATTCCCAATACCACCACACAGACGAAATGGTGCCGCCTCATGGTTGCACCCCATCAACCGGCTTGGTCGATACCAGCACCTCGCCTGGCTCCTCGGGGTTGACCAACACCAACCGACCCCCTTTTTTCTGATCAATTTTAAATTTCGAAGTTGAGGCATCGTTCTCCGCTGAATTACTTTTGGCAACGATTTCATTCGTGCTGCCGGTGACAATGGTCTGCTGTTCCGCATACGCAATTCCCCACAGAATATCGGTCCCGCCATTCTGGACCGTTTTGACATGCTTAATTCCCGCTTTTTGTGCCGCCGTTCCAACTCCGTTGTCACCCCACTCGACCAATCCGCACAGAATCGATCGTCTTGTCGCCTCCCCACTCGTCTCCCCAACTGCGCCGTCTTTCGCGGCGGCCGAGGCCTGAAAATCCCTGACTCCTGTTGTCAGGCTAAATTGGGATGAACTAACGCCCGTTGCTAAACCATCATTTTTGGAAGTGTCCGAATCAACAAAGTGCATCGGGGGCGTCGATGCACATCCAGATAAAAAAAATAGTGGTACGAGAAACAATATATTGGGCCTGTATTTGCTCATGCCCACCATATGTAGTATTCCGCCAATTCATGTCAAATTCTTTTTGATTTTATAGGTATTACTTATGGGATATTAAAATGTACTCCCTCCTTTTTTTACCCCCATGGGGCGGACACTAACATTTACGCGATGAAAAAATGCAAGTAGCTACAATTCAGCTATTTGCTTTGGGAAAGCCTAACCGGCCGGCCTAATCGCCGTGGCCTGGAACGAAACAATCCGTGGCCCCTGCGGTGTTTGCGCCACGACAAAAGAACATCGATTCACCCCCTCCATCATCTTTCCCTTGATCGAAACCTTGAGGGCGAATTTTCCGGTCACAACGGCGCACTCGCCCAGCACTCTCGTATTCACCTCTACCAGTTCGATCGGTTCATATTTCCGTGCTCCACTCCGCAGCGCCCCCAGAAACTCCTCCTTGTTCTCCACCAGCCCGGTTCCATGGATATGCTCGTAGGAATTGTCCAATATTTTCGCCAGCTCATCGGCTTTCCCTTGGCCGACATAGCTCGCCCACTGCTGGGCACAACTCTCTGCAGTAGCGGCGGAAAGGGGCTCCGCCCGCGCACATCCCGAAAAGGGAACGATCAATGCGAGCCCGAGGCCTGCCATGGAGCGGATATTCATCGTTGGATGTTTCCTCACTCCTCTCCCGCCGACCAGTGAATTCCAAAAAAAGAAAAGGGCGAACCCTTTCGGATCCGCCCTTTTCTGGTTTTATATGATTTGGTGGTTTACAGACGACCTAATCCTTGCACGACTTCTTGCCGCCGCAGCTCTTTTTCGAGCCGTTACAGCAGTCATCATCTTCGTCATCGTCATCATCGGTGTCCCAGCAGTGCCGGCCCTTGGCATCCGGCACTTTGTCTCCCCGCGAGTTCATCCGGTTGACGCAACGATCCCACTTGGTTCCGGCCGAGGCCACGGGAGCCCCGACAAGCAGGGCAACCAGAACGACGACCAACATTTGAATCATTCGAGCAATTTGTTGTTTCATGATTCCATCCTCTCCCCTGCGTGCCTCGGTTGTCAATCCTCCAAACCCTAAGAAGGCCCCGCGGCAACAAGCTAGATCTGTGGGGGCACTTCCTTGGGGTCAGGTCCGAACCGGTTCTCTCCCTTGCTCCCATCCTGACACGCCAAGATGAGGTTATAGATGGGAATCAGCCCGAACCAGCCGCTCTTGCCCGCATCGTGCATTCTGCGCCAAAGCACTGCCAAGGTGGGAAGAAAAAAGGCCAGGTTGAGTAGAATGGAGACAAGACCCGTGAGGAACGGTTCCTGCCCTTCCTCAAGAAGAAAAGTCTGCTCCACAAATCGCACCGCCACATCCACCCCATACTCCAGGATGTTGGATAAGAGAATGAAGTACCAAAACTCCTTCCGACGGGCCCGACCGGAAAACGTTGCGTATTTTTTAAGCGCTTGGAGGAAGTAGTTAATCTCCTTTATGTAAACTTCCTCCGACTATTGGCAAGAGAACCTTTCCTACAACTGCCCCCTTCCACCGGTCCCCTTCTACCAACCCTCAAATCATCGGGCCGCCGGGATTTGAACCCCAGAAATCCTATTCGCCATAAGCTGTGCGGACTCAGGTCTGTTCTCTTTGAACGAGTTATCTACCCACTGCCCCGACTTCAGTTCGCCACGGGAATCGGGTACTCCGAGTTTTATTGAGGATTGGTAGCGGACTGCAGATTAAGTTTATCGTGGCGTAATTTTATAGAATCCAGATGTGTTAAGCTTGGGCTGTGTAATAATTTGGTTTGTAGCCCACGAATTAATAGGCGCCGAAAGATTTGTGGATGTAGTCAGGTTAATGTCCAGACCTTCACTTACATAGATGCGTTCGATTGAAAAGTTGTCGGCAACTGAACATGCTTGATAAGCAGACTTCATGATAATCCCGATCATAATGTTTGTAGCTCTACCCTTCACCAAGTCATTAAAGACATCACCACCTTCAAAGCCGACAAATTGAAATCCCTTTACACCTGGTGATGGAATATTGTCAGGATCTTCGATTTTTACTTTTAATTGTAAAGTAGGCGCTGTCCACGTTGCGGTAATTTTTGAAGTTCGCGCATACCAACTATTTGACTGCCATGGATAAAGCGTAAGAGCATTTGTGCCTCCAGCACTAGTGACCTGATTTGAGTTTAGATAAAAATGATCTTCATACTCCATATAAGGGAGTCTATTTGTTCCTTCATCATAGAATTTTATACTTTTCCAAAGATTTGTATCGGTAGGATTGATAAATATGAAACCTGATTTTCTGAAAGCATTATACTCGCCGTTTGGATTCGGGTTGATGACCGGTGTGTCACCTTGATAAACCCAAAAACTAACTTCCCAGCTATTAGTCAAGGAGAGTGGGCTTTTTAGAATTAGCACTGAATCATTATCACCCGTGTTTGTTACAGAGGTTAGGTAGTAAAGTTTTCCGCCCTGAACGCTAAAAGATGAAAAATAGTTCGTGGTCATCCAGATGTTTGAGTTTAAAGAAGTTCCAGAAAATTCTTCCTTTATGGGCAAGGTTTGGGCGATTGCTGACGCAGAGATTGCCGTAATAATAATAACTAAGATCCTCTTCATACCCTTCAGAATAATTAAGCACCTACCGCCTATTTCTGCAATACCCCCAAAAAGCCATCGCTCTTCCGTAGCGAACTGAAAATTCGGGCCAATTCCCTATTTCGCTAACCCAATTGGCCAGAACGGGTTTTTACGCCTTTTGGTTCATCGGGCCGCCGGGATTTGAACCCGGGACCTCTTCCACCCCAAGGAAGCGCGCTACCAGACTGCGCTACGGCCCGTTCGAACTTCAAATAGTAACTGCTTTTCCTGCGGCCCGAAAGCCTGAACTGCCGCCTGCCCTCCGAAGCCTTGGCGAAGGAGGGCCGGGATGTTGCGCCCCACACACCCGCCCCTGCGCTTTGCGGGATCGCCTCCGGCTTGGTTGACTTGGGTGCTTACGCACCCGCGCAATGAACCCGCTGGGATTTGAATTCCCCCGCGTAAGCGGACATCTATCCCCTCGCGGAGCGACATTTGAGAATGGGCGGGGGCAGGTCTGAGGGGGCCAACCCGGGACCTCTTCCACCCCAAGGAAGCGCGCTACCAGACTGCGCTACGGCCCGTATGAGCTGGAAATAGTAAGCCAAAAACGAGCGCCCCTAAAGACAAAAGCAGGGCATAAGCGCAAGGGGACAGGTGCAAGGTGAAAATATACCGGACAGTGAACCTGAGGGCCATCTTTCCACTTCCCGCCTTCCACCTGCTCCCTTCCGCGATAGAAATCCCTTCCCCTTCTTCCTCCACCCCATATAGCTAATTCCCATGAAATTCATCACCCTCCTCTGTCTCCTCCCCCTCCTCACCCTTCCCCTCCACGCCCAGGAAACGGCCGAAAAAGCCCGCGAGATGACCACCAACCTCGAGAAAATCGAAGCCCTGATCGATA
>Ga0214917_10000522_pt1 | contig 50613 bp, 49 predicted proteins | sample LL_1208_BB_MetaG_FD_177983 | JGI IMG/M metagenome (GOLD analysis project Ga0214917, IMG submission 177983) | Freshwater microbial communities from Lake Lanier, Atlanta, Georgia, United States - LL_1208_BB | ecosystem: Environmental > Aquatic > Freshwater > Lake | place: USA: Georgia | collected... | reverse complement strand
CCGCAGTCATCGGGAAGAGGGAGGTAATGGAGGCGGCCCAAAGAAGCTTTATCAGCAGCACATTCTGGACCGAGCGCATCGGCCCAACGGCCGCACTCAAAACCCTCGAGGTTATGAAGAGGGAAAAATCTTGGGAATTCATTTCAGAAACTGGGTTGAAAATTCGGAAAGGCTGGCGGCAGCTTGGAAATAAACACCACCTTAGGATTGTTGATTGGGGGATCCCGGCACTAACAGGCTTTACCATCGAAAGCCCCAAGGCATTAGCGTATCAGACGCTCATCACCCAAGAGATGCTGGGCAAGGGATATCTAGCGCGGAATGGAATTTACGTTTGCACGGATCATACGGCAGAGAAAATCGAATCGTATTTCAATGCACTCGACCCGGTTTTTGAGCTGATCAGCGAATGCGAGAATGGTCGCGATGTTGAAAGCTTATTGAAGGGACCGATTGCTCATAGCGGATTCAGCCGGCTCAACTGATAAGCTGTGAAAGTTGCTTTTCGAGCAGACGCATCTGAGTTCATTGGAGCTGGACATGTCATGCGTTGCCTTACCCTTGGAGAGGAGCTCAAAGCACGCGGAGCAATGGTCACATTTATTACCCATTCACTGCCCGAGCACCTTCGTGAACAGATTTTGCGAAGCGGGCACACCTTGGTTGATCTAAGCTCTAGTGACAGCAGGAAAAATAAAAATGACTCACTGAACGACGCCTCTCAAACCCATGCGGCGCTTCGCGACAGATCCTGCGACGTTCTGATAGTTGATCACTACGGAATCGACTTTAACTGGGAGAAAAATCTCAAGTCGACCGTTCGTAATCTCGTTGTAATCGATGACTTTGCGGACCGCAGGCACGATGCCGATATGCTGATTGACCCGACCTACGGCGAAACCGGGGGCCGTTACCGGAGTCTCGTTCCGCAGAGATGTCAGATCCGGTGCGGAAGCCAATACGCCCTCTTGCGGCCACAATTTCGAGAGCGGCGCCTGCAGCTCTCGAATCTTGTTCAGAGAACACCTCCGAAAACTGTGCATGTCTTTTTCGGTGGATCTGACCCCGCAAACTACACAGCGAAGATCTGTCGAATGCTTTTGAGTGAATTGGAAGCGCTAAGAATTTATGCTGCAGCAGGGAGGGGTTACGCATATGAGGCCGACCTGAAGAGATTGGCAACTGATTTTCCTAGGCGATTTTTTTGGGAGATCGGGGTTGATGACATGGCCGCACACATGTCTGCCTGCGATGTCGCTTTGGGAGCCCCCGGGGGCGCGACCTGGGAGCGGGCATGCCTTGGGTTGCCTTCCCTTTATTTTGCTGTGTCTCAAAACCAGGTCTCCAAACTGAAGTACCTCGAAACGGCTGGGTTTTGCCTTTATGGTGGGGAAGCTCGTTCCTTAGAAAAAATGGAATTCCTTTCCGCTATAGGCAGATTTTTGAGTGATCCATCGCGGCTCGTGCAGATGAGGGAGGTTGGGATGAAGGCCGTTGACGGGCTGGGAGCATCTCGGGTTGCTGACCTTTTCAACCTCCTTTTTTGAAAATGCAAGCCCCAGTCCCAGGCCCTATAGATTTCCAACTGGTTCCGTATGGAAAAGAGCATGATGCCCAGACTGTGCAATGGCTCAACAATGCGGAGTTGCAGAGGGATTTTGGTCTGTCACGACCGGTCACTCAGGAGTCACATCGCGCTTGGGTTGAAAGGAATCCAGAGACGATCATCTGGGCGATTACCAGAAATTCTAGACATCTTGGAAATGTATTACTCGATGTTAACAAAAACCGAAGATCAGCTTACTTACAGATATATCTTGGAGAAGCCTCTGCTCGCGGGAAAGGAATAGGGGGCCAAGCGCTTTCCTGTGTGTTAAACTTCGGATTTGAAGAAATGGGGCTTCACCGAATATGGCTTCATACCCTGCCCGAAAATCAAGTCGCAATAAAACTTTATAAGAAATTGGGCTTCGTGTGTGAGGGGACTGAACGAGATGTAATTTTTCGGAATGGAGTTTTTTCTGACCAGTACCGGTGGTCGATTCTAATTCGGGATTGGTTTGGCTTAAAAAAGGCTACTCAAAAATGAAATGCGCAATTATGCAGCCGACCTACCTGCCTTGGTCCGGTTATTTTAACCTAATAGCATCCGTAGACCATTTTGTTTTTTTAAACAATGTTCAATATGAAAGACGCTCTTGGCAGAGCCGAAATCGGATAATGGTAAGTGGAGCCGAGCATATTTTAACAGTGCCGGTCGAACGGTGCCCACAGAAGACATTGCTTGATAAGGTTTTAATTAGTTATGCTGAGGATTGGCGCTCTCGCCACTGGTTAACCTTAAAAAGTGCTTACGGGAAAAGTAGGTATGCAAACGAAATGCTCGCTCTACTTGAACCGCATCTGTGTGGTACTCTAGAGCGAAATTTAGCATGTTTTACCGAAATGATCATTCGGGATATTGTTCAAGCACTGGCAATCACCACGAAGTTGCACCGCGCCACAACCCTGCCTGCCAATGGGATGCGCTCTGAACGACTTGCCAGTCTTTGTCGATCCCTGTCATGTGACTCGTACATATCTCCAGAGGGATCTAGACAATATCTTGAAGAAGATAACTTTCAAGAGCGCTTCGGTATCAAATTGCATTATCAGGAATATAATCCATCCCCATATGCACAAATGGGAGACAAGCCATTTGTGACGCACTTATCAATTGTGGATGTTATTGCTAATCTTGGTTTAGATGGCGTAAAAGCTTATATTAAAGAGACAAATGGAAACAGTTGATAGCTTTTCAATTGGGGATTGCAAAATCGGCCCGAATGAACCGCCATTTATTGTCGCAGAACTTTCTGCCAATCACAACGGTTCCCTTACCCGAGCAATTGAAACCATGGATGCGGCAAAAAGGTGTGGAGCGAATGCTATCAAACTGCAAACTTATACTGCGGAAACGATAACGATAGATTGTGATGATCCAGACTTCATTATCAAAGGGGGGCTTTGGGATGGATATAAGCTTTTTGATTTGTATAAAGAAGCTGGGACTCCTTACGAATGGCATAAGCCTTTGTTTGATCATGCACGGAAAATTGGGTTGACCATCTTCTCAACTCCCTTTGATGAAACTGCAGTCGATTTACTGGAAAGCTTAGAAAGCCCAGCGTACAAGATTGCATCATTTGAAATGGTTGACCTGCCATTGGTTCAATATGTGGCAAGGACCGGGAAGCCAATGATTATTTCGACGGGCATGGCAAGCGAAGAAGAAATAAACGAGACCGTCCAAACAGCAAGAGATTCAGGATGCAAAAACCTGATCCTACTTCACTGTATAAGCAATTATCCTACACCTATAGATCAGGCTAACCTACGAAAAATTCCAAAACTTGCATCTCGATTCAAGACATTATCAGGACTTTCAGACCACACCCTTGGAACAAATGCGTCTATTGCAGCTGTAGCCTTGGGATCATGCATGATAGAGAAGCATTTCACATTAAGTCGAGAAGACAAAGGGCCCGACAGCCAATTTTCAATTGAGCCGCTTGAGTTAGAGCGGCTCTGTCGAGACGCAAAAGAAGCATGGTTAGGTTTGGGGGATGCTGGATTTGATCGAGAAAATGAAGAGGAGGCGAACAAGGCCTTTCGCAGATCTATTTATTTTGTAAAAGACCTTCCAGCTGGGCATATTCTTGGGCCCACCGACATTCGACGAATTCGACCTGGAAAGGGATTAGCCCCAAAGTATTTTCAGGAATTGATCGGACGCCGACTAAAAGCGAGTGTTGCACGAGGAACCCCAGCAAATCTAAAGTATTTTGCTTAGATGAACTAAATAGCGAGGTAATTCAAAAGTTAAACTAATTGCGACAATTGAGGCAAGGTTGTCTTCTGCGCGTTTCCCTGGAAAGGTGCTCCTTCCAGTCCTTGGGAAACCAATACTATCTCATCTTGTAAGAAGATTGCGATCTGTGACCTCAATCCAGAAGATTGTTCTGGCGACCACAAGAAACCCCGTTGATGACAAGCTGCAGGATTATGCGAAAAACGAAGGAATCGCCTGTTATCGTGGCAGTGAAAATGATGTCATGAGTCGGGTCATTGGCGCTGCAGAATCAGAGGGAGCAGATATCGTTGTCGAGATTACAGGCGACTGCCCAATTATAGATCCTAAAATAGTAGAGCAAACAATCAGCGTGTTTAAATCAAATCAAGTTGATTATGTAAGCAATGGCCACATTCGAAGTTTTCCGGATGGCATGGATACGCAAGTATTTCGATTGGACGCATTAAAACGTTCCGCTGCGATGACGAACGACCGACTGGACCGTGAACATGTCACTCTGCATATGCGGAATCATCCCGAATTATTCACCCATGCCTATCTTGTCGCGCCACCGGAGCTTCATTGGCCGGAGTTGGGGCTGACTCTTGATGAGCCTAAAGATTACGAACTAATAAAAAAGATCATTGAATATTTCGAACCCAATCAACCGCTCTTTACTTGCTTAGACGTGATTCGACTTCTGAAACATAGGCCAGATTGGGCCTCGATTAATGCATCCGTGATTCGCAAAGGAGACGCATAAGAAACGCACAGTCGATGATCGCCGTGGTCAGTCATGATGCTGGAGGGGCAGAAATCCTAAGTAGTTGGCTACTTCGATCCTCCGAAAGCTATTGTCTCGTGCTGGATGGGCCTGCGAAAGCTATATTCAAACGAAAACTCGGTGCCGGCAAAATCACCGCCCTGTCTGAAGCAATCGATCGATGCGACTGGGTTTTATGTGGCACCAGCTGGGAATCTAGTCTGGAAAGGGAGGCGATTCTGTCCGCTAAGATTGCAGGAAAAAAAGTAATTTCGTTTCTTGATCACTGGGTCAATTACAAAGCAAGATTCCAGGGCAAGGCTGCGACACAACTCCCAGACGAAATATGGGTTGGAGATACTGACGGAGAAAATCTAGCCAGAAAGAATTTTCCAGATTCACCTGTATTTTTAAAAGCTAATCCATACTTCGAGGATCTTCAGATTGAGCTAGAGAAGATGCAGTTAGTCCATGGAAGAGATTCTGATGAATATTCGGCATTATATGTTTGTGAGCCAATCCGCAAACATGCCCGTTTGCAGCACGGAGATGAGCGTTATTGGGGGTATTCCGAAGAGGAAGCGCTGGAGTATTTCATCAAGAATATCCCTGCCATAGGTAGAAAACTGACCCATATAAAAATTCGACCACATCCTTCTGAAGATAAAAATAAATACAATTGGGTAAAACAAGGCAGCCAGGTAAAAGTCACTATCGGGGGTGGGGAAACGCTTCTTGAGGAAATAGCTGGCTCAGATGTGGTTGTAGGGTGTGCCAGCATGGCCATGGTTGTAGGTTTGCTGGCTAAAAAGCGTGTTATCTGCTCGATCCCTCCAAGCGGGGGATTGTGTCCACTGCCACAAAAAGAAATCGAACATCTATATATCCTTGTATCGAATATGAAGGCTGTTCCGAATGCGTAAAAAATGTCTCGTGGTAGGATTGGGCCAAATCGGAATGGCTTATGATCTGAGTCTTGATTCAGCTAGATATATCAGTACCCACGTCAGAGCCCTTTCTGTTCATCCTGCATTTGAATTGTCCGGCGCTGTTGATTCATCCGAAAAGCAGAGGCATATGTTCGAGCAGCACTACAAAAAACCTGCCTTTTCAAGCCTTTCGGAATCACTTCAAAAAATAAAACCAGATGTCGTTGTCATTGCAACCCCCACCACCACCCATCTTGCTGTTTTGGATCAAGTTCTTGGGGAATGCTCTCCCCAGGCAATTCTTTGTGAAAAGCCCCTCGCGTATGAACCGGAGGAGGCCACGAAGATGGTTGAGGCTTGCGATAAAACCGGAACAAAATTATTTGTAAATTATATAAGGCGTTCTGATTCTGGATCCGTCGAACTCAAAAGGCGCATCGAATCAGGTGAAATCTCTTCGCCAATCAAAGGAGTCGCTTGGTATTCCAAGGGCTTCCTGCACAATGGATCGCATCTTTTTAATTTAATGGAATTCTGGCTCGGGGAGTTTCAGGAAGCAAAAGTACTGAGCCCTGGGCATTTTTTGAACAATCAAGACTCCGAGCCGGATGTTCTGGTTGGATTTGAGCGGGGTGAGGTGGTATTCTTGGCAAGCTGGGAGGAAGCTTTTTCTCACTGTACGATAGAGCTTCTCAGTCCTTCAGGGCGCTTAAGATATGACCAAGGGGGTGGATTGATTGCTTGGCAACCTGCAGAAACCGACCCATTCATTTCAGGCTATAAGATGCTGAAGGCAGGACCCGAAATAATTCACAACGACATGGACCGGTGTCAATATCACGTTGCTGATCAACTCGCGAATGCCCTTGGCGATCGGCCTTTTGCTCTTTGTAACGGCAAGCAAGCACTTGCAACTCTAGAGGCCATGCACAAAATAATTTATCCAAAAAAATGAAGGCCACAGAAAAACTTGCGCTCCATGGCGGGACAAAAACCATCCAAAAGCGACTGAAACGATACAATCCTATTGGGAAAGAAGAGGTTGTGGCCGCGAAAAAAGTTGTGGAGTCCGGGGTGCTGTCGCAATTCCTCGGTTGCTGGGATCCAGATTTCTATGGCGGACCAATGGTTCAAAAGTTCGAGCGCGCTTGCGAGAAATATTTCAAAGTGAAGCATGCGGTTACAGTGAATTCTTGGACATCAGGATTAGTTGCTGCAGTAGGCGCGATAGGGATTGAGCCGGGAGATGAGGTGATCGTTAGCCCATGGACAATGTGTGCCAGTGCCACAGCGATTCTTCATTGGAATGCTATTCCTGTATTCGCCGACATTGAACCAGAAACTTTCTGCATCGACCCCAAATCTATTGAAGCAAATATAACCCCGCAAACGAAAGCCATCATGGCCGTCGATATCTTTGGCCAATCCGCAGATATGAATGCCATCATGAGAATTGCATCCAAGCATGGGCTTAAAGTCATCTCTGACACTGCTCAAGCACCAGGCGCTTTTTATAAGGATAAATACGCAGGTACTGTAGCGCATGTAGGCGGGTATAGCTTAAATTATCACAAACACATTCATACGGGCGAAGGAGGAATTCTAGTCACGAACGATGATAAAGTTGCTGAACGAATGCAACTGATTCGAAACCATGCAGAGGCCGTCGTGAGCGATAAAGGAGTGGATGATTTGTCGAACATGATTGGACACAACTTTCGATTGGGTGAAATCGAATGTGCAATCGGAATTGAGCAACTCAAAAAACTCAAAAAACTTGTCACGGGGCGACAAAAAGCTGCTGAGAGACTTACGGCACGCCTAGGGTGTTTACCGGGACTGCGAACGCCCGGCATTCGCAAAGATTGTACGCATGCTTATTATGTTTATCCGTTAGTTCTTGAAATAGAAAAACTAGGCATTGGACGTGAGATGATCTGCAAAGCATTGATTGCGGAGGGAGTTGAAGGGATTGCTGAGGGGTATGCTACCATCCATTTGCTCCCGATGTATCAGAAAAAGATCGCTTATGGGTCAAAAGGGTTTCCCTGGAAATCCGACATATGCAAGCGTGACGTTAGTTATACTAAGGGAATTTGTCCGGTGGCCGAAAAACTGGATGAATCATCATTTGTTGGTTTTGCCATGTGCCTGCACGAGCTCAATGAGGAAGATGTGGATCTTGTTGCAAAGGCCTTTCTTAAAGTATGGGCCAATCTGGAAAGCCTAAAATAAGCCCTCTATTTAAAAGATACTCGCATATGAGCGTAGAAATCTTTTTTGGAAAAGATTTGTCGGTTCTGCTTCAAAACTCTTTGTGAAAAAACCACACCTGAATGGGCATTTCGTGCGAGTGCTCCCATTTGTACAAAAACATTTTACAAGACGTTATATTTCATGGCTTAACGATGCAGAGGTTGTCCGCTTTTCAGAACAGCGACATCAAAAACACACAAACAAAACCTGCCGAAAATACATAAAAAGCTTTCGGAACACAAAAAACCAACTCTTAGCCATTGAGCTAAAAGAAAATCATCATCACATTGGAAATATTTCTGTTCTCAGAAATATGAAAAACGGCACGGCAGACCTTGGGATTCTCATTGGTGAAAAGAAAGAATGGGGCAAGGGGTATGGTTGCGAAGCGTTCGGCCTCGTTCTGATGATGTTATTACAAGACGCAACCATTCGAAAAATTACAGCCGGGGCCATGTCAGAAAACAAGGGGATGATCAAACTTGCCTGTGGCTGCGGAATGAAGATCGAAGCTGTGATTCCGAAATACTTTTACTGGAACGGAAGGGAAGTCGACCTCGTTTGCATGGCAAAATACAACCGATCTTTTCGCGATCGAAAGGATCTTTCGTAATGAATGACACCCAAAGATTTGTTGAGCACAACAGGACCATATTTCCAAAAACTCCAAACAATAAAGCCCAGCCCGTTGTTCTGATGGAATTGAATGCCATGTGTTCGGCACATATCGCCTATAGTTACTTTGCAAAGGCGATGGCCACTGCTTTAAACGCGCGTCTCGTTGCCTTTGACCCCTATCTGTGTGTTCGTTGGAGAGACTGTCTTTATGGAAATAAGAGAAGACTACAGACCGAAAACGAAGCCAGTGTTTACCAGTCGTTCGGAGTCTCTGAAGTTATAGGGATCTCGCGTAGCCGACTGAGAGAAAACCGGGCAAAAAACCTCGCGAGAAAGATTCATGCAACTCTAAAGTGCAAAAAAGATATTGAAGAAATAACAATCCGGGGAGTCAGGATTGGAGACTTGCTTTATGATTCCTATCTACAGAAACACCGCAAACCGACGATTGAAATAGGTTCTGCTGAGTTTAAGCGCTACTTTGTTGAAGCTCTCGACCTTTTTCTTTTTTGGGAGGAATTCTTCCGCAAAAAAAACGTTGCGGCAATCAATGTGAGTCACTGTGTATATACTTTGGCAATCCCCTTGCGAATCGCCGTGCATCATGGCATTCCAGCTTTTCAGATCAACGTCACACATGCTTACCGGTTAACCCCTAAAAATCTTTTTGCTTATAACGATTTCTTTTATTTCCGAGAACGATTTGCCGAACTACCTGTCGCCATCCAGAATGCAGGATTGCTTGAGGCTGAAAAACGGATCGAAAGAAGACTGAATGGAGAGATTGGCGTCGATATGAGTTATTCGAAGAAGTCAGCCTTTGGAAGCCCTAATGAACGCAGACTGCTCCGCCCTTCACCCAAGAAAAAAATCCTAATTGCAACCCACTGCTTTTTTGACAGCCCTCACAGCTATGGAGATAATATCTTCCCGGACTTTTATGAATGGCTTGAATTCCTCGGGGGGATCTCGCAGGAGACAGACTATGATTGGTATATCAAGACCCATCCGGACTACCTCTCAGGTACCATGGAAGTCATCGAGTCCTTTCTTCGCCGGTACCCGAATATTACACTGCTGCCTGCGGATTCCTCGCACCACCAAATCATCTCGGAAGGTATTAATCTGGCTTTGACGGTCTACGGGACGATTGCCTTTGAGTATGCCCTACTCGGCATTCCCGTAATCAACGCTTCTCAAAACAACCCGCATATTGCATACTCTTTTAATCTTCATGCCGAAAGCATCGGGCATTACAAAAAATTATTAATGGATCCACAGACCTTCCTTCATAAGGCCTCGAAAAGCGATATCTACGAATATTATTTTATGAAAAATATTTATAACACTGAAAACCTTTTCTTCCAGGATTACGAAAAGACCATCGCAGATTTGGGAGGGTATGACAAACAATTCACTCCCATGGTATATGGAAAGTGGATGAGCGAATGGACACCGAGCCGTCATGCGGAAATCATTAAAGCTATTCAAAGATTTGCCGATTCTGGCGACTTCAGGATGGAAGACCGACATAGGAGTCCCTCCATCCAGGCTCTTGGGAAAAAACGGAAATCATGAAAGCAGTCATACTCGCTGGTGGTCTTGGGACAAGAATCTCGGAAGAAACACATCTCAAGCCGAAACCGATGATTGAAATCGGTGGCAAGCCAATCCTTTGGCACATCATGAAGCTTTACTCCCACCACGGAATCAATGATTTTATCATTTGTTGCGGGTATCGTGGGTATTTAATCAAGGAGTATTTCGCCAACTATTTTCTGCACATGTCTGACGTCACATTTGACATGTCCACCAACGAGATGGTGGTCCACGAAAAAAAGGCGGAACCCTGGAAGGTCACGCTAGTTGATACTGGAGAAAATACGCTCACTGGAGGGCGTCTGAAGCGCGTGGCAGGCTATCTGAAAAATGAGCAGACCTTTTGCTTTACCTATGGGGATGGAGTAGCGGATGTGGATATTCGGGCCCTTTTGAAATTTCATCAAGAGCACGGCAAGATGGCCACCGTCACCTCGGTTCAGCCTCCCGGGCGCTATGGAGCCATCGAAACAGCGGGCGGGAAGGTAACAGCCTTTGTGGAAAAACCCCGTGGGGACAGGGGGGCGATCAACGGAGGGTTCTTTGTCCTTTCCCCACGATGTTTCGAATTGATTGAAGGAGATCATACAAGTTGGGAAAGCCAGACGTTACATTTGCTTGCTCAGAAGGGGGAGATGATGGCCTACGAACACAAAGGCTTCTGGCAGCCGATGGATACCCTCCGGGACAAAAATCAGCTAGAGGAATTGTGGGCCAGCGGGAAGGCCCCTTGGAAGCGTTGGAGCTGAAAAACATCTATCCCCAGCCAGATGCCAAATTTTGGCGGGGAAAGCGGGTGTGGATTTCAGGTCATACAGGGTTTAAAGGTGCATGGCTGGCGCTTTGGCTTGTTAGGCTCGGGGCGAAAGTTCGTGGATACTCTCTCACGCCTGCCACCAACCCGTCACTTTTTGATCTTTTATGTCTAACCAACGATCTGGAGCATCAAATCGCCGATATCGTCGATAAAAATAAGGTTCAACAATCCATTCATGATTTTAGGCCGGAGGTTGTTTTTCATTTGGCGGCCCAAGCGTTGGTGCGGCCCAGTTATCTGGATCCAGCCCTAACATTTACAACCAATTTTCAAGGGACGGTAAATGTTCTTGAGGCAGTCCGTTCCACGAAAATAGCACGCGTAGTTGTTGCCGTAACGACCGACAAAGTTTACCGGAACCATGAGAACGGCCAAGCGTTTCAGGAGAAGGATCCCTTGGGGGGTAAGGATCCATATAGCGCAAGCAAATCTGCGGCCGAGATGGCCATTGCCAGCTATCGTGAATCCTTTTTTCAACGCGACGGAATCGCACTGGCTGCCGCTCGAGCCGGGAATGTGATCGGTGGAGGGGATTGGTCTGTGGACCGCATCATCCCGGATGCAGTTCGGGCCTGGGGGAGCGGCGGAATACTGACCGTTCGCAATCCCGAGGCCACCCGTCCTTGGCAACATGTACTCGAACCGCTTGCCGCCTATTTACGATTAGCCGAAAGCTTGTTTTTAGATCCGGGACTTGCTGGCGATTATAACTTCGGACCGCCCCCGACTCAGGTTGGCAGCGTGCGAGATGTTGTGCTTCAGGCAAAAGAAGCTTTCGGCGCGGGGGAGATTCGTTGGGGAACGGAACCTTCTGTCCTAGATGAAGCCAGGACTCTTTGTTTGGAGAATCACAAAGCCAAACAGATTCTTGGAGTTACGACTGTTTGGAGCCTTGATCAAGCAATTGAAAAAACCATGAGTTGGTATCGAATACAATTAAAAGGTGAAGAAGCAATCAAGCTTTGTGAATCGGACTTCGAGGCTTTTCTTTCAACAAAGTGAACCGTTTTCAAGTCACAGATCTTCCCCTTGGCGGACTTAAACTGGTCCAAAGAAAAACTCTTTCGGATCTGCGGGGGAGATTCGGCCGCTTGTTCTGTTTGGAGGATTTAGAGACAATTTGGACGGGGCCGATTGATCAAGTGAACCACACATACACATCGGCGCGCGGAACGATTCGCGGAATGCACTATCAAAATCCACCCCACGCTGAAAAAAAGATCGTGATGTGTCTTCGCGGGGAGGTCTGGGATGTGGCCGTGGATTTAAGGTCAGGTTCTTCCACCTTTCTGCAATGGCATGCTGAAGTTCTTTCTGGGACGAATGAACGGGCCATGCTGATTCCCGAGGGTTTTGCCCATGGGTTTCAAACAAGAACCGATGATGTGGAGATGCTTTATTTTCATTCAAAGAAATATTCGCCGACGGACGAAGGAGGGCTATTCCCTCAAGATCCGAAGCTTTCGATCCCTTGGCCTCTTCCGATTGCGGGAATGTCGGAGCGAGATCGGGAGTGGCCGCTCATTTCAAACCAATACAAAGGAATCAGCCTTTGAAGTGCCGGCATTGTAAACAGGAGTTGAGGGAAAAGTTTCTGGATCTAGGAGTCATGCCTCCATCCAATGCCTATCTGTCCGAAGAGGATCTTGATAAGCCGGAACCCAAGTATCCTTTAAGACTTTTAGTGTGTACGAACTGCTGGCTGGTGCAGACAGAAGACTTTGTCGGAAGGAGCGATCTTTTTACTTCCGACTATGCCTATTTTTCGTCGACATCAAGAAGCTGGTTGAAACACGCGGCCGGTTATTGTGAAAAAACTATCCCGCAGTTGGGTCTCGGGCCCAAGAGTCTTGTGGTGGAGATTGCATCGAACGATGGATACCTGCTGAAGAACTTCTTGAGTGCCGGCATCCCATGTCTGGGAATCGAGCCAACGGCAAGCACGGCAGCTGCAGCCGAGGCACTGGGGATTCCGGTCGTTCGAGAGTTCTTTGGCGAAAAATTAGGCCAGACCTTGGCTTCAGAGGGCAGGCAGGCTGATCTAATTATAGGAAACAATGTCTTTGCCCATGTTCCCGAGATCAATGATTTCGTTCAGGGGCTAAAAGCTTTACTCAAGCCAGGAGGAGTGGTCACGCTCGAATTCCCTCACCTCATGCAGCTTCTTGAACACTGCCAGTTCGATACAGTGTATCACGAGCATTTCTCGTATCTCTGCCTTACCACGACTTGTCGTATCTTCGAAAAGGCAGGGCTACGAATCTGGGACGTGAAGGAGCTGCCGACTCACGGGGGGAGCCTAAGAATCTACGGATGCCATATAAACGACCCAAGAAAAACAGAGCCGTCTGTACAGAAGCTAAAACAAAAAGAAAAAGAACGAGGACTTCAGGATCTAAACATATATCAACAATTCCAAAGACGTGCGGAAAAGATCAAGCAAGACCTGCATGGGTTTTTAGCGAAGCAAAAGCAAGAAGGGAAAAAAGTACTTGGGTATGGAGCCGCTGCTAAGGGAAACACTTTGCTGAACTTCGCAGAGGTCAAAACCGACCTCCTGCCTGCCGTTTATGATGCGGCCCCTTCCAAGCAGAATAAGTTTATGCCAGGAAGCAGAATCCCTATTCGTCCACCAAGTGAGATGGCAAAAGATAATCCCGACTTTGTCGTTATCTTGCCTTGGAATATTGCAGATGAAGTGCGACAGGAGAACGGGTTGTTACTACATAGCAAAACCAAATTCGTGGTAAACATGCCTAAATTCAAAATCTTTTAAAAAAGATCGCATAAACAATATGAAAAAAACAATACCAGTATTTAAGCCACTAATAGAAAAAGAAGAAATAACTGCGGCGATAAGTACGCTAGAAGAAGGATGGCTCGGGATGGGGCGTAATGTTAAACAATTTGAAGATGCTGTCGCACAAGTATGTGATTTAAATCCTGATGATGATCGGCATGTCGTTGCTGTAAGCACTGGGCACGCAGCACTTCACCTTTCACTTTTGTTGATGGGAATTCGACCAGGAGATGAAGTCATCACGCCTTCTTTTAATAATGCTGCTGATTTTCAAGCGATCCGTGCATGTGGTGCAGAGCCTGTATTCGTTGACATCTCTGAAAAAACTTTGTGTATAGAAACAAGCAAAGTAGAGGAGTTGATTACAAAAAAAACAAAATGCATCATTGCAATGGATTATGATATCTTTGTATGCGATCATGATGCTCTAAATAAAATATCAAGAGCTTATGGCATCCCAGTGCTTCATGATGCTGCGCACTCATTTGGCTCTTATTACAAAAACAGGCCAACCGGCAATCAACATGATTACACAATGTTTAGTTTTGATCCCGTGAAAACAATCACATGTATCGATGGAGGGGCAATCATTGTGAAAGGTCGTGACAAAGTAGAGCAACTACATGCGAAAAGACTAATTGGAATGACACAACCCGCGGCTCAAATGTATACGAATTCAAGAGCGTGGACATATGATATAAAAGAACTGGGGTTTCGTTACCATATGGCAAATCTTCATGCAGCAATAGGCGTGGCACAAATTAAAAAAATAATCAAAATCCGATCAACAAGACAAAAAACGTGTGAAGAGTATTATGACAAGCTATCAGAAATCAAAGCGATTCATTCGCCACTCGGAAGCTTTAAGGAAGTAAACCCATTCTTGTATTATATAAGAGTTCTTGATGGGAGAAGAGAGGAACTGCGGGCGTATATGAAAAGCAGAGGCGTCGATACCGGAATACACTGGCAAGCAGGGCATAGCTTTTCTTACTTTAAGAACTGCCGAAAAGGTCCATTAGATATTACGGAAAGAATAACAGACGAGATTGTTTCTTTGCCGCTACATAGTAAAATGAAAAAAACTGATTTTAATAAAGTAGTAAAAACAGTGAAAGAATTCTATGCCTAAGGATTCTTCCTATCAAAAACTGTTTTTTTCTCTCAAGAGAATGGGAAATGATAATCTAAGTAGCTTTGCTCTGCCTGTAAAGAATACAGGCTATGAGCTTGTTCCGGTAGCCTGCGCAGAAAAACATATTGATCAGGAAGTTGTGGCCGTATTAACGGAAGCAAGGAATTTAAACAGTACTTCTTTTTTGACTATGTTTAATGCAACCGAAGAAAGAACCCGAAACTGGCTATCCCAAACTGTCGCCAAAGAAGACAACCGAATCCTTTTTATGCTGCAAAACACACAAAAGAAAAACTACTATGGATATATGGGTCTTGCATTTGGTAACAGTGATGGAAGTTATATTGAGGCGGACGCAGTTGTTCGTATTAATAAAAACATAATACATGGACTCATGAAGGCTTCGCTCACTCGATTACTTCAGTGGGTGCGTATCGACCTTAAGATTGCTAGTGTTGGAGTGCGTGTTTTATCAGACAACCCAGCTTTGAAGTTTTATGAAAGGTGCGGATTTATAAAACATAAATACCAAGATTTATACGATGTCAAAGACGCATCAGGGCAAGTGGTGGCCTTAGAAACTAAACAACAATTTGCTGGGCAAAAAAAATCAGAACGGTCTTTGTGTTGTATGATTTATAGTGAGCCCTTAAGCCAACTGCAGTCTGGGGTTTAAAGAAGAAAACATCTTAACATTATCATATGAAAAAAATACATGAGGAAATTGAGGAATTCAGAAAAAACAGCGCTTTGGCGATAGCATCTTATCCACATGATCTGGGATGGCAAAAGGAGTCAATAGCTTGGATGACAAGTGCCTTTCGGATGCGCTATATGTATAACTTTAATGCTTTAGGAAGACCAATTATTCAGACTCCTGTAGATATGGTCGCAGTCCAGGAGCTGATCTGGGACGTAAGGCCGGATTTGATTATTGAGACAGGAGTTGCCCATGGCGGATCACTTATTATGAGCGCATCGGTGCTAGCCCTGCTGGATATGTGTGATGCTATTAAGAATGAAACAAAAATTGATCCGAAGATATCTAGTCGAAAAGTTATTGGGATTGATATTGATATCCGTCCTCATAACCGAGACGCAATTGAAGCGCATCCAATGGCCTCTCGCATCCAGTTGATTCAAGGTTCGAGTATTTCACCGACGATTGTGGAAGAGGTGCGCAGAGCAGCGCGTGGGTACAAACGAGTTATGGTCTGTCTGGATTCCAACCACACCTACGAGCATGTCCTCGCAGAACTGCATGCCTATGCGCCTCTTGCTTCTATTGGAAGCTATTGTGTGGTTTTTGATACGATCATTGAGGATCTTCCCGCAAATTCATTTCCTGATCGGCCTTGGGGGCCCGGCAACAATGCGAAAACTGCAGTCTGGGAGTATCTAAAAACTCATTCTGAGTTTGAAATAGATGCAAGCGTCCAAAATAAGTTAATGTTAACAGTCGCTCCGGATGGATACTTGAGGAGATATCGGTAGAAAAATAAGTGACGTTGGGAAAAAAGTAGTTCGAGTGACTCCATCTGTATCCATCGGAATGCCCGTCCTCAATGGCGAAAGGACGCTCTCGAGAGCTTTAGAATCCCTCGATCAACAAAGATTCTCTGATTATGAAATTTGCATTTCCGACAATGCCTCTACGGATGCAACCGGGGAGATCATCAGGACTGCCAAAAAAAAGAATCCACGAATACAATCTTTCAGACAAAGCAGAACTCTCCAAGCTTCCGCCAATTTTCATTTTGTTCTCAACCAATCAAGGGGGAAATACTTTATGTGGGCAGCAGCAGATGATCTTTGGTCTCCCAACTTTCTGGATGCAAACGTCCGGAGTCTAGAAAAAAACTCCGGCTGGGTGGCCTCCGCAGCGAAGAACCAGCATCCGAACGACCCACTAAGAGCAATCACTTTTGAGTGTCTTGGGGACAAATTCATGCGTTTAAAAAAACTTCTGCAAAATATCTGGGACTCTCATGCTATCTTTTACTCCCTGATGAGGACAGAGGTGATCCGGAAGTGTCCGCAGTTGGGAAAAACCTCTCCTGCGGCAGACTGGGCGATCGACTGCTTCCTTGTCGGGCAGGGTGAGGTGGGAAGGGTAGAGAATGCAGAGATTTATTTCGGGAACGAAGGATTCAGTCATCAAAAAAATCCCTATCGGGCATTCTCCCCGACATGGATGGATCGCATTTGGCCCACCGCCCGTTTCACAAAATGCGCCCTTACTGCCATGAAGGGATTGTCTTTTGCACAAAAAATCCGGCTCAACCGATATTTGCTGAAGATTAACGGGGAAGTTCTCCAGGGGCACTATGGGAGGGAACGATGATTTTTCGGGACCGAAGAATTCGAGATAAGCTGGAGGAGATGGAACGCGGCCAGAGGGAACAAAATGAAAAAGCGGCTCTGCTTGCGGCATTGAGTATCCGGAACGAAAACCGCAGGCAGGAGAAGATCTCCTCGTTGGCCGCCATAGAATTCTCCGTAAGTTCGCAGTGGGGGGAGGATGGAATACTTGATTGGCTGATAGAAAAAACACCGGGACTACAACCGGTTTTTGTGGAGATCGGAACCCAAGATTACCGGGAAAGCAACACCCGCTACCTTTTACAAAACCGAAATTGGACAGGCTTTATCTTTGAGGGGAATGAGGCAGACGTTCGAGCAGTACAGTCCTGTTCGGTCGCTTGGCGGCATGATCTGCGGATCCAGCAGGCTTTTGTGACTCGGGAAAATATTCAGTCGCTTCTACAGTCGCAGAATGTCCCAGCAGAAACCGGACTTTTGAGTTTGGACATTGATGGGAATGATTACTGGGTGTGGGAGGCGATAAAGGAAATACGGCCGGGGCTTGTCGTTCTGGAGTATAATTCCTGTTTCGGCGATCTGTTGCCCCTGACCGTTCCCTACCAACCTGATTTTCGTCGATCCCCATCCCTTGGGGGAAACATTTACTTCGGGGCCTCCATCCAAGCGATGATCCATCTCTCCCAGAAAAAAGGGTACGAGTTTCTGGGTACAGGATCGAATGGTTGTAATAGTTATTTTATACGCAAGGACTTGGCTCCTCACGTTGTGCCTAGAATTGGAGTAAGAACATTCCACTGCGCGAAATTCACCGAGGGCAGGGGAGGGATGCAGGAACTCCTTTTTCTAAGAGGGAAAAAACAGGCAGAAATGATCGAATCGATGCCCGTCATCAATCTTTTGGACGGGAAGGAATGTGTCCTCGGGAAACTTCCCTATCACTCACCGACATGGTTCTCTGCATGAAGCAACCCCGCGCCCTTATTTTCGGAATTTCCGGCCAAGACGGAGCTTATCTGGCGGAGTTTCTTCTGAAAAAAGGATACCATGTAACTGGAACGTCCCGGGACAGCCAGTTGCACACCTTCCCGGGACTGCGGCGGTTGGGCATTTTGGGTCAGCTTGAGCTCGAGTCGGTTGCCCCCAACGACTTTCGAAGTGTTTTGCAATGCGTGCAAAAGGTGAGACCGGATGAAATCTATAATCTTTCCGGACAGTCGTCACCGGCCCTGTCCTTTGCACAGCCGGTGGAAACCTTTGAAAGCATCATGACCGGGACACTGAACATCCTCGAAAGCATCCGCTGGGCCCAAGAGAAAATCCGATTTTACAATGCGGGATCAAGCGAGGTGTTCGGCACCACGCCCCAGGACGGTGCGGATGAAAACACGGCTTTCCGACCCTGCAGTCCCTATGGAGTGGCCAAAGCCGCGGCCATCTGGCAGGTGCAAAACTACCGTGAAAACTATGACTTGAAGGCCTGTACTGGCATTCTTTTCAACCACGAGTCTCCGTTGCGGCCGCCCCGCTTCGTCACACGAAAAATTATTCAGGGCGCCGTAAAAATCCACCGTGGAGAGACCGCTTCCCTAATGTTGGGGAATTTAGATATTCAGAGGGACTGGGGCTATGCGCCGGAATATGTCGAGGCCATGTGGCGTATGTTGCAATTGGAAACTCCCCGGGACTATGTCGTTGCAACCGGGCGAGCTGAGAGCCTTCGGACATTTGTCGAAAAGGCCTTTGAGCAACTCCATCTCGATTACCAGAAATATGTGACACAGGATCCCGGATTGATGCGAAAGACGGATATTTTATTCAGCCGAGGGCGACCGGAGAAGGCCAACGAACAGCTGGGATGGAAAGCGGTGACTCCGCTGGAAGAAGTCATTCGAAAAATGATTAAGGAAGAACTTCGGCAACCGGTGAAAGCGTGATCGGATTTCTCACCCATCCCCATCATCGGTATACCCAGGTTTTCGACTGGCTTTTGAGGTGGTTTCCAGAGCCCCCTCAAATTCATTACGGCGACAGCGCCGGGCTGGAGGGCTTTGTGGAAAAAGCCGAGGCGGGAACATTTGATGCAGTCTGCCTATTCCAGCTGGATGCCTGCCTGCCGTATTTGGCGACCCAGACAAAAGTTATTTGCTGTCCCATGTACGATGCGAGCCGCAACCGACCTGCTGATTTCTTTCCCACAGGGGAGAATATCCTTTATGTAAACATGTGCCGTAGGCTCCATCAGTCGATCTCAGCACAAGGTGGAAAATCCCTGTATTATCAATACGCCCCCGATCCGAAAACTCTTCCAACCACAGACTGGGGGAAACCTCTTCGGGCCCATTTCTGGGAACGCGAACCGGGGGATATGGATCGCCATGGGGCTGAAATCATCGCCCGAAGGCTCGGGTGTAAGTCCCTAGACTTTCGGCTGTTTCGGGACAAAGACCTGAGCTTCGGCTCGGGGGAGGCGCAAAAAAAGGCAACTGAACAATGGGGATCTCATGTAGAACATTTGAAAAGGATCGCCGAATCCCAAATCTTTATCGCCCCACGGCGATTTGAAGGGATCGGCATGGCATTTTTAGAGGCCATGGCCATGGGGTGTGTTGTGGTGGCAGAGAATCAGGCAACTGCGAACGAGTACATCCTGCACGGATCCACGGGACTTCTTTACGAAGGGGATGGAGAAAAAGTGCGCCGGCCAAGTGAAATATCTAAAGCCGAACTAAACGAAATCGGATTGCAGGCACGGGATCATATCGAGCACCTGCATCGGATCTCACAAGGAATGTCGCAAATCATTGCCACGAAGATCCGGGAATTTCTGTCTAGACCAAAAAAGACTGCTGATCGACCTGACCCCATCCTAAGAAAGTTCTGCTGGGATACCCAAGGAAGAGGTCTCCCTGTTCATGCCAACAAAAGATATTCGACAGATTTTGTTTATAGAAACAAAAGGCATGAGATCGAAGCATCCAGACGGCGGAATCTGTTTCTCAGGATTTATGAGGGCCTCATCCGCCCCAAACGGGTCATTGCTTATTTTCTGAGGAATCTTTCGAGATGGGCCGAGCAGGGTGCTGCGAAAATAAAGTGATCCTTCATGGATCCAGATCTCAGCAACCTTGCACGAAAGTCAAAAAACTCTGCAGATCCAAAGCGATGTTTCCGCTGGCGTCTGCCGCCTGATTTGCGGTTTGTTTCTGGGGCAACGAATAGAAGGCAGAATATGAGTGGGAGCATCTTGCGGAAAGAAGGCGGTAGCAGGGGTTCGTAAAGCCAGGGTCAAAAATCTCCACGACCTTGCAGCCCGGAGGGGCAAACACCATGTTGGTCAGGGCTGCGCCGTGCGGTGCGATGATCCATTCCGCGCCGGCAAGGGCGGCGGCGGTGGCGCGGATGCCGAGCCGACCGGAATCTAGCGGCTCGAATCCCTCTTTCCTGAGGGCCGCCACGAGGTTTGTTTCCTCCATCACCCGGCGGTCACGGGTTTCGCCTCTCACCAAATAAAAACGCTTCCCCGTTTCGGAGGCTGTCGGAACCCCAAAAGAGGACCGAAGGAAATTCACGGCCAAGTCGGAGGGCATGCCCCAGTCCGAAGCCAAAGAGGAAAGTTCCAACGTTTCACAGGTCCAGTGCTGGTTTTCCCCAAAATCCAGCACATTTTCCCATGAGACACCAAGGTGGGCAAGAGATTCGCGGACAAACGATGGGGATTTTCGGCTGACCAACCAGTGGTCGACTTTTCCGAGCGAGCCACCGGCCATCTTCCACAAGGCCAATCGGGGAAGCGACTCCAGCATCCAGTGGTAGAATGTTTCCGCGCCTGTCGAAGCGAGTAGGAAGGTTTTGCCGGGAAGGTGGCGAGGTTTGGGCAGGAAAAATCTCCTCTGAATCCAGCTAGCTTCGGGCGTATCCAAATACACCCCCCATTCTTTACTGACCTCGCAGATCACTGTCCCGGTGGCCGTCACCACCATCACCGAAGGGCCAAAAACATGGGCATCCTTGAGTGGAATGCAAGAAAACGGCCTTGGGGGAATTTGGTTCTGGAGAACGATTCGCCCGCAAATTCTTTTTCCGTATTCGCGGAGGGGAGGGAGAGGGCAGGCGACTTCCTTAAGAAGTGTATTCCCGGAAACTTGAAACTCTTTGAGATCGGAAATCAGCATGACCTTGCTGACCGGGCGGCCGGGTTGGGGGGGGAGAATCCGGCTACGGGTCAGGAGCTGTTGGAGGGTTGAACGAAAATGGGAGCTTTTCATAAGGTAAGAACCCGATTTTTAAAGTCCGGAATTTTAAAATCCTCCAAAGAAGTAGGATTTTGATCACGCTCTGCAAAAACATAAAGGGGCTTACCCCCCAAAAGGCATGCCATTTCGCTAAAGGTGCTGACCGTGCCCATGACATAGTCAGACCCGTACAGAAGGGCAAAATCCTCAGCAAGGTGGCGGGGCGTATAAACCGCCGGCAAAGGATCCAATAGTCCGGTTGGGAGGGGTTCGTCCGAGCAGACGACAAAAGTGACGGGCTTTCCACCAAACAAACGAAGAAGTTGACGCATCCATTCCAAATAAACCTCCGGTGGAAAATACCAGCGGCCCCCATAAAAAGTTTTTTGATCCCCGCCAATCCGCATGTGAATTCCAACGGGGATTCTTCCGGCGGAGCGGATCTTTTCCAGAAGGGTGGCTGCCCGCGTTGCATGTTCTCCGACCGGCTTGAGAAATTCACGGATTTTGGGGAGATGTTTGTCTACCCAAGGAATACAACGGTAGTCGTACCCCCAAGGGATGAAAACACGATGAAGACTCATCCAACGTTCAAACCCTTCCCCATCCAAGCGGATACCTGGCCGATGATTGGCATCAAAATATCCAAGCCAACCTTCCTTTCCCTCAAGAACCGGGCCCCTGCGCTTAAGCCATGAGGCAAGGGGTTTGCGCAAGGCTTTCGTGATCGCGCCTGCGTCCCAACCGACATGACGTGACGGGTATGTGAAAAAAGGATTATGAACCAGACCCGCAAAGTTATTTCGATGGGGGGCAAGGGCAAAGTCATGAACCCGGAACCCAAACTCCTCGGCGGCGGCGATAAAGTGGGACATGAGGATCAGCCGATTCCCCAGCTGCCCGGTATGGTCGAGAAGGACGACGTCTCGGCAGTGCGGGGCGGATTTCATTCAGACGGCAGTTTGTTGCGCTTCGCAAGACGCCATTTGGTGAGTGGGAAAAACCAGCGGCGTTGGGACGCGGGTTTCAGCGGCGTGGTAAAAATCCGCTCGAAAAATTTCAGGATCCGGTCACGGGAAAACTCTTCGGGGGGGCGATTGTCACGAAAAGGCGTTGCACGAAGGTATTTTTCGTAGAGTTCCGGGGTTTCATCCACGTGCATGACATAGTCCACCAGTTCCCTCTCAGAGGCAAAATCGTGGGCGTTGATGAAGCAATCCGGGTTAAAGTAGCGGGAAGCCTGATGGTCGCCCCAGAAGATGGGGATCGCGTGGACGGCGAGAGGGTCATACATCTTTTCGGTCGTCCATCCGAGGCGCTCCTTGTTTTCAAAGGAAATGATAAAGCGGTAGGGACGATAAAACTCAAACTTGGCCTCATGACCCGGAATTCCTGCGAAGCCGCAATTATTGACGGCACGACCGGCGGAATCGACTTTGCGGCGTTGGTTCAGGGCCTCGAAAAACCGGATCCGGCGGGCCACGGTTTGGTCGGCGTAGCTTGAGAGCAGGGCACAAAAGCGGGTCTTGGAGCGGGAGACGGAATCCCAGTCTGTTTCATGACGGAGGAGGGGAGCGGGGGAGCGGTCGAAGGCAAAAATCGGGACATGCAGTTGACGAGGGTCCGGCGACCAGACCGGGAGGATGGCATAATCGCATTGCTTCCAGTTCGGAAGATAAGTTTCGTGATGGGTATAGATTTTGACGCAGTTGTAGAGCCGATGCCGTTGACCCGTTAGACCATACACGAGAAAATCCGGCCTTTCGTCCCGGCGGACGGTGTACTTTTCCTCAAGAATCGGAAGATAAAAATTTTCAAACTGCGGGGGGCAGTCGGAAAAGTTCAAGCTGATTTCAGGCTTCCGGGTCATACGATTGGCGGGTTGTTTCCTCCATGCCGGTTATAAAGGAGACTTTGCGGAGAATGCATTCCTAGCTATTGCCCTAAAAAAGACGGGAAAACGAGGGCATCTTTTTGCATGCTCATTCCCAATCAGGATGGGAGCTGCGAAGGCCCATTTTCTGGTTGTGCGCGAGTGGAAATTCAAAGGGAGGCGAGGCCCCGCTCTTTTCGGATGCGGTGCATGGCGGTCAACAGGTCGGCGGTCGGCCGACCGTAGGAAAGCCATTCCGCCATTTTCTGCTGGCAAATTTGCATGGCATGAAACTCTTCGGGCGCTTTTTCCATGCGGTCGAGAGTCAGGAGCACTTCGGGCCAGGTTTTTGGGTTCAAGCCTGGGAAAACCAGCGATGAGTTGTTGGGCATGACCCTCGGTTCGGAAATGGCCAGGCATCCCGCGACGGCAGCTTCGATCATTCCGTTTCCCCAAATCGTATTTCCACCAAATTGCAGATAATATTTCGAATCCATCAGGGCCCGAATCACGTCTTGGGGCGGTCCTCCAACAGTCCGGACGGGGCCCCATGGTTCGAGGGAGCGAAGTTCTTCGGGCGAAAGGCGGGTAGCGGTCTGTTTTTCAAGGAGGATTCCGCACCGAGGTGCCGTGCCAGCAAAGGGGGCATAGCTGGAGGGGCGCTGAAAATTAAAGGGCATTTCAATCACATGAGAACGGAGTCGAGGGCGTGTCCGAACCCGCCGGAACAAACCATTCAGGAAAAGGTCATAACCCGCCAAGGGGGCGCGCCAGCTCTGACGGTACGAACGGGTGCCGGTTTCCTCGATCAGGTAGGTCCAAACCGTACCCCGATGTTTTTCCACGATTCGAGAGGGAACGGATAGGTTGGAGGAAATCACCAAGTGATAGCTCCCCCAGTCGACGTCATCCACCGAAGTGATATGACCGATCGGGAGGGTTCCGACGGCCTCCCGTCTGGCCTGCCAAGTCTTCGCGGGATCCGGATCTCCGGACGATGCCTCCTGCCACACGGCGCATTCCGTAGCCGGGTCCTCCGCCACCATCCAGCTGTGCGCATGCCAATCGGAATACAACGCCATCATGCCGGTTTTCTTTTTTGTGCTCAAAATCAGATCTCGGTAGGATGTCCCATGAGGAAGCACAGGATGATCCGGCCAGAGAGCCTGTTTGACGAAGGCGACACGGAAACCTGCGGGCAGGGGGGGAGGGGGATTTTTCCATCCTGTCGGTTCGGCATGGGACTCCAGCCAGCGAAGGGCTGGACGCGGAAGAGCGCCAAGAAAGAACTCCGACCATGAGGGAATCGCAACCATGAACAAGAGAGAGACTGGCAAAAAGACCCGAGAAGGAAAGCCGTTGAAAATTCTGATGATGGAAAGTGGGGCCATGAATCTGGCCGGTTTGTTGCAGGAGGAGGATCCCGCGGTGGAGCGATTTGTTTATCACCCCGACGCGACCGAGCAAAAGCCTGTTTCTTGGCGACAGATCCGTGCTTTGATAAAAAAAATCCGGGCCGGTGAATACGGAGCTGCGCTTTTCGGGGAATCAAGCCATGCGTGGTGGAGGCCTGGAAAAGGCATGGCGAGCGGCCTGCGCCGGATGGCGGCCGACGGGCTATTTCGGCCGGAGAGGTGCGTGCAAAAGATTATTCCCCGGATTCTTCAGGCATGCGGCGTTCCTTTTTTTGTCGTCGACCGGAATGACCGGCCGAAAATCGACCCGGCTTGCTTCCTTCTCTACGGGCTGAGTCACACTTATTTTATGAGGGAACTCCCCCCCCGGAGGCTGGATCTTTTCCCGAACGCCCAGGAGGTGACGGGATTTCTTCCCCTTTTGCCTTCGGCGTTTCCCGGAAAAAAAGTTCCCGTGCAAACGGAAAAACTAAAGCCCATTTCTCTTGGGATTGATGATGGAATTTTCAAAAAGTGTGAGGTTTCCACGGATTGCAAAACAATTGATGTGTTTTGGGCGGGTAAATGGGACACCAATGAATCGCGAAGACGTTGGGTGCAGGAATTGATGGAATCGGCTCCCCGGGAATGGGTGATCAAAGTGTGTGAAGAGAGAATGCCTCACGAGGAGTACCTTCATTTGGTGAAACAATCGAGAATGGTGCTGTCCCCACCCGGAAGGGGATGGGATTGTTATCGTCATTATGAGATCGCGGCCTGCGGTTCGGTTCCTTTGATGACTTACCCCACAATTGAGAGGGATCATCCTCTCATCGATCACGAACATGGGTTTTATTTTGGGGCCGAGCCAGGCGGTTTGGCCCGCTGTCTGCAGGGAATTCATTCCCAAAAACCGAACCTGATTCAGATGGGCCGGGATGCGCAGGATCATGTGAGGCGAAACCATCGGTGGTCGGTTCAAAGCGATCGGATGCGCCGTGCTTTGGAGGAGTTATGCTGCGCCTCCACCTGATTTTTCCGCCAGATCGCCACAGCTGGAACCTGGTCGAGGGTTGGGAGCGCATGGTTTGTCGGTTGGACTGGAACGTAAAAATTTCGAAACTGGGAAAATCTTCCGCCATCGATATCGCCAAAAACTGCAGGGATGGGGAGCCGCCCGACCTTGTCCTTGCCATCGGCGGAGATCTGCATATGGCGGCGCTGCATGAGTCTGCAGAAATCCGGAAAATCTGGAACAAGGTGAACTGCCCGCGGGTCTGCTTGGCCTATGAAAGTTTGCGGGACTCTCTTTGGCCGGAGAGCCGAGGAAAACTGGAGTCCTCGCTGGAAGTTTTCACTCATTACGCGGTATGTGACGAGGTCGATGAACCTTGGGTCACAGGAATGGGACGACCCGCTTGCTGGGTTCCCCAAGGGGTGGATGTGGATACGTTCCGGCCGAGCGGGACAGCCCGTGTTCCGCGTGTTTTTTTCCGTGGAAAATTCCGGGAATATGAACAATATGCGACCCGCCGGCAGCTGTTGGAGATCCTTCTCCAACAAAAAACCATCGATTTGTATGATCGGGAGTTAAGCGAAAGCAAGTATCAGGCTCTTTATCAGAAATATGGCGGGGTTCTAAATCCCCGAGGGGTCTTCGGTGGGTATAATGTAAGAACATTCGAGGCATTGTCTTCGGGATGTGTTCTTTTTCAGCAGGAGATTCCCGGACGTCCGCGGAATGCGGCGCTTCTGCGGAATGGGGAAGATGCGATTCTGTTGCCTTCTGATCCCCGAGAGTGTCTGGATGTGATCCGCCGAGTAGATTGGGATTCCTTTCCTGTACGGCGAATGGCCTGGCAGGGCCCGCATCTGGCAAGGGCTCGGCACAGTCTGGAAGACCGGCTGGGCAGAATTCTTCAATGGGTCGGGGGTCAGCAGAATCTTGGACCGCTTCTTTTCGGTGCAAAAGTGACGAAGGAGGCGGTGGAAGCACGGATTTTTCGAGAAGGAAATCCCCCGACCCTGGCCGCCCGACTCAAAAAGATCCGCCGGCGAATCTACCGATGGGTTCCTTGGACCACGGGTGGGAGGCATGATAAAATCACCAAAGGTTGGGCCACGTTGAATCGGAATTTTGAGGCTTATCCGACACGTTGCCGCCAAGACACCTATTTTCATCGACTCCTCCGGGGCAAGCGGGAAGGGATCATGAAGACAACTGGCTCGGATCTGCCAGCGGGCGACCCCGGACTTTTTCTGAAAAAATATTGGGGATGGAAAGAGCAAGGAAAAGCCGGTGAAAATCCTGATTTGGGAGTTTTTCGAGGACCGTCGGCAGTAGGTGCTTTTGACGAAAGCAAAGACAGCGCGACTTTTGTTGTGGCCGATAATTTTCGACGAGAAAGCATTCCCGGGCATACCTTGAAAAAATATCGGCCTTGTTATGCCGAGGGCGACCAAGAGTATTTTGTGCGGAGATCCCCATGAAGGTCGCTTTTCGGTCCAGCTATTTTGGTCCACGGGGGACGGAGGTGGCGCTTTTCGATTATGCCCGGGAATCGAGAATTCAATTGGGACTCGAGCCGGTCATTTTGCTTCCCCCGAGATCGGCGAATGAAGTGACCGGCCTAAGAGAGAGGTTTGAAGGGGAATTTGAGTGTCATCCATGCGCGATACCGGAAGATCTCGACCCCCTTCTCAAACAGCTCAAGGTGAGTGCAATTTATTTTATCAAAAACGGTTTTTGGGATCAGTGGGTTTCCAGAATTGTCCCCACATGGATCCATGCGGTGTTTCCTGAGGTTCAGGTCCATGGGGATAAGTATGCCTTTGTTTCGGAGTGGCTTTCCGAGGTCTGGGGCTATGGGGAGGTTCCCTACGTTCCCCACATCATTCGGCCATTTGTCGGAGAAGGGAATTTAAGAGCGGAGCTTGGCATTCCAAAAGATGCCGTGGTCTTTGGCCGGCATGGGGGATGGGAGTCCTTTGATCGGATTTCCGCCCAAGAGGCGGTGCGGTTGGTGGCCAAAAACCACCCCGAAATCCACTTTCTCTTCCTGAACACGGCAGATTTTCTCCATCACCGGCACCCCAATGTGCACTTTCTTCCCGCTTCGACCGATAGGGCACGCGTGGGGCAGTTTATCCATACCTGTGATGCCATGATCCATGGACGAAGCCGGGGAGAAACCTTTGGCATGGCCGTTGCCGAGTCGGCGATTTGCGGGAAACCTGTCTTCACCTGGCGACATTCCCCCGAACGCAACCACCTCAGGTGGATCCGGGAGGAGGCCTGGCTTTACTCGGAAACGGAGGAACTGGCAGAAAAACTGATGCACTTTCAAAAAGGGGAAACCATGGACTGTTCGTTTGTTGAGGAATTTTCACCCGTCCGTGTGATGGAAAAATTTCGGAAAGTGTTTCTCTCGTAGTTATGTGTGGAATCGCCGGCATCCTGGGGAAGGAAAGCGGAGGAATTCCCTCCGAAGAAAGGCTATCCCATGCCTTGCACCGCTTAGAGCACCGGGGGCCTGACGGGGAGGGGCGGTGGAGCGGTCGAGGGATTGTCCTGGGGATGCGGCGTCTGAGCATTATTGATCTGGCCGGGGGGCAGCAGCCCTTTTTTTCGGAGGGGAGAGACATCGTTGCCGTGGTCAACGGGGAAATTTACAACGCGCCGGAACTGAGAGCGGCGCTCGAGGCCAAGGGACATCGCTTCCAGGGGGGAAGTGATTGTGAGGTGCTGGTCCATCTGTATGAAGAACAGGGGGAGGAGTTTCTGCAAAAGGCGCGGGGGATGTTTGCAGTTTCGCTTTGGGATGTGACAAGACAGCGACTGATTCTGGCGGTTGACCGGTTCGGAGAAAAACCACTGTATGTCGCCGAAGGAGACGGAAATTTGTGTTGGGCGTCGGAACTACGGGTGATTCCAGTGTTAACGGGGAAAAAACTAGCTTTAGCCCCGGAAGCCCTGCGGACGGATCTCCGATTGACTTATCTTCCAGCTCCCCGGACCCCTTTTCAGGGAGTTCGCAAATTGCGCCCCGGGAGCATGGAAATCTGGAATCAAAAAAAATGGGAATCGACCCGAAGGGTTTACTGGGAGCTGGAGCGATCCGGGCAGAACAAGACCTGTCCCGGCGTTGAAGGGCTGGCGGAACGTCTGGAAGAATCGAGCCGGATCACATTGCGTTCCGATCGGTCTGTCGGTGTGGCTTTAAGTGGAGGACTGGACTCCAGTCTGGTCGCCACCCTCGCGGTTCGGGGCAGAAAAAATATCGAAGCCTTCACCGTGGGATATCCGGGGGAACCGGAAAACGATGAGAGGTCTGCGGCAAGGAATTTGGCGCGCTCGCTGGGGATTCCACTCCACGAGTGTGAAATCTCCGGAGAAGAAGTCGCCGATGAATTTCCGAAACTTCTGGAGGTGATGGATGAGCCGGTTGCCGATATAGCCGCACCGGGGTACCTCAGGATTTTCCGGGAAGCCGCCGCCAAAAAAATTCCGGTTCTTTTGATGGGCCAAGGGGGAGACGAGCTTTTTTGGGGGTACGAATGGGTGCGGCGGGCCGTTCGTCATGCCGAGCGGAGGGAGCGCAGGAAAAAGCAACCGCATCTGGTCTGGCACGAGTATTTGGGGGCAGAAAAGGGAACCGATCCTCGATGGAGAAAACAGTGGCAATCCGCATGGGAACAATTGCGGTGGTGGAAAAGAGACGGGGCGGGAGAACCATGGGGCGAAAGGATGCTGGCGTTAAATCCCGAAATGGAAGAAGTCCGCAGATTGGAGGGGAAACTGTTCGCCACCTCTTTTCTTGAAAAAAGTATCCGCTGGCCCCATGAGGAAGAGTGGTTGAGCTCGGCCGGGGTTCGGAGCGACTTGGATATCATTGGGCTGATCAGCCGGATCTATCTTGCTGGGAATGGCCTGACCTTGGCGGATCGTCTTGGCATGGCGTATTCCGTTGAAGCCCGGCTTCCGCTTTTGGATGTTGATTGGGTGGAAGCTGTCATGACGTGCCAAAGGGAAAATCCCTCCCACGTTCTTGATCCGAAGGCGCGATTGAAGGAGGTGGCGGAATATTTAGGCCTACCGCACGGGATCATCCATCGACCCAAACGTGGATTTGCTCCGCCGGCCAGACAATGGAAGAGAAGCATTCTTCAGCGGTATTTATCCTGGTTGAAGGACGGAATTCTAATGGAGAATGGGATATTATCTCCTCAAGGCTGGAAACTTCTCGAGCGCAAGCATCTTGAGGGGGTCCGCTATACCAATGTCGCCTATAATCTATTGGTTGCAGAGGGATTTCTAAGGCGGTTTGCAACGGATCTGGAGGTCGTCTGAAAGAGGGTTTCGGCACGCCAGTTGTTCTGCTTTTTTACAAGCGGATCAAATGTTTGGAGAGGGTTTTGGAGGCGGTTGCCAAAGCTCGCCCCGGTCGGGTATACGCTTTCGGGGATGGGCCCAAACCTGGAGAGGAGACGGCATGCCGCATCGCGGGGGAAACGATACGCGAAAAAATAGGCAAGATTACAAACCTGCGAATCTCGCAGGCTCCGGTAAACCTTGGCCTTCGACGGAGGGTGGAGACAGCCTTGGACGAGGTTTTTCTGCATGAAGAGTCGGCTGTGATCCTGGAAGACGACTGTGTCCCGGCAGATGATTTCTTTCCCTTCATGAGCCAGATGCTTGAACGATGGAGAAATCATCCCCAAGTGGGGGCGATCACCGGGACTAGTTTTTATGACAGAAGGAATCCCGATTCAGGATCGGATTATTACTTTTCGCGCTATCCTCACTGCTGGGGGTGGGGAACCTGGAGCAGGGCATGGAAGTTCTACGATCGTGCGGGCCGACTATGGCCGACCGACCTGCAAAAGCTCAGTCTTCCGCTGAAAAAGAATCTTGAAGGAAAGTACTGGGAAGGAATCTTTGAACGTACATACAGCGGGCAAATTGATTCCTGGGCGTACCGCTGGACCCTCAGTTGCTGGAGCCAAGGCATGTTGACGGTCACGCCCAAAGTGAATCTTGTCCAAAATGTAGGGACCGGGGTTGGAGCCACCCACACGCAGGATGCGACAGGAATGGAAGAAATCCAAGAGACCGGAACCCTCCCGAAGATCCTGCGGCATCCCGAAAGGATCCAGTGGAACGAGGCGGCGGATCAGCAAACTTTTAGGAAGCACCATGCGATGGGGGCAAAACTTCCCTTTTGGGCCCGCCTATTGAGGTCCCTGCGAAAAAGAGGAGTTCTGAACTGAAAAACAAACAACAGGTAGCCGTGTTCTTTGACGAGATCCCTTTTCTCGGGGATCCAAACGGTGGGATTGCCCGATATACAGTAGAATTGCAGAGAATGCTTCACCGTTCCGGTGTGGTGACTTACGGGTGCATCGCGGGGTCGAGTCATCTATTTGGAGGGCAACGGCCCTCGGCGGCCGGTGAATGGATGCAATTGCCCGGTTGGCTTCAAAGAAGCTCAATGATCCGGATTTTTCTACGAAGAGCCTTTTTTCTGAAGTTAAGGTTTCGCAGAAGCGAGGGTTTGAAGCTTGTGTATCATTCAACGGGAATCGGATCGGATCCCTGGATTGCCAAGGAGGCCGATGTCCATGTTCATACCATCCATGACCTGATTCCCGAAAAAAATGGAACCGCCCAAACCCTGAAGGCGAACAACGCTATTTTTCAAAGAGAAAAAAGCCTCGAAACGGCAAAAGGCGTCCTCTGGGTTTCCCAAGGAACAAAAAAAGATTTTCGCTGGTTTTATCCTGAAAATAAACTACCGGGGAGGGTTGTTCCTCACGGTAGGCCGGGCCCGGTGCGGAAAGGAATTTTATCCGACCCTCAACATTTTCTGATCGTTGGGAAGAGGGGTGGATATAAAAATATTCAGGCGGTCTATCATGCGCTGAGTCTTTTTCCGAAATCCGAAAAACGACCCCTGCTTAGACTTATTGGCGGAGGCAAGCCGTCTGACGAAGAAGAAAATCTTTGGGAGTCGTTGGGGATTCGCAATTTGGTCCATTGGAGTGAAACCACAGAGGACGAAATGCCTAGGCATTACCGAAAGGCCTATGGATTATGCTACCCTTCCCGGTGGGAAGGGTTCGGATTTCCCGCCTTGGAGGCCATGACCTACGGGTGTCCTGTCATTTATGCGGAGAAAAGCGGTGTGGAGGATCTGGTCGGGAAAGCTGGCTGTGCTCTTTCGGAAATCACGCCCTCTGAATTGTATAAAGCGATGCGGAAATTCTTTGTGTCCCGCCAGGCACGAAGCCGGGCCATATCGAGAGGCTATAAGGAAGCATCCAAATTTAGTTGGGATGCCACAGTTCGGGCTACGTTGAGCTTCTACAAATTCTTGCTGAAAACATAGCGATCGTTCTCTCCCTTCCAGTCACCGAAGTCCGGTGAACAGGGTGGGTTCCTTGCGGGAGCCGAAGAAGAAAGAGCAGCCGAAATCAGAGGCCCAATGGGGGAAAGGACACAGTGTGAACACGGGCCGGCATTCCCAAAGTGATGAGTTCGTGTTGCACACGGAAGGGGCGAAACAGTCCGCCTTGGAGAAGATGTTTCAAGCGAAAGGCCAATTTGGCGGTTCGTATGCGTAGGCTCCTGCGATTCACATCGGCCAGAGCGTTTTCTCCATGAGAGCCGAGCCGTTTGGCGATGTCGTCCTGGTGCCAGGTGAAGATACCAATGGGCTGGCGGACAGAAATAAGGTTAAGCCCGAGCTTCATCTGGCGGCGGAACCAGACGTGATCCCCGACAACGCGGTATTCGGCGGGGTAGGGGCAACGTTCCCAAATCTGACGACGAAAGAGGAACGAGCAGGTTTGGACAGGCATGTGCCAATCAGCATCAATGGGTCGAGGGACTGTGATCTGGTTGAAGAGGTAAAGAAAGTTCAGATGTTCATCGAGCATGATGGTGGGGCCGAAAACAGCGTCGGCTCCCGTTCTCTCAAGTTTCTCGAGGGCGTGGGCTAGACCCGCCCGGTCGTACTGCTCATCGGCGTTGAGATGACCCAGGATGCGACCCCGTGCGGCAGCCATGCCCTTGTTCAGGGCGTCGTACATACCCTTGTCCGGACCCGGGATGAGGCGAATGTCTTTCTGCTGGTTCAGATAGTCCAGAGTTCCATCCGTACTGCCGCCATCCACAACGATATGCTCATAGTTTCGTCCTTGAAGGGCATGCCTCACCGAGCGGATACACAGATCGATCCACCGGGTTGAATTAAAAACCGGGGTTATGATCGAGATCTCGCAAGACAACATAAATCGTTATGAACTTATTTTCAGGAAAGACTCCATCGCATGACGATCCCGGGCCTTTCCAAAAAACCAGGCCAGATAGATGAAGTTCAGGGTGGCCCAGAAGCCGAGCAGAATCAGGTAGTGTTTGCCACAAACGCCCATCATGGGGAGAAGGCGCCATAGGGCAAAAGCCGCAAGGCCGAGCCATAGCATGACCCAATGGAGGGTGAAGAAGCTGAAGAAGCGGAGGGGCACCGAGGGGACAAAACCGCCGATCTTGGGTGCATCGATGGGGTAGAAGTAGAGATCTTCGACTTCGGATCCAACCAAGGTGTCCTTGCCCAAGGCCTTATTGAAGTGGGTTTCGATGTGGCGGGCGTGGAGCCGGGCAAAGTCGACGAAGTGGAGGTAAAAACAAGATTGGGTTCCGGCAGTGATGACGAGGAGGGGAACAAGAGCCAGGGAGACCGGGCTATCCCAAAGAAGGCAACCGATCACCAGCACGAGAAAGAAGTAGAGGCCATGGAAGAACTTCTTGTGATACGCGTATTGCATTTCGCGCATTCGCCGAAGTTGTTCCGTCCAAAGAGAGATCTTTTGTTCAGCTTTTGCCATCAGTGAATTATGCCCATGGGGAACAAGAAGGACAACCTTGCGACTTTCCCTTCTGAGGGTTTTGGGAGAAGGTATCCGCATGGAACCACCGAAAAACTCCACTGACTCGAGGGTCCCTGGGCTGATCGGCCTGGGATTGATGGTGGCGGTGGGCCTAGGTTTTGCCTTAGGACACCGACTCCAACCCAGTGGGGAGAATCCCGAGCCCTTGCCGGTCGCAGCGCCGGCCTCCATTTTTCAAGCGCCGGCAAAACTCGTGGTCTATCACGAGGGGCCGGCGATTCCCCAACTATGGCTGGACACTTTTTCCAGCGGTCCGGGATACCCCAAAATCGACCAGCGGATTTTGGCAAGAAATCCGGACGGATCATGGCCTACCGATGGGGATGCATACCTTCTCAAAGCTCGATCCTTTCCGGAATTGGGTAAATCGCTGAGCTGGGCCGATCTGACGGGCAAAGTTCCAAACGATGGAATCAATGCGGTCTATCGCGGCCAGTCTTTTGATCCGGCGGGGGCCCGCAGCCGTCCATGGCGGATCAGCCCATGGTTTTTTATGCGGAAGGTGGCTCCCGGGACGAACCCGAAGGTGGCGATGGCGGCTCCTGTCCGCTGGGTCAGTGAAGCAGGGGCTCTTTTCCCTCAGGACACGGATCTTTTGGCTGCTCTCTGGATCAAGGGACAAAATCGGTCGGTGAATTTCGGGGGCGAGAATGCCCGCGCATCGGCGAAGCAACAGGTGGAGGCTGCTTTGGCCGGTCGGCTGGCTTCGGAAGAAGAATGCTGGAATGGATTGAAAAATGGACAGGCCAATTTTTCATATCTGCCGTCTTGGCGGCTGGTGTTGGATCCCCAGGCAGGAGGGGGATTGATCCGGTGGGCGGTTTTGCCGAACGGAACCTTGGTAGACTTTGAGGTGATGGGGGTGCGGGACGATTCGGCGAAAAAGGATATGGCGTTCCGCTTCCTTGAATTTCTTCTCGCCCCCTCCCAGCAGGCGGCTCTATTGGGCGCGACAGGATTTTTCCCCGTTCATTCGAAACCGGGGATGGAGTGGGCGGGGTCGACCCTTGCGATGCCAGGCGGTCTATGGTTTGACCGCAGTGAATTCATTCTTTGGCCATATCCCCAGCCCGTGGCTGCGGTCGTCCCTGCGCCGGTGACCGAGATGAATCTGCCGGCGGAGAGTGGCGGGCAAGCCAAACCCCAGTAGTTTTCAGGCAGACCATGAGATCAGTATTCGTCCCTACCAAGCATGAATCTTAAAGACAAAGTCATATTGATTACGGGTGCGGGGTCGGGATTGGGCCAAGCTTTGGCTGTGGCGGCAGGACAGGCGGGAGGCAAGGTGATCTGCGCTGGACGGCGAAGGGAACGGATTCAAAAAACTGCGGAAGAGGTGACAAAGGCTGGTGGCGTGGGGACGGCGGTTGAAATGGATGTTGCAGACGAAAAGTCAGTCGAAAAAGGGGTGAAACAGGCAGAAAAAGAAACCGGGCCGGTTGAGATTTTGATCAATAACGCCGGGATCATCACGGGGATGAAAGCCGTGCAGGATCTTCCAGTGGAGGAGTGGGATCGGATCATGGCCACCAACGTGCGCGGGCCGTATCTGCTGATCCGTGCCATTTTGCCGGGAATGATTCAACGGGGATTTGGCCGGATTGTGAATATTAGCGCTCCGATCAAACATTTGCCGAAGGCTTCGGGATATTGTGCCTCGAAGTGTGCTCTCGATTCGTTGACCAAGGCGGTCTCTTACGAATTAAAAGGAGTGGATGTGCTCATCAATGCGGTCGAACCGCCCTTTCTGGACACCGAGATGCACAAGGGCGGGAAAAAACCGGAGGAAGTGGTGTCTCAGATTCTGGAACTGGCGGCTTTGGAAGAAGGGAGCCAGAGCGGACGGATTGTAAAAATTTCCTAACTGCGGATTTGCGTCTTGGTAGCGGCGATGGTCCTCATCGACCGATTTGTCAGGAAAGAAAAAAGGCCAGCACGGTCGGTTGAGAGAACCGACCCTACCGGTATAAGGGTTTGGGCATTGGAATTATGTCCCGCGAGTGTGACCAAAGAGTTCGATGTGGAGTCGCGGACAGAAACGGAAGCCTTCTCGTTTACAGATCTCGACAAGCCATGGGGAGCGGGCGGCGAGCGTTTTCACATCGATGCCCTCGGGCATGAGAAGGATCCGGTCCAAGGGGACAGATGGAAGGTGGGAAAGGAGATCCTTGATTTCGGCCAGATCGTTTTCGGTTGAGACTACAAACTTCAACTGGAAGTCATAATTCCTGATCCATGGGGTAATCACTTCTGGGCGCAGGCGGGTGGCCTCGTGTTTTTTAGCCCAAGCTGGGTCCCGCTCGACAGGTGGAGTGGAGTTGGAGAGCTTAGGGCTGATCGAGGCTAAGTCGCAGGGGATGCCGTTCGGAGGAAGGGTGCCCGCCGTTTCAATGGTGATGTGTTTCCCTTGTTTCTTAAGAACGGTCGCGAGCTCGGGGAGATACGGGGAAATCATGGGTTCACCGCCCGTGAGGACGACGTGATTGCAGGTCCATTCAGAGATCTTCTTCGCGACTTCCGAAACAGAGGTTTCTTGACCCTCCGGATTCCAAGATGCGTAGGGGGTATCGCACCAAACACAACGCAGATTGCAACCCGATGTGCGAACAAACACCGAGGGAACTCCCGCCAAGAGACCTTCCCCCTGGATGGAGTGGAAGATTTCCGCAATCCGCATCGTTTTAGCTTCCCGGAGCGGGTTTGGGTGGAAGAGGTGGCGTGGTGACGTACGGGGTTGGGTCCGGCAGAGCCGCCATCAGGAAGGCTTCCCGGCGTTCGATGCAGGTTCCACAAGTTCCGCAGTGGAGAAGGCCCCCTTTGTAACAGGACCAGGTCCTGGCAAAATTGATTTTGAGTTCGGCCCCACGCCGGACAATCGCGGCTTTGTCCATTGCGACAAAAGGGCGTAGGAGTTTCGTTTGGGCGTAGGTGCCGGCCTCGATCGCTTGGGCCATGGGAAGAAAAAAGGACTCCCGGCAGTCGGGGTAGATGGCGTGATCGCCCGAATGAGCGGCAATGGCTACGGCATCGGCCCCGAGGCTTTCCGCATAGCCGGCGGCAAGGGAGAGAAAAATGCCATTTCGGAAAGGAACGACGGTTTTTTTCATCTTCAGCTCCTCGTAATGGCCGTCGGGGATTTTGCCCCCTGATTTCAGGAGGTCGGACTTGAAAGTTTCTGCCAGAAAGGTCAGCGGCACGATCTGGTTTTGGATGCGGAGGCCGCGGCATTGATCGGCAGCACAGGGGAGTTCCCGGGCGTTATGCTTGGCTCCATAGTCGAAGCTGAGTGCGGCCACGACCTTTTCAGTGGCGGCCATGTGATGGAGGACGGTGACCGAATCCAGCCCTCCTGAAAGAAGAACAACGACTTTCACGGGAAGAAGGGATTCTGGGAGTGTTCGTGAGACACTGTCGTCACAGGTCCGTGGCCGGGAAGAAGAATAGTATCCGGGGTTAGGGTAAGGACACCGGCCCGGATCGCCTCCAAGGCGGGGCGGTACCGGGAACGAATGCCCCCGACCGATCCGGCAAAAATCACATCCCCGACAACCGCCAAAGGAGCTTCCAGACCTTTCACTTCATAAACCGTGCCACCAAGTGAATGACCGGGGACGGTGTGAGCCGTGATGGTCAGGGCGCCCACTTTGAATCGTTTCGCATTCGGAACGGGCTGAGATCCATCGAGAGGCTCCGCTTCCGGGGCAAATGATTCCGCTTTGGTTTTCTCGCGTATGCGGTCGAGCTCAAGGACATGGTCTCCGTGGGTATGGGTGAGAAGAATCTTTTCCAATGCGAGTTTGTGACGGTCCAGTGCGGCGAAGAGGGGGTTGGCATCGGTTCCGGCATCGAACGCCACGGCCTTGAGGGATTTTGGATCCCATACAAGATAGTGATTCACCGTCATGTCGGCGAACGGGGTGGTGAATTTTAAGACGCTAGCCGGCAAAGCCACGGCTGGTGCCGACCAAGTGCCATTGGCCAGCGCAATGACGGATTCCGAGCGAAGTCCGAGGGTGCGGGCAACCCGTTCCAGAGCGGTGGGCTCGCGTCGGCCGGCACGGAGATTATTGAGATCTGGGACTGTGATTCCAGCCAGTTTGATGAGATCCCGATCCGTGATTCCCTGAGCCTTTTGGGCTTTGATCAGAACATCGAGATGGGTGTCTTCGAGATTCATGAAAGGACCTGTTCGGTTTTTAGGGAAAGGTTGGTTGCGGGAACAGGAAGCTCAGTAAGGCCAAGGGGAGGAGGAGGAAGTTCAAACCAAGAGCGGCATCCGGAGAGCGAGTCGGAGTGGGGCAGATGCCAAGTTGGAGTTAGAGAAAAGGCACGGATGTGGGCAAAATGGAGAAGTTTTTGGTCACGGGACTCAAAATGATCTCGGATCGTTGCGGGATCGTAGGCTGTGAGAGGAAGTAGCTTTTCGATTTGGGCCCAGTCGAGCAAGTCGCCCGAGCGGATGATTTCAACCCGAAGGGTAATGGAGAAATCCGGAGCGGCACTTTTTGCGCCCTTTTCATGGTACTGGGTGGGAAGAAGGTAGAAGGATTTTGTCTGGAAACCGCTCTCAACAGTGGATTCACGAAGACCAGCCTTGCGAAGAAGAACTGTCTGATGTCCCTCAGCGATAGCTGCACAGACAGAGGCAAGTTCCTTGAATCCATGAATCATGATCGGTGGACCTTGGGAATGAGGAGCGAGTAGTTCCGGATCAGATAGTAGATGCCCGATCCGGCTGTGATGAGGGCCGTGACCAGGACGGCAAGATCCAGAAGGATCCGCCCAAAGGGGAGAGGAGGATCAATCGCCAGGAGGAGAAGTCCCAAAATGGCAGTCACCATTTGCGTGACGGTTTTGTGTTTGCCCACTTTTTCTGCAGCAAGAACGACCCCCTTTTGTCCGGCGACGAGGCGGATTCCGGTGATCAGAAATTCCCTGGCGACCACAAGGGAAACGAACCAGACGGGAAGAAGGCCTGCGCCGAGGAGACCGATAAAGGCGACTGCGACGAGAAGCTTGTCAGCGAGTGGATCAAAAAGGCGGCCAAAATCGGATTCGATTTTCCATTTTCTGGCGAGATGGCCGTCGAGCCAGTCCGTGAGAGCGGCGGCGACAAAGAGGGTGAGGGCAAGCCATGCGGTCCAAAGGGGAACCGGGGGATGAGCACAGGCTTGGAGAAGCACGAGCAGAACGAACGTTGCAAGGACGCGTCCGATCGTGAGCCAGTCGGGAAGAGTCATGGACGATAGTCTAGGTTCAAGTTGATATTGAAGAAAGATTAAGCGAGCAGGTCGTAGATTTTGTGGCCGCTGATGGTCACTTCGGCAAATTCCCCGGGGGTCAGGGGCTTCTGAAGGAGAACTTTTCCGTCGACGTCGGGGGCGTCGGCTTCCGTTCGGGCCGTGTCGGGAGTATCGACCAGAACCTTGATTTTTTTTCCGACTAGGGAGGCGGCCCGTTCCTTGGCGATTTTCTGTTGGGCGGCCATGGCTTTCCGGTAGCGGGCTTTTTTCACCGCCGGGGAAATCTGGTTGGGTAGCTTGGCGGCCCGGCTGCCCTGTTCCTGGGAGTAAGTGAAGATGCCCATCCGGTCGAATTTGGCCTCTTCGATGAAACCGAGGAGCGTTTCGAACTGGGCATCGGTCTCCCCGGGAAAACCGGCGATGAAGGTGGTACGAATGGCGAGGCCGGGAATGCCGGCCCGAAGGCGTTTCACCAAATCCCGGACGTGGGCTTCGGAAGTTTCCCTGCGCATGTCTTTCAGCATTCCCTCCTCGATGTGCTGGAGAGGCATGTCGACGTAGCGTGCAACTTTCGGGAGGCGGGCAATGGCTGCGATGAGTTCATCCGACCAGTGGGCGGGATGGGTGTAGAGAAGGCGGATCCAGAAATCCCCCTTCACGCTGGAAAGAGCTTCGAGAAGATCGATTAGGTTTTCACCTCGGGCGGAGCTGACTTGGGCGCGAGGGCCGCGGCCTTCGGTCCAGCGATCCATCCCGAAGTAGGTGGTGTCCTGTGAAATCAGGAGAAGCTCTTTGACTCCTTCGGAGACGAGTTGTTCTGCTTCGCGTCGGACCGATTCGATTGTGCGGCTGCGGTGTTTCCCGCGCATCTGGGGAATGACGCAGAAAGAGCAGGGATGGTTGCAACCCTCGGCAATTTTCACATAAGCAAAGTGTTTGGGGGTCAGGCGCCAGCGAGGCGTATTGAAGTCGGGGATGTAGACAGGGAGGTGGTCAGGGACCAGATCCTCCGGCGGAGTGCCGGGGGCGCGGGCCAAGACGCGCCGGACCACGGGAGCCACCTCCTCGAGTTGGTCCAAGCCGATGAAGGCGTCGACTTCCGTGAGTTCACCGGAAAGTTCCGACGAGAAACGCTGGGACATGCATCCGGCGACGATGAGACGTTGATCGGGGCGGCGGCGGTGAAGTCCGCGGTCGCGGTGGGCCTCGAGAATGGCGGAAATGCTTTCCGTTTTGGCGGAATCAATGAAAGCACAGGTGTTGACGATGAGAACGTCGGCCTCGGCGGAATCTGAGGTCAGATCGATACCGGCCGAGCGGAGGTGGCCCAGCATGATTTCAGAGTCGACGAGGTTTTTGGCACAACCCAGGGAAATCAGGCCGACTTTGGTAGCCATGAAGCAAAAAGGGAAAACGCCCAAGCGTCAGCGGGCGGGGAGGCGGAAGGTTTGGGGACCGGGCTTTTCGTAAGGACCGAAATTGGAGTCGTTGAATATGATTTCTGCATCAGCGGCTTCGCGGGTGGTGATAATGAAGGCTTCCCCCGCCCAAGCTGGATCATCCCGCCCAGGCACCAAATCATCCTCGTCAATTGTATCTTCGAACACCTGTACTTCCTTGCCGTCCCGAATGGCGACCACGCGGACCCAAGTGTCTTTCTTGGCCTTAATCCTCAACTGTTGGGGGGTTGCAGGTTTGGGGGGAGTATTGTCGGACGACTGAACCATCGGGAGGGAAGAGGGAGCAGGAGAATTCCCGGGTTTAACGGGAATTGCGGATTTGACGAAACCGTCGGTGGAAGCCGAGGAAGTGGGGGTGGGAGACTCCGCTTTTTCAGCCGCTCCAATGGGAGCGAGGGTCGAGGGATCTTTCGGTGATTTGACGGGCCATACACGGTACATCTGGATCCCGACAACGCTTAGAACAAACACGCCGGCGACGGCCAAAACCCCAAGGCCCAGTCCCCGGGAGGTAAGAATCGGTTCCGAAGCGCGGGTCGGAAGGGCTTCGAGCATTTCCGGCCGCAGATCCAGAATGGAATCCTCCGGTTCAGCCAGGGGCTGGAATTCACGAAGGATTTTTTTGGGGTCCAAGCCGAGTTCGCGGGAGTAGATGCGGAGGAAGCCGCGGGCATAGGCCAAGCTGGGAAATTTGTCGAAATGACCGGCTTCGAGATTTCGGATCACATTGAGGTGGAGCCGAGTGCGGGCGGCGGCTTCCTCGATGCTCCAACCGAGTCGGAGACGGGCAACACCCAACTGCGAGGCAACAGGAGTGTTGGCCTCAGCCGTGGGGGATGCCTGATTTTTCATAATTGGAAGTTGTCGAGGTCGACAAGGATCTCGCGATCCTTGGCTCCATCGCGGGGACCAATAATACCCCGAGATTCGAATTGATCAATCACCCATGCGGCCCTGCCGTAGCCCAGTCCTAACCTCCTCTGCAGCAACGACGTGGAGGCTCGCTTCTCTGTTTTGACGACTTCTAGGGCGCCGGCCAGCAACTCCTCGTCTTTTTCCGAAAGATCAGAATCCCCGGACGCGGGTTTGGTCAATTTGGCATGAATTTCCTGCTCGTAGTAAGGGGTGGCCTGGGCGGCGATGAAGTCGATCACGCGGGAAACCTCCTCATCCGAGACAAAGGCACCTTGGGCGCGGATCAATTTGCTGGCGCCGGGACGAAGATAGAGAAGGTCTCCCTTGCCTAGGAGGTTTTCTGCGCCGGACTCGTCGAGGATCACGCGGGAATCGACCCCGGAAGGGACCTGGAAGGCGATGCGGGCCGGGACATTGGTTTTGATCACACCGGTGATGACTGCGGCTCGGGGTGTTTGGGTGGCGATGACGAGATGGATGCCGGCCGCGCGGGCCTTGGCGGCGAGGAGTGCGATCGCATTTTCCACATCCGCCGGGGCGACCTGCATCAGGTTGGCGAGCTCGTCGATGATCACGACAATGTAAGGGAGGCGATCCGGTAGCGGCTCTTCCGTGGAGGAAGCGGGTTTAGGGATGTCGCCGTTTTCGAGTTGGGGGGCGAGATCGAGTGCCTCCACCCGGTGGGGTGTGCGGACGCGGTTGTTGAATGCGACGATATTACGTACGCCGGCCTTGGCCATGTAGCGGTATCTTTTTTCCATTTCGTTGATCACCCAGCGCAGGGCGAGCAGGACTTTTTTGGGTTCGGTGACGACAGGGACGACGAGATGGGGAAGTCGGTTGTAGACCTGGAGCTCGACGACTTTCGGATCGATGAGGATCAGGCGCAGGTCGTCCGGGCTGAATCGGTAGAGAAGGCTGAGGAGGAGGGTGTTGATGCAGACCGATTTCCCGGAACCGGTGGTGCCGGCGATGAGGGCATGCGGGAGATCGGCCAGATCGTCGATGAGCGTGGCGCCGTAGACGTCTTTGCCGAGCGAAACGGGGAGGTGGGCGCGGGAGGAGTTCCATTCGGCGCATTCGATGAGATCGCGGAGGAGGATCTTCACTTTGGAGGCGTTGGCGACTTCGATGGCAACGGTGTCGCGACCGGGGACAGGGGCCAGAATGTTGATGCGTTCGGCTTTCATCGAGCGGGCGAGATCGCGTTCGAGATTGCAGATGCGTTCCACGCGGATGCCGGGAGCGGGATAAAGTTCGTAGCGGGTGATGGTCGACCCGCGGGTGATGTCTCCGGGGCTGACCTCGATATCGAAATGCGAGAGGGTTTCGATAATGCGTTCCTGGTTGGCCTTGAGTTCGTCTTCAGAGAAGGTGGGGCGGACTTCCTTGTCGGATTTTTGAAGGAGATCGATGGGTGGAAGTTTGTATTTGTCGTAGGTTGGGCGGGTCGAGGCAGGAACGGGGGCAGGGGCGGGTTTTGGGGTGGGCTTAGTTTTGGAGGAGGATTCGGTGGAGAGGGGGGGGAGAGTGGATTCGGCCGGGGAGAGTGTTTTGACAGCTTTTTCCGGTTTGGCAGGTTTTTCGTTTTTTTCCTTCGGGGATTCCGGGATCGAAGAGGGCATGGGATTTTTAGTGGTATCGAAAATTTTTGGAGCGGGGCGGTTCATGGGGATCGCAACCGCAGGTTCAGGTTCTTTGGGGGGGGCCTTTTCTTTGGCGATCTGACGGCGGAGGCGCTTTTGTTGGATTTCGACTTTCTTTTGTTCGAGCTCGATCCGTTCGGTGGGATCGGCCTGCCGGATGCGGTAATCGAGGTATTGGTCCACGAGGGCGCGACCGGCTTCGCCGAACGCCCGGGCGAGTTCGGCGGGACGGAATTCAAAGAGAAGGACGAGAACAACGAGATAGGAAAGGCCGAAGACAAGGACGGCGCCGACTTGGCCGAGGATGGGGGCAACGAGCTTGTCGTTCAGGAAATAGCCGATGTAGCCGCCGGGCATTTTTCCGGCGGGGGAAGGAGGACCGTCGAGGCCGTGGGCTCCGGAGAAAAGGGGATTGGCCAAGCTGGGTCCAAAAATCGGAGCCGCGAGCTGGAGTAGGCAGGCTCCGGTGACGAGGAGGATACCGAGGAATAAAAACTTTCGGGAGTAATGAACCTCTTTGGCGAAGAAAAGAAGGAGGCCTCCGGCGATGAGGACCACCGGGAACAGATAAGAGCCCAAGCCGAAGAGGAGAAAGAGAATACCGCCGAGGTAGGCGCCGGCCGGGCCGACGAGGTTGGCTTTCGGATTCTGCGGAGGTTGCGAATAGAAGGAGAGGTCGCGAGGGTCGAAAGAGAAGAGTGCGAGCAAGAGAAGGATGCCCGTTCCGAGGATGGCGAGGGCGATCACCTCTTGACCGAGGGACGGGCCGTTGCGGATGGGTTTAAGTTTGGCCATGTCGAGTGGAAGGAGTCTAATTGAGCGCAAGGATGGCTATTTCCAAGGTAAGTTTACAGGGGTGGGGTGTGGTACTGGGGGTCTTGATTTTCGTGGGGTGTGGGGGGGATCCCCAGGGGCGGTTTGTTGGAGAGGTGAATCAAGGTATTCAAGAGGCCAATGAAGGAAGGCATGGGGAGTTGGAGGAGAAGCTTTCGCAGGCGCTCCAAGTGAGAGTTCGATCGGAGGGCTGGGAGCCCCGGGCCGCGTTGGCCGTGGCGGGGAAGAAGGATCGGGAGGAAGGGGCAAAATACCGGTTATCCGATGTGCCCAAGTTTGAGGGGAGCTATGCCGAGGCAGAAGTCATCCGGATTTCTGGGGGAAAGGAGAAGAGAATGGTTGTTCCGTTTGTGTTGGAGGAAGGAAAGTGGAGGGTGGGGGCGGCCTATCGGGACGGTAGGCCATGGGAAGAGCCAGATTTTTAATTTTGGATGAAGGATTGGTCTTTTTGACCTAGAATGGCGCATGGCGATTTGGAAATTCGAGCCGCTGATGCAGGAAAGGATTTGGGGCGGGCGGAATCTTGAGGGATTCGGAAGATTCCTGCCGGCGGGCAAAAAGATTGGGGAGAGCTGGGAATTGGTCGACCGGGCGGAAGCCCAGTCAGTGGTGGAGGGAGAGGGGAAGACTCTCGGGTCTCTCTGGTCGGGACCGGACCGGAAAAAACTTTTCGGCACCCGGGCTTGCGACTCGGCCCGTTTTCCGATCCTGATCAAACTGCTCGACGCACAGGAGAAGCTTTCTCTGCAGGTTCACCCGCCGAAGGGAAAAGCCGGGGAATCGGGTGGGGAACCCAAAACGGAGATGTGGTTCTTTTTGGAGACTCAACCTGGGGCGGAGATTTATGCTGGCCTGAAGAACGGAATTAGGCAGGCGGAGTTTGAGGATGCGCTGAAGACGGGAAGGGTTGCGGAATGCTTTCACCGCCTACCCACGGAGGCGGGTCTGGCGATGTTTCTTCCGTCCGGACGGGTACATGCGATCGGTTCGGGGAACGTGATTCTGGAGATTCAGCAGAATTCCGACACGACGTACCGAGTGTATGACTGGGACCGGAAGGATGATTCCGGCAAATCGAGGGCGTTGCATGTGAAGGAGGCTCTGGCTTCGATCCAATGGGAGGATCATGAGCCGGCTTTTATTCAGCCCCGTGGAGAGCGGATGTTGGTCTGTGACGATTTCAAGATCACGCGCTGGTGGGTCGCTGCGGGGGAGGTGCGGGAGGTGGTGCCCGATTCCGGAACGTTCCGTTACCTTTTCGTGGCGGATGGAAAAGTGCGGGTGGAGGGAGGTGGCGAGGAGTGGGCGAAGGGAACGGCCCGACTCATCACCGCCGATCATCCTTCCTTGATTCTCCAGGGGTTAGAGGAGAGCACGGTGGTGCAGGTGGAGTTTCCCCCAATCCGATGAACCGGCGACAGTTTTTGGCGATGGGGAGCGCATCCTTTCTCCCGGCGGAATTTCTGGCGGGATGTGGCGGGAAGCGATGGAGGGAGACGGATGTTTGTGTGTATGGCGGCAACTCGAGCGGAATCATGGCGGCGGTTTCGGCGGTGAAGGAGGGATGCCGAGTTCTCCTGATCGAGCCGAGTCGGTGGCTCGGGGGAATGACAGGGGGAGGATTGATGCATATCGACTGGGGGCAGAAGGATGCGGTCGGTGGCATGACCCGTAAAATTCTCAACGATGAAAATGATGATGCCACGTATCGGCGCCTTTTTCAGGGGCTGGTTCGTGAACATTCCATTCCGGTCGTTTATGAGCATCGGCTGGCCGCGGTTCAAAAGACCGGTTCACGGATTGATTCGATCGAGCTCGATTATGCCCCGCCTGACAAAACCGGATGTCCGATTGCCCGGCCCCAGCAAATCCAGGCGATGCAGGTGAAGGCACGGGTGTTCATTGATTGCTCCTACGAAGGAGATTTGATGGCCCAGGCAGGGATCTCGCACACCTTCGGAAGGGAGTCACGGGAGCAATATGGAGAGTCTTTGGCGGGAGTGCCGCCGAATATGGGCGTTTACGACATTGATCCCTATGTGGTGCCGGGAGATTCCCGGAGCGGACTTCTGCCGCTTTTGCAGGATATTTCCATGGGGCCGGTGGGGAGTGCGGACAAGCTCACGATGGGCTACGGGTTCCGGTGGAAGTTCACGCTGGGAAAAGAGAAGCTGCCGATCGGATTGCTGGATGAGTATGACCCGGGAATGTTTGAGATTTATCGGAGGGCATTTCGCGGGAACGTGGATTTGGCAGGGTACCGGATCAGAAAACTGGGCACGCACGAGCCGGAGCAGGGCCATATTTACGCGATGGGCTCGGGCAATCTTGCAAGGAGCCTTTTGGCGCCGACCGTTTTTGGAGCGAACGCCGGCTATCCTGAGGGGGACTGGTCGACCCGCTCGCGGATCTGGAAGTTTCACCAAAATTTTATGGCGGGGATGACACATTTCCTGCAAACGGATCCGGCGGCCCGGGAGGATCTTCGGCAGAAGGCTCAACAAATCGGTTTTCAGCCGGGCTCCTTCGACGACACGCAGGGGTGGCCTCATCAGATGTACGTCCGGGAGGCCCGGCGGATGATTTCGGGCTACGTGGTCACGCAAAAAGATATAGAAGGAAAGACCGACCCGAGCGACTCGGTGGCCCTAGCGTCCTATGGGGTGGATGATTGGCCCTATGCCATGTTTCCGTTGAACGGAAAAATTGCGTTGAATGGCGGGATGTACTCGATGGTTTGCCTGGATGAGGCGCATCGGGGAATTTACAAGATGCCTTACCGTGCCATCACGCCCCGGAAAGAGGAGGGGAAAAATCTGCTCGTGCCTGTATGTTGCTCGGCGAGTCATATTGCGATGACTTCCATCCGGATGGAGCCGGTGTGGATGATGTTGGGGGAAGCGGCGGGGTTGGCCGGCGCGATGGCGGTGAAGGGAAAGACGTCGGTTCAAGGTGTTTCGGAGGCCAGGTTGAGAACCAAGCTGAAAGAGCGCGGGCAGATTCTGGAAAGACCGGCTTGAGCGGCACGAAGCCGCTCGGTTGACACCGAGCTTCCGTCTGCCGAACCTGTTTTCATGAAACAAAAACTAGTTCGAATGATTCAACTGTTCGTGGCCGTCATCGCCAGCCTGTTTGTGGGACTTCCTCACGTCGAGGCCGGCACCAAGTGGGACCGTTGTGTGAACCGGATGAACTCTCGTGGGGACAAGGTTCCCGATGCGCGGGGGAATCATTGTTGGGATGACGACGATGATGATGAAGACGAAGACGACTGTAACGGCTCGAAGAAGAGCTGTGGCGGCAAGAAGTCGTGCCGGGACAAGGACGACGACAAAAAATAACCAAAAGTAATCATGAACTGGAAAGGGCGGATCCGAAGGGGTCCGCCCTTTTCCTTTTTGGAATTCACTGGCCGGGGGGTCGTGTCCTGATCAAATATAAGCTGATGAAAGTCCAGTTTCTGACAGGTTTAGGTTTCGGGTTGATGTTTTGTTTTTTGGGGAGTGTGAAGGCGGAGTCCCTTTCCGCCGCCAATGCAGAGGGTTGCGCCCAACAGTGGGCGACATGGGTCGGACAAGGGCAGGCGAATGAGCTGGGCAAGATTCTGGACGAATCGTATCAGCACATCCACGGAACGGGGTTGGTGGAGAACAGGGAGGAGTTTCTCGGCGCGCTACAGAGCGGAGCGCGCAAATATGAGCCGATCCATCTGGAGGAGGTGAAGACGCGATTGCTCGGCGATTGTGCGGTCGTGACCGGGAAATTCGCCCTCAGGGTTTCCATCAAGGGAAAGATGATGGAAGGGGTGAATCGATTTTCTTTCGTCGTAGTGCAGACCCCGCAGGGCCCAAAGATCGTTTCGTTTCAGGCCACGGCGATCAAGCCGACGACTTAGGCAGGGCGAAAGTCCACCTGCCGTTTTTGGATATCGATCTTCAGCACGGCAACGCGCAGGCGGGTGCCGGCACGGTAGGTTTTTCCGGAGCGGCGGCCACGGAGGGAGCGTTGGGCGGGGTTAAAGGAAAAGAAGTCGTCCCGAATGGACGAAACGTGAATCAATCCGGAGAGAAGAAAGTCCGGCAGTTCAACGAACATGCCGAAGTTGGTGACCTCGGTGACCACGGCCTCGAAAGTCTGGCTGGGGTTGGGGCCGGACTGCATTTCAAAGTATTCCAAGAGCTTGAGTTTTTTGGATTCCTGCTCCGCCTCGGCGGCGGTGCGTTCCGTCCGTGAGAGATGTTGGGCGAGGGTATCGAGGGCAGACCCCTCGACTCGGGGCGCACCTTTCGAGTGGGCGAGGGCGCGATGGACGAGAAGGTCGGCATATCGGCGGATGGGGGAGGTGAAGTGGGTGTAGTGGGATTTGGCCAAGCCGAAGTGGCCGAGACTTTTGGGAGAATAGACGGCCCGCTTGAGAGAGCGGAGGAGACCGATTTTCAAGGCATGTCCGTCCGGACGGCCGGGGAGGAGTTTGAGGACTTTTTGGATTTCCCCCCGCTGCGTCAGATCACCGGCTTTGACTCCGTGGGCGATGAGGAGTTCCCGGTATTCAAGCAGACGAGATTCGTCCGGCATTTCGTGGATGCGGTAGAGGGCGGGCCGGCGTTCATGGTTGAGGTGGCGGGCGACCGACTCGTTGGCGAGGAGCATGAACTCTTCGATCAGTTGGTGGGATTCATCAGACGACTCTTTTTCGATCCGGTTGGGCCGGCCTTGGGGATCGAGGAGAATACGCAGCTCGGGGAAATCCAGATCGAGGGAACCTTGGGCGAACCGGTGCCGACGAAGGGACGAGGCGAAGTGCCAGGCTCGGTGGAGAAATCGGTCGAGGTCATCTTGGGCGGGACGGCGCAGTCGAAGGAGGGCTTCGGCGTAAGTCAGACGGTGGCGGGAGTAGATGACGGAGCGGGTGAAACGGGTGGCTCCGGGTTTGCCTTCAGGGTTGAGGCGGATGAAGGCGGAGTAGGTAAGGCGCTGTTCATTGGGGCGGAGGGAGCAGAGGCCATCCGAAAGACGAGGCGGGAGCATGGGGATGACGCCGTTGACGAGATACACACTGTTGGCCCGTTTGCGGGCCTCGTGATCCAGAGCCGAGCCGGGTTTGACGTAGTGGGAAACGTCGGCGATGTGAACGCCGACCTCGACATGGCCGTGGGGAAGTTCCCGGAGGGAAATGGCGTCATCGAAATCCCGGGCGGTGTCGGGGTCGATGGTGATGATGAAGTCGCCGCGGAGATCTTCCCGTCCGGCGGGGCGGTCGGGGAGTTCAACGGGGGGAAACGATTCGGCTTCTGAGAGGGCTTCGGGGGGAAAGGCGGAGGGCAGGTCAAATTTTCGGATGATGGAGAGGATGTCGATGCCGGGATCGGTCGCGCGGCCGAGGCGTTCAACAAGGAGGCCTTCGGGGTTGGACTGGCGATCCTTCCAGTCGATGAGTTTGGCCACGACCTTGTCGCCGGGTTCGGCCATGGGGGAGCCTTCCGTTCCGGGGGCGGGGATGTAGAGATTGTGGAGGAAGCGGGGGTCGTCGGGGATGACGATGAAGAAGCGGGCGGTTTTTTGCAGCGTTCCGACCACCATGGCGGTGCGGCGTTCGAGAATGCGAAGGACACGGCCGCGACTGCGGTCAGGTTCGGAAGGGCGTCGGCCACGGGGGGCGGGTCCGGCCCGGCGGTCGATGCGTGCGACAACCAGATCGCCGTGGAGGGCGGTGCCGGTGTCTTCGGCGGCGATGTGCAGATCGGCCGAGCCATCGGGCGGGACGACAAAGGCAAATCCTTTCGCATGAAACTGGATGGTCCCGGTGACGAGGTCGGCGGAGCGGGCGGAAATCCAGTGATTTTGCCGGACGCGGGCGACGCGGCCTTCTTTTTCCAAGGCTGTGAGAGTGCGGGAAACGGCCGAAGGGGGGACCCGGAGGCGTTTCGCGAGGGTGGAAGCATCTAGGGGAGAAGCTTTCTTGCCTTCAAGAAGGGCAAGGAGGCGATCCGGCAAGCGGCTGGCGGCTGGCATAGATAAGGGGATAGTGTAGCTCAGAACCGATGAACATCCTATTCGTGGCAACCGAACTCGCCCCTCATGCCAAGGCGGGTGGATTAGGCGATGTGATGGCGGCTCTTCCGATGGCGCTGGCGCGGGCGGGACATGGAGTGAGTCTGGTGGTTCCGTTGCACCGGGGGTTGAAGCGGGCGGGCGAATTTCGGGCCACTTCGCTCGAGATGGAGTTTCCGGCCGGCGGAAAAATGGGGAGGGCCAAGGTTTGGCAAGGGAAGAGGGGCGGTGTCGCGTTATGGGGCATTGAGAAAGATGAATATTTCGACCGGGCCCAGTTGTACGGGGAGGGCGGAGGGGATTATCCGGACAGCCTAGAGAGATTCAATTTTTTCGCCCGGGCAGCCGTGGAGTTGGCAAGGTACATCGAGCCTACTCCGGAGCTGATTCAGGTAAACGATTGGCATGCAGGCTTGGTGCCGGCCTATGTGCGGGCGTTGGGGTTGCCGATGAAGACCCTCTTCACCATCCACAATCTCCGTTATCAGGGGGAGTTTCCGCCGCAGGATTTTCGGAAGCTGGATTTGCCGGAGGGGATTTTCCGGCCGGAGGGATTGGAGTTTTTTGGAAAACTTAACCTCTTGAAGGGGGCCATTACCTTGTCCGATGCGGTGAATACGGTCAGCCCGACCTATGCCCGGGAGATCCAGCAAAAGGAGCATGGATGCGGGCTGCACGAAGTTCTGAGGGAAAAAGGAAAATGGCTGAGCGGGATTCTGAACGGGATCGATGAAGAGGTTTGGAATCCGGCGAGAGATGGAGAATTAAAGAAAAACTTCCGCAGGGGAAATTTGGCGGGTCGGCTGGAATGCCGGGTCGCGTTGGAACGGGAGATGGGGCTGGAGCCGGCGAATGGCCGCCCGATTTTCGGGATGGTGACGAGGGTGGTGCAGGAGAAGGGGGTGGATCTGGTGCTGGGGGCGGGCAGGGAAATGGTTCAGC
>Ga0214917_10000521_pt1 | contig 50638 bp, 80 predicted proteins | sample LL_1208_BB_MetaG_FD_177983 | JGI IMG/M metagenome (GOLD analysis project Ga0214917, IMG submission 177983) | Freshwater microbial communities from Lake Lanier, Atlanta, Georgia, United States - LL_1208_BB | ecosystem: Environmental > Aquatic > Freshwater > Lake | place: USA: Georgia | collected... | reverse complement strand
CAGCGCAGGACAAATAGAATGGATAAATGAAAAAATTATAGCAACATCAAAATTTGAAGACGAATGAAAAAATTTGCAACAGTAGTAGATGAAGAAATGTGGCATGATGGTTTCCAAATCACATTTGGAAATGGCTGTACTATTAGCGTTATATTTGGAAAATCATCATTTTCAGATCAAGGTAAAACAACAGCTGAAGTAGCAGCATGGAACAAAGATAAAGAATGGATGTTATATTCAGATGGAAAATGGGTTGTTTTAAAAGATGGTTATAGTGATGTAATGCCTCGTTGTACAGCAGATGAGGTAGCTGAAATGATGTTTACTTTAAGTAAGGAATAAAAATATATTTATAGCTATGAAATTAACAGAAATACTTAAATCAATTAAAATAGATCAACCATATTTGTATCATGCAACATATAAACCATTACTTAAAAAAATAAAAATAGATGGTTTAGATACTACTAAAAGTAAAAAAGCATGGGAAGATTCAATCTCAGGATATGTTTATTTAGCAAAAGATCCTGATGTAGCGGCAAGTTATGCTGAATCTTCAGATATGGTGCCTGATTCATATTTAGATCAAATTATAATTTTGACAATTGATGTTAGTAAATTAGATGGAGATAAATTATTCATAGATCAAAATGTTCAAGATAATGAAGAAGATACAGTGGAATATAGAGGTGTAATTCCATTTTCATCAATTAAAAAAATAGAGGACTATTCTTAATAAAATATCTTTCGTATATTCCAATAAAATTAAGAAAATGAATTTAGAAAATTTAGACAGAGATGAGTTACTAAACCTACGAGACTTAATCAATAAAGCACTTAAACCGCCAAAACCCGTAGTGAAGGATCTTGAATATATGATTAAAAATATCATGGATGAATTTGATTTTGATGTAGTAGAACGTGCTATGGATGCTTTAGATTGGAAATGGCAAGGTGAAACACCTACCATCTATGATTTAAGAGAAGAAGCAGAACGTTTATTGCGAGGTGCTGCTGCAAGTAGATTAGATGATTTTAAAGATACTCATCACGATGTAGCAATTATAAATGCTTGTGGTGGTTTTGAAGCTAAAGCATTTTGCAATGAAAGTAAAACAAAAATTACAGGATTGCAATTAGACTTTATAGTAACAAGTTGGGATTCAAGTATAAACTAAGGAATAGAGATTGTAAAAGAGATTTCGTATATTAAGTGTATAAATTAAAAAAATAAAAGTTATGGAAAAAAGAAAATCAAACATTGGCGTTCAATTAGATTTATTTGCAGGTATATTATTGACAACTGAACAACAAGAACAAGTAAATAAATACATTAAAACTCAAAAGAAAAGTTCAGAGTATGCTCAAAACAGACACAAACAAATTGTAGAATTATTACTTGAAAATGATTTTGTTGAGGGTGTTCATTTTGAACAAAGTTGTAAAGTAACTGTTGAAACCCGTAATACAACATTAGGTTATAGCTACAACAATACAGCATTTGAAACTGAAATTGAATATGAAAAATGTGATTCACAAATATATTTGTTGGGGCAGAATTTTTACATATGGGAAACAGATAAAAAACTTAAACCTGCCAAATTCTGGTTTGATGTAGAAAAAGATAAAATCCAATGTGGTTCAATTACAGAACAATATCGTTTCTATAAACCAAAAACAATACTTGAAAAATTAAAACTACATAATGAAAAAGCAGCAAATCAATTCAAGGAATTTAAACAAAAAGAAAATTTAGAAAAAAACACCATTGAAAAATACACAAAACTCTACCCAGATGCTGAAGTGACAAGTAAAGAAGGTTATACTAAGTATAAAGGTTCATTTAAAATAGTTGAAGTTAAATTCAAATCAGGTAGTTATGTTCAATTTGAATTAGATACTTACAATGGCGTAGAACATTTATACAAAAAGTTTGATGCTGAACTTGATAAACTTCCTACAGAGGAATTGTTAGAAAGGTTTAACAATCAATAAAAAAGGAAGCCCTCAATTAAGAGGGCTTTCGTATATTTCAAGTAAGAAAAAGAGAAAGTTATGAAAGAAATGTTAGTAGAAAAATTAGTTAAACATTACAGAACAAGCGGTTGTGATAGATATGGTCAATTACGAACAATATCAGCAAGACAAATAGCTGAAACTGATGAGGAAATGGAAGTATTAAGAGAGATTGTAAAGGTAAACTTGGTAGGTTACCAATATGGTACATATGAAGGTATATTTCCATGGGGTTCATTTAAAGATAGCAATGTAGAACAGATGTGTAAGGAAGCATTTGCTCAAAACCCATCAAGAAATAATGGTAATCATTGGTAAAAAATAAAAGTTATGATAAAATTAAGAGAATTGAAGGAATTAATTATTGAAAATGAAATTGAATTCATTGAACAAGTTCAACATGAAGATCCAAAAATGTACATAGATGGAATTAAAGATGAAATCAATATGTGTGATGATATAAATGACATCATTGAATTTTATGTAAATCATGGATACAATGTAAAAGAATCATGCGAAATTATTATCAATTTGTTAATGGAAACAGCACAATTAAAATAAAAGTTATGACAGAAAAAATGAAAGAAAATCCACAAAGAGTTAAATTAATAATTGATGTACTCAAAGATATAGAAGTGGATGGTGAAACAATGCAACACATTTTAAAAGAAGTAGGAATGGATTGGCAAATGTTAAGACAATTAATGTTAACAATGCCAATTGAACAAGTAGAGTATTTAATTGAAGAACGTAAAGATTTAGGATTATGAAATTTAATTTTGAAAGAGGAAAAAAACAATTGCTAGAGTGGATGGACACTGAATTTGATTGTTCATATGGATATTCACTCCAGTACATTAAGGAACTAAGTGATATGGATGATATCGAATTTGAAGTAGAATCGTTTCGTCGATTTGAACGAGATTGGAAAGAAAAAATATCATCAATTGAAGAAGCAACTACACTGAGAGAAGTGTTTATAGCATTAGAAGACACTGCTATTGAAAGTGATGATAATTTTATTATTGAACTTTTTACAACAGAGGAATAAGCTTATTAAAAAAAATTTCGTATATTGAGTGTATAAAAAAAGAAAGAAAAAGAAAGTTATGAAAAAAGCAGAAAAAATAGAATGGGCAGCAGATTGTTTACTCGGAATCAGTGATGATTGGGATTATTTTGATATTGAACAATTTTTAGATTGGCAATTAGATAATTTAGATGATTTACCTGAAGGTTATCCTAAGGAAGTAATGAAGAGAGAATATGAAACCCAAATTATGGAAGCTGTTGAGAAATTATTATTTAAAAGGAATAGATAATTTAAAAGAAATTTCATATATTGAGTGTATAAAAAAAGAAAATATGAGTACAAGAAGTAGAATAGCAATTGAAAACGAATCAGGTATAGTAAATTCAATTTACTGTCATTTTGATGGTTATGTTGATGGTGTAGGTAAAACATTATTCAACCACTACGATAAAGAAAAATTACAAAAACTAATTGAACTAGGAGATATCAGTTCATTAGGAGAATCAACTGAAGATACAGTAGCATATTGTCGTGATAGAGGTGAAGATTTACATTCAACTAGTTATTTAAAAGTTGAACATTTATTTGAATTAGGTTGGGAAAGTGGAGTAGAATATATCTATTGTTTAAATAGAGATGGTGTTTGGTTAGTGAATGAATATTATTCTAGCAATGTAGAGATATTAAAAGAAAAATTAGAGGAATAAGCTTATTAAAAGAAATTTCGTATATTACAATAAATTAAAAAGAAAAAAATATGAAAAATGCAATAATTGAAGTAGTAATAGAAGAACTACAAAAAGTAGTAAAAGAATCAGATGAAATGTTCAACAACCCAGATATACATTTAGCTCGAACAGTTGGTTTCTTGCAGGGTTCGATCAATGGTACTATTTCGTTTCTAAAAGAACAATTAGCAAATGAAGAAGCATTAGCGATTATAGAACGATTAGAAGATGAGGACTTTGTTAAAAAAGATTTAGGAATTTAAAAAATAAAATAAAATGGGAAGCGTAATTGATTATATTGAGTGTCCAAATTGTGGACAAGAAGCATACAATGATTTCTACTACAAAACAGGAGAAGAATACGTGAATTGTAATAGTTGTGGTTACCATTATTCAGCAACTATTATTGATGGAGATAAAAAACTAAATGAATTAACTGAAGATGATTTTGAAATCAAAGAACTAAAAAATCCATACGGTTCATATCGAATTCGATTTTATGATTCACCTGGTTATATTTGTGGTGCATTAGAAAATGAAGAACAGTTAAATGAATTGAAAACAGAATGTGAAAAAGATGATAAAATTGAAACAGTACAATTGAGTCGTTTTGTAGATGGTGAAATTAAAGTTGAAATGATAATCGATAATGGACCTAAAGTAGATTCAGCAGGATTTTCAACTGAAGATAGATAAAGGAAGCCCTTAATTAAAATAGATTTCGTATATTAAAGTAAATAAAAAAGAAAAAAATAAAAGTTATGAAAAAAGAAGAATTAGTAAAACAGTTAGAAGCAGCAAAAGTATTATCATCACAAGTTGATATTGATAAAGTAATAGCATTGATAAATCAAATTGAATCCGGAACAAAAGCAGGACTCACTCAAGAATTAGCAGAGGAAATTGCAGATAGAATTGAACGAACCCTAGACTATAATGCAAGTGATTTAGTTGATAAGGATGATGTTACATTTAGCATTACATATGGAAATGTAATTGAAATAGATGATGCAAGTATTAACGTTAGTGAAACAATGGATCATATTACAGCATGTTTAGATGAATTTATTGTTGAAGAAGATGATGAATGTGGACCGAGTGAATCAGAAGTAATACAATCAATCAATGAAGGATTAGGATTGTAATAGTAAAATAGAAATTTAATAAAGGAAGCCCTCAATCAAGAGGGCTTTCGTATATTTCAGTAAATTGAAAAGAAAGGTTATGAAAAGTATTTGTTCAGCAGATCACATTGTTGGATACAACGAAAGTGCAATTGCTAAAGGTGAAAATAACGATTGTGTAGTTAGAGCAATCGCTTCAACATTTGGATTAGAATATGACGTTGCACATAAGTTTGCAGCAGATAAATTAAAAAGACAACCACGAAAAGGCACATTCAATACTGCATTGAAACTTAGTTCATGGATGGATAATATCAAAGGTATTCCATATTCAGTTATACCAAAAGAAAACCTAATGTATCCAGGTTCAGCAAGACATCAAAAGAATGGTGGTAAACCAACAAACATAACATTGTCAATGTTTATTGAAAAATACCCTAAAGGAAAATACCTCGTCATCAAGAAAGGTCATGCATTTTCAGTGATTGATGGTGTTGTTGTTGGAAATGCAAGTGACGGAAACCATTTGAGAGTAAAAATATATTTTGCAATTAAAGTAGAGGAATAAAAGATATAAAAAAGATTTCGTATATTTCATTCAAATAAAAAGATATGACAAAAAAAGAAAAAAAAAGATTAGTAGAACTATTAAAAAAATCTATCATTGATACTGATAAAATGTTTACTACTAAAAGTGAAGAATATGCTTATATTATTGGTTATTTACAAGGAACAATAAAAAGTGTTATTGAAGAATTAGAGGACTAAAAGATATAAAAGAGATTTCGTATATTGAAGTAAATAAAAAAGAAAATATGTTAAAAGAAAAAATTCACGGTTATTATACCTATTCAAATTGTTGTGGTTATGGTATTATACTCTCAGATTGTGGAACACAAGCAAAATTAGTAATGAATGTTGAAGATTGTGATGTTACAGATTGGTTAGATATTGAATATGTGTTTGATGAAGATGAAAATGAATTTGTACCTGTTATTGATCCGGATGGTTTTGATATACCTTTAAATTTAGTAATAAGAGCAAATTAAGGAATAAAAGATATAAAAAAGATTTCGTATATTGAAAGTAAGAAAAGAGAAAATAAATTAAATTAAAAAAAAGAAAAAGTTATGAAAATTACAAGCAAAACATTAATGGTTGGATTCGAAACAGAAGTAAAATTAGGAAACAATGATGCAATTGAAATGACATTACACCACCAAGCATTCATTTATGAATGTAAAGATGGTAGTGTTAGTGCTGATTTAGAAATAGGTATTGATGTTAAAGATATTAAGTTTTTAGGAATTGATGTTGATTCAAGCTATGAAAGATATAAACAATTCAAATCACAATTAAAAGATTTAGGTATTGATTTAGATAAGTTGATTGATGAAGAAGAAAAAAACCTAAGAGATTCAGGACTTGAAGATAAATTGATATTGATGTTTAAAGATAAAATTTAAAAAGGAAGCCCTCAATTAAGAGGGCTTTCGTATATTACAATAAATTAAAAAAAAGACATGAGTAAAATTAAATTTTTAGAAGAACGATTTATTGAGTGTTGTATTGGATTTGATCTTGATGAAGAACCAATAATGGAAGAGGAGAAAGTATTACAAGGTGAAGTATTTGAGGTAGACATTGTGGATGATAATGTTGATGATGATATTATTCAAGTTCAATTTGGGAATGGTTCTGTTAGTTTTCTTTTCAAAGAATGGATTGAAATAGAGGACTAAGTTTATTAAAATATCTTTCGTATATTAAATGTATAAATTAAAAAAATAAAGGTTATGAGTAAGTATGTAGAATTAAGAAGAAACCAACCAAAACTAGCTATTAAAGGAGGAGCAAGAGAAGTAATATTCAAAACAGTATCATGTATGTGTGATAATGTTGGACATTTAAGATTTAGAAAAAATGATAATGGAGATTTTAAATTAGATGGAATGGGATATGCAGTATCAAATTGGCAAATGAAAAATGAAAAACATGAAATTGAATGGGCCGCAGATGAAGAAGGGTGGGATGAAGTTATAGCAATGATTAACTCAGGTACATCAGTAATTGAATCAGTAAAAAGTAGATAAAAGGAATAAGAGATATAAAAAAGATTTCGTATATTAAATGTATAAATAAAAAAAAGAAAAAATGGAAATTTTAAATCAAACATCACAACAAGTAACAGAAAATGTTTTTATCCTTCAACACCCAACAGAAGGAGTACTAATCTATAAAGAATGGTTAAACGATTCAGGTAAACTTATAGATTGTGAATTACGAAGCAAATCAGGATATTCAATTGATGACGCAGCATTATTTGATGAAGTATGTGAATTTGTTGATAATGTTTCTTTACCAAAAGAGGACTAAAAAACATAAAATAGAGATCGTATATTCAGTGTATAATAAAAAGAAAGAAAAAGATGTATAGTTTAGATTGTGATTATTTTGTAGAGGAGTTCAGTTCAATAGAAAAATTAATATACTATGTGGAACAAGTAGGAATGGATCCGAATTATGAAATAACACGAAATGGAAAATTGACAGGAGAATACCTGAATGAATTGATTGGATATTAAAATGGAAATCACCAATGAATATCGTCAATGATCATCATCAAAAAAACGAAAATCAACGTGTAAAAAACGCGAACGAACATTGTCAATGGAATTCGTCAAAAATGAACATCACCAACAGATAATCGCAAATAGGAATCGTCAATGTTGAACCCATGTGTGGAATGAACATCAACATAGGGAATGCAAATCATCAATGATAATCATCAACAAAACGAAAATTATCATATAGTATGTGACAAGTGTGTTTTACAATGGAGGGTGTGAAAAAACGGTGTGTCTAACCCCCCCCTTCATCGTCCACGTCTTTTTTAAACCTTTCCAAAAGTATATACAAAAAACGTGAACCCCCCGTCCCCCTACGTGAAAAACGGGGGAAAGGGGGGTAAAAAATAGTAAAAAATAGTTGGAAACCTGAATTACCTTTCATATCTTTCACATATGTATACGGGAACAAAATGATGTTCTTCGTCATGGAAACGGGTAACGGATAGCAACAGCGTTAAGGGCACAAAAGTATCCCCAGGACCTACAAAACACGGAAATCGTCACGGATGTTCATTGTCAGGAAATCAACAAAAAAAGCTTGCAAGGAAATTGCAGGCTATCATACTGCTTAAGGAATATTTTTCATCAAACATTTTTCGTATATTGAAAATGAAAAAAGAAAATGAAATGAAAACAATAATTGTTACTCAGGAAGAGATAAATCAAGCAACACGTCCTAACATATACAGGAATAGAAAAAAGTATACTAGAAAAGATAAACATAGGAATAAGTTTATTGAAGATTAATTCGTATATTGATTGTATAATTAAAAAGATAAAAAATGAAAAATGTAAATGAATTAGTTAATGAAACGTTGTTTGATATTGATATAAATGATAATATTGAAGACTATAAAGTAAAAATGAAAAACATTATTAATCAAGTGAATAGTTTAATTCAGAATACTGATTTTGAAATCACACTTACTGAAATGAATAGTGATATTGATTGTGATACTGTGTTTGTGACTTTAGTAAGTAAATTACCTAAGGAATAAAAATTATAAAACAAAATTCGTATATTGATTGTATAATTAAAAAGAAATAAAAAAATGAAAGTTATGAAAAATGAAGTAAAAAAATTAGGACGTCCTGTAAATGAAAACAGTGTAAGACAACAAAGGATTAAAGAATTAGAGAGTAAAAGAGAGTTAGGATTGTTAAAAAGAGGACGACCTGTAAATGAAAATAGTGAAAGACAAAAGAGGATTAGTGAGTTAGAAAATAAAAGAAAAAATGGAGAGTTGAAAAAAGGACGTCCTGTAAATGAAAATAGTGAAAGACAGAAAAGACTAAAAGAGTTAGAGAGTAAGAGAAAGTTAGGTTTAGTTAAAAGAGGACGACCTAAAAAAGATAATAATGAAATAGCTGCTTAGGAATAAAATAATAATCATCATCAAAGGAAGCCTCTTATTAAAGAGGCTTTCGTATATTGATTGTATAATTAAAAAGATAGAAAATGACAGTAAAAGAATTGATTGAAGAGTTAGAAAAAGTAGAAAATAAGAATTTACAAATTAGAATACATGGGACGGGTCCTGATGGATGGACTTATTATAATGATTTAGAATGGTGTGAAAGAGAAAAAGTATGTGAAGAAGTTTATAGTGAAGATGGTTATAAAATTCAGTATAGATATAGATTTGTAATAAGTGGAGGAATGTTTTAATACATTTCTCCTTCGTATATTGATGATATAAAAAGAAAATAAAATGAGTGAAAAAGAAAGAAAAGAATTGTTATTAAGAGCATTTTTATTAATCCAGGAAATGAATACTGTACAATTTTACTTTAAACCTGAAGTGTTTAGATTTGAAGATAGTATAATTAGATTAAATTAAGGAATAACTTAATTAAAAAGAAATTTGTATATTGATGGTATAATTAAAAAGAAATAAAATGATTGATTTAAAAAATGTTATTAGTTTAATTGAAATTAAATTTTGTAAAAAAGTAAGTTGTATAATTAGAAAAAAAGGTGGTGATGATAAAAATTGGAGTGTTGTATTTGAAGGGGAAACTGAGTTTAAGTTTATTAGATTAGATGATAAGGAAGTAGATATAATAAAAGGTTTTAGTAAATTAAATGTATAATTAAAAAATAAAAATATGATAGGTGATTTAATTTATTTTAGTTTATTATTAAATGTAGTGTTAATAATGAAATTAATTATGAAATCAGGGAATAAAGTTAATAAAAAATAGTTTGTATATTTAGTGTATAATTAAAAAAATAAAAATATGTTTGTAGTTAAAATTTATGATTTAGATTCTTCCTCTTATAAAATAAGAGATGTTAAAGTTAAAGTGTTTAATTCTTTAGAAGAAAGTAAGAAATTTATAGTGGAAAAACATTATGAAATAGATTGGGATAATTGTAATACTGATTTAGAAAAAGATGAATATTTAAATTTATTTAGTTTAGAAGATATAAAGGATAAATTATATGATACTTTTGAATATGAAATTGAGGAAGTAACTATTTAAAGTTACTTTTGTATATTTAGTGTATAATTAAAAAAAGATAAGTTATGTTAATATTTGGTGGTTTTATTATTTTAGGTATTGTATTATTGATTTTAGAAATTAGAAAAATTAAAATTAATGAGTAAAAAGGAATAAGTAAGTTAAATTAAATTTCGTATATTGAGTGTATAATTAAAAAAAATAAAGTTATGAAAAAAAGTTTAAGTTTAGTAAAAAGTAATTTAGTAGAAATTTTAGTAATTGGTTTTGTAATTGGAGTAATTAGTTTAATAGTGTATAATTGTATTACTATTGGGACTACTTGTTATTTTAGTGTTTAAGGAATAAGTAGGTAAATAGATAGTTCGTATATTGAGTGTATAAAAATAAAAAGAAATAAAGTTATGAAAAAAGTAGAAACAAGTGAAGTAAAGCAATTAGGTCGTCCAGTTAATGTTAATAGTGCAAGACAAATCCGCTTAGCAGAATTAGCGGCTAAAAAAGCAAATGGTGAGTTGAAACGTGGACGCCCTGTAAATGTGAATTCAGAACGTCAGTTCCGTTTGAAAATGCAAGCAGCAAATAAAGCATTAGGTATAGGTCAAGGACGTCCTGTAAATCCAAATAGTGCTAGGCAGTTACGATTAGCTGAGTTGAAGGCTAAGGCTGAGTTAAATGGTGGAGCTGTTAAGCGTGGAAGACCAGTTCAAGTTAAAGGCGATGAGATAGCCGGATAAGTTATCTTTTTAATTATACGACCTGTGAGCCCGAGTAATCGGGCTTTTGGGGTCTGGGAATATGGGTTGGGTAGATGGGTTCGTATATTGGGTGTATAAATAAGATAAGATAAATTTAAAAATTAAAGGTTATGATGTTAGCGATTGCAATTATTTTGGGAGTGAATGTTTTAGGAACGATATTATTTAAGGGGGGTGATTTTAATATGTTCTCAGCAGCGGCATTGGTAGTAGCATTGTTTGCATTGAATGTAACACTTGCGATGGTGGTATTGAGTTTATTGGTTTTAGTTGGGTTGTTAGTAGCAATTAGAGAAACCCAAAAGTAAAGTAAGGTTCGTATATTGAGTGTATAAATAAATTGAGAAACATGATTAAAGTTGATTTTACAGTGAGTGATTTAAGTGGTAAAGTAATTAAGACATACTCCCTAAACCTAGAACCAAGCCATATATTGATTGAGGTTGATAACGCTAGAGCGGTATGGGATGAGTACTATGTTAGAGTCAAGAGCGATAACCCAATTGCTCCATTTGAGGTATTTAAGACCAAGACCTATAAGCAGGAGATGATGGAGCGCCAGTACATGCTTGACTTACATGATGAGGTATGTGACCAAGATTTTTAAATAAGCAACAATTTTATCTTTTAATTATACGCCCTGTAGCCCGAGCAATCGGGCTTTCGGGGTGCGTAAAACAAAGACACACATGAGCACATACACATTTATCCGATTAAACCAAACACGCATTCTAAATATTGATGGGTGCTTAACCGACCAAGCCAACGTGACCGTAAAGCGTGAAGACGGTAAGCTGGAGTTCTATTATTTTGAGAACGGTGAGCTGGTAAAATCAAAAACCAATAATCCAAAGTGGTGAGACCATGGTTACCTGGTTACCCAATGATCTGAGAACCTGGTTACCTGGATACTTGGGTAGTTGGGTACCCTGGTAACCCGTGACCCTGGTACTTGGGTATCTGGTTACCATGTGACCCTGGTGTTTGGCTAGTTGGGTAACCCATGACCTGAGAACCTGGATACTTGGGTGGTTGGGTAGTTGGGTAACCCTGGTGACCCGTGACCCTGGTACCTGGTTACCTGGTGACCCTGGTACTTGGGTAACCATGGTAACCTGGGTACTTGGATACCTGGTGACCCTGGTGATATGGTAACCCTGGTAGTTGGGTGACCCTGGTAACCTGGATACCTGGTTATCCTGTGACCCGCGATCTGGGTGGTTGGATGGTTGGGTAACCTGGTACTTGGGTAACCCTGGTGTTTGGGTACCTGGTTACCTGGATGCTTGGGGTAATCCTGGTACCTGGTTACCTGGATGCTTGGATACCTGGATACTTGGTTACCCTGGTACCCTGGTATTTGGGTGGTTGGGTAGTTGGGTAACCTGGTTGACCCTGGTACCTGGTTACCTGGTGACCCTGGTAGTTGGGTAACCCTGGTAATCTGGTGATATGGTGATCCTATGACCCGGGTGCTTGGCTACTTGGTTACCCTAGTAACCCTGTGATCCTGGTACTTGGGTACCTGGATACCTGGTGACCCTGGTGATATGGTAACCCTGGTGTTTGGTTACCTGGTTACCTGGATGCTTGGCTACTTGGGTAACCCGTAACCTGAGAATCTGGATGCTTGGATGGTTGGGTAATCTGGGTACCTGGTTACCATGTGACCCTGGTTATCTGGGTGATTGGATGCTTGGGTACCCTGTGACCCGTGACCTGTGACCCTGGTAACCTGGGTACCCTGTGACCCTGGCAACCCTGGTAGTTGGGTAACCCTGGTACCTGGTTACCCTAACAATGGTACATTGGGGAGATATGATGATGGTGACTCAATGATCCCAGTGACCTGGATAACCCAGTGACCATGTGACTCTGGTGATCCAGTGACTCAATGACCCAGTGACCCAGTGATCTGGTGACCTTGCGGTTCTGTGGATTTGAGACCTTGTGACCCTGTGACCCTATGACCCTGTAGGGGGGTCTGGTGGCGTACGGCGGTATATATATGGTATGCATATAGTATCACGTACTGGGTACCACGCGCGTTGGGGTCAATATATGGCGGGGTGGTGAAGGACATGGACTTAGAGTAAATCTCTTCTCTTTAAAACCTAACACCATCGACCTCATATATCTTTATATATCCCCCAAAGTAAAACCCAAATTTCCAAATCGGCCATTTTTATAAAAAATATTAAAAATCAAATCCTTCTTCTTTAAAAAATACTTGGCGTCGACAAAATATATATGTATATTACAAGACGTAAACAGATTTACAATGAAATTTAGACTACCAAGAAAAACCAAAAAAAAATTAAAAAAAGATTTCTATACTTACCCAAAAAGTGAAAGAAATACTTATTTAATTGCTTGGCCAAGTAAATACGAGGAAGATTATATTGCGTATAAAAAAGGTTTATTAATAGGTTTAAAAGAAGAATCAAAAAAAGATTAAAAGATGAAAAATTTTGATTATTTAAAAGCATTTTGTTCACCATTCAAACGACCAAAATTAAAATGGTATTTTGGTAAAGTTGTTATTGGTACTCCCTATTTTCTTCCACGAAAAACTATTAAAGACCCAGATAAACCAGGATATCTAAAATTTATACCTAAAAAAATAGGATTTGATTTTGTTGGATTAGGGTGGAAAACTAAATGGGATTCAACCGATTATCGTTTTGAATGGGCTCCCGTTTGGTCATTTGTTTTCTTTGGAAAACAGATAGCAGTTATCTTTCGAGCCCCAGAACAAGATCATTATTGGGAAACTTGGTTATATTATACATATAACACAACAGGTATTAGAAAAGAAAGAATTGCTAAATGTAGATCGGAGTTTCCATTGAAGTATACCCTATATAATAAGGATGGAGAAAATTTAATAGATTACTATGATTTAATTTTAAAACGCAAATATAAATAACATGAAGAGTGAATATAGGTTTGGAATGATCGGCCCAAGTGTGAAGGAAATCGAAAGGGGAATAGAATTTATTGATAAAAATTACAATAAGTCTATTAAGTTGCAGCCTGCAGATTGGGATCTATTAATCCCAGATGAGTATGTAGTTTACGTAAAGTTTAATATAAAAAGCAAACAAAATAACCATATTAAACTTATAAACAATATGCTAGACGAAAATAATTTTGAATGTAAATTGTATGATTTCTAAATTAAAAAACCACTATGAAAAACATTATAAAAAATTTATTGATGATTCCAGTTCATTTTACAATTGGTTATATTGCAGTTATTATTTGTGGCACAATTAGTTTTTTTAACATATTTATAAACAAAAATTAAAATAAAATGGCAAACATACCAGTAAATTTTGGAGGTGCACTTTTAACCGCAGGAAACTCTATTACAGGATCTTTTTCAGGAATCCAAAGTCTAGGAACAGGTTCTATTAATAATCCTACTGGATCTCTTATCACTGCCTTTAAGTATGGTGTTGATCGTGGTGCTACAAATAATATTATTGAAGCAACAGGTGTTTCATTTACTTTACCCGCAGGAGTTTTTCTTCCATTAACTATTACATCTGCAAGTTTAGGAGCAGGAAGTGCACCTGTAATTTTCTACCAATAAAAAAATCCTTGGCTCCCTAATTTTTTATTCGTATACTTACAGTATAAACAAATAAAAATTAAGGTTATGTTAAGTAAAGTAGAAAACAAAGAAATTAAAATTCTAACAATCGTTGGATTGTATGTAGCATTCAGTTTTACAGGATTATTTGGATTTGCATTTGTAGCAGGATGTTTAATTGGTGAAGTAGCAATGACAGCTTATTTAAATAGATAAAAAAATGGAAAATCCAAAATATCAACCAAGTAGAAAAATTAGAACTGCAGACGGAACTATCATGCATACTTTTGATGGTAAGCTTCACAATTGGGAAGGACCAGCTTTAATTCCTCAAGGTAATAAACGTAAACGAGAGTATTATCTTAATGGAATTAAGATGACAGAAGCTCAATGGAAAGAAGCTTTAAAAAACAGAGAAGGACTTCCATGGTATAAAGGTTCAAATGCTCAAGCTAGGTTTTAATTATGGAACGTTTAACAATTGAAAAAGCTAAAAACTATGTTCCATATTGTAGAACACCTTTAGCCCCTCAACCAAAATATTATTCAATCAAACAAGATGGTGAATGGGATGTTATTGAATATTATACGGGACGTTTAAGACAAAGTGTTGATGGTAAAAAAGGTGATCAATATGTTTATGTAATGGTTAATCCTTCAATGCCTGAAATGTTAAAAATAGGTTATACAAAAAATGACCCTGAAGAACGAGCTGTTCAATTAAGTAAATCAACTGGTGTTCCTATGCCCTTTGATGTTGTATATTCGTATAGTTGTTTTAATGGGGAGCGTATTGAAAAAGAAGTACACAAATATTTAAAACAAAAACGTGTTAGGGGTGAAAGAGAGTTTTTTTATGTTTCTTTAGATGAAGCTAAACAAGTTATTAAAAAAATTGGAGAACAGTTTGATTAAATATTTATATGTAAAATTAATGATTTTATACGTGAGTTTTAATTTAGAATAATATATACATATAGAGTGATGAGTTTAAATGGCATATTTGCATTATTTGGATTTCCTGAGGATAATAAAAATCGTGAGGAAATAAAAAAAATGAAAGAAGAATTAAATGCTTATAAAGAAACTCCCTATTTTAAATTGGGTATGTTTTATAAACTAATCATGAATGGTCAAGCATTTAAAAAACAAGTTTTAAGTTTTTTTTCAAAATCTGACCCTTCTTTAGATGTAAATGGGATTGATGATGCTGGGGAATTTATGATGTTTACTAGGGCTTATTTTTGGATTGAAGGGTTTAAATTTAAAAGTAAAATTTGGAGAGAAGATTTAAAAAAATATTCAACTGAAGAATTTTTAGTTGCTATAAATCTTTCTATACATTACTTTGTCAGCACAGAAGAGTATGAAAAATGTGCTCATTTACAAAAAATTCTACTATTAGTAGAGAAAAATCTAAAAGAACAAAAAATCCGTGACTATTTAAAATAAAGTTATTACCTTTATTTATATTTTAATATTATTATTGAAATAAATGGTTATAAAAAATAAGTAAATAAAATAAAATGAAAAATAAAGAATTAGTATTGAGACGCTTAGAGTCTATTGAAGGAAAATTAAAACGAATGAGAAACGCTTTAAACGAACGAAACGTAGAAGCCGCTCGTGAAATTTTAAAAGAACTTTTTGAACTTCAAGAAGATACTCAAGCAATCATTGAACGTGAAAATTAATTAAATAAATAAAAGTTATGAACCTTACCGCCGAACAAATCCAAGATAATTGGAATGAATTAATGGAATATATTAATGATTATATTTCCGAACCTCGTAAAGAAAAATTATTAGCATTCTATGAACAATATTCCGAACGTTTAATGTTAATGCCTGCTGCGCATAAAAAAGAATACCATAATGCATTCCCAGGAGGATATGTAGAACATGTTTTACGCGTTATTCGATGCGCACTTAAACAGGCTCAATTGTGGGAAGATGAAGGATGTGATATGTCTACTTTTACAATTGAAGAACTTGTATTTTCAGCCCTAAATCATGATTTAGGTAAAATGGGTGATGAAGAACAAGAATCATATATTCCCCAAACTGATCAATGGAGAAAAGATAAATTAGGAGAAGATTATATGTTTAATACTAAAGTTCCGTTTGCTTCAGTCCCTGATAGAGGATTATTTATGCTTCAATCACATGGTATCCAGTATACATTTAATGAAATGGTTGCCATTCAAACACATGATGGTTTATATGATGAAGCAAATAAAAAATATCTTGCTACTTTTATGCCAGAACAAAAACCACGTACTTCACTTCCTTATATTTTACACCAAGCAGATTTAATGGCAGCACGTATTGAATTTGAACGTGAATGGTTACCTAAATTAAAAGAAGATAAAAAATCCTTGGATAATAAAAAAGAAAATTTTACATTAGGGAATAAACCCAACATGTCAAAAAAGACATCAACCAAAACTAAAGCTTTAAGTTCATTTAAAAGTGATGGTTTAAAAAATATGTTAGATAATTTATGATAGCTTTAACAATTATTTGCTGTGTATTAGCAGTTTTAGTCGTGGTTCTAGGATTCACGACTTTTAATCTTCTTAGAAAAAATGAAAAACAAGAAGATATTGTAGCCGGATATTTAGTTTATTTAGATCGTTTATCTCGTACAATTGAAATTTCTGATAAGAAATTAAGAGAATTAGATCGTGGAGGTGTATTTGAAAAAGATGATGAGGTTGGGATTATATTTCAATCAATCTTAAAAATCCAAGAAATACTAAATGAATTTAATCTTAGAAAATTCAGCTAAAATGGCTAAAAAACCTGCAAGTAAAAATTATTTTACTCAGGAAACTGAAGATGCAATCGTACTATACAATAATACGATTGATTCTGTTTTAAAAAGCAAAATATATGAAGAAAAAATTCATTATGCCTTTTTTAAATTAACTCAGAATATAATCCATACCTTTAAATTTTACCATACTGAGGTAGAAAATTTAGAACATTTACAACATGAAATAATCGTGTTTTTACTTTCTAAGATTCATCTATTTAACCCCCAAAATGGAGCTAAAGCATACTCGTATTTTGGTACGATTGTAAAACGTTGGTGTATCTTATATAACGAAAAAAATTATAAAAGTAAGGTTAGTAAAGTATCAACTGATGAACTTTTAAAAGACGATACACATTCATATACTATAGAATCTAATAATTCAGATGATCGTTTATCTTATTTTATGGATAAATGGGTTGAATTTGTAAGTTTTAATTTATATGAAATTTTTCCTAAAGAATATGATACAAAAATTGCAGATGCTATTTTAGAACTATTTAGAAAGCGTGACAATATAGATGTATTTAATAAAAAAGCACTTTACATTTACATTCATGAAATGATTCCAGATGCTAAAACTCCTAAAATTACTAAAATAGCAGGTGTTTTACATAATATATTTAAGAAAAATTATTTATTTTATTTAGAACACGGTTATATAAAATTCCAATTTTCGTAATTGTTTATATTTATAAAAAACAATACATATGGGAAATTTAGAATCAAATATATTTGGAAAGAAAAAATTTTCAGATATTCTTAAAGAAATTTACGACAACCAAAAGAAAAAAGAACAACAAATTACAGCTTTAATAGGTGAATTAAAACCACTTATTAATGATATTGGTGATGCTACTTTAATTGTTCCTTTAATTAAAGAATATATGGAACTAGGGATTAAAAATGATGAACAACTAATTAAAATGGCTACCATTATTCAACGTGCATTAGCTACAGGTAAACCAGAAGACGAAGGATTTGGAATGACTGAAGAAGAAAAAGCACAATTATTAAATGAAGTTAAAAAATTTAATTCAAAAGATTAATGTCGCATAAATTTGGGTTTAGAGCAATGACTAATAAGGCTTTAATTAATAAAAGTCAAGGTCAAAAATCTTTTAAAAAAGGCATAGAAGAATTTATAGTACAGGTAAAAGATATAAATTTAAATCCTTCTATAGGATATACAAAAATAGGAGCTGTTACTGGAGAAAAAATTAATAGTAAAGGTATTTTAACAGGGCAAATATTTACTGATATTCGTCCTTCTGATCCTTATAGAAAGTCGTTTCCATTAGTAAATGAATATGTTAAAGTTAAATATGTGATATCTGCTAATAATGTTGGTGGACAATTTGTTTATGAAGGTCCTATTTCATTTTATGGTGCTGTTTCTCCTAATATTAATTCTCAACCTTCTCCTTTAATTAATCCTCTTCCAAAATCTCAACAGTTAAATTACTCTCAAGTAGAAAATGGAGCATATAATATTCAAGATAATAATCTTTCTTCTTTAGATTTTAATTCTTTATCTAATCCTGAAAGAAATACATTTAATGAAAAGGAAAATATTCATCCTTTATTACCTTTTGCTGGTGATATAATTTATGAAGGTAGATGGGGTAATAGTTTAAGATTTGGCAGTACCTGTAAAATAAAGGGAAATTGGAATAACCTCTGGTCAACTTCAGGAAATAATGGAGATCCTATTACTCTAATAAGAAATGGTCAAGACCCTAATTTAAGTAATTTTGGGGCTGAACCTATAACAGAGAATATAAGTAGTGATTTATCATCTATTTATTTAACCTCGTATCAAAAAATTCCATTTAGTATAGCAAACGAAAATTTTATTTCTTACACTACATCCCCCACAACCCCATCCCAATTTTCTAACCCTCAAATAATTTTAAATTCAGATAGGATAGTTTTAAATGCTAAAACAGATAGTGTTTTAATTAGTGGAGAAAAATCTGTTGGTATATCTTCAAATGGAAGTGTAAATGTAGATGCTTCTTCTCATTATATTAGTTCAAATGATATTAAATTAGGATCTAAAAATGCTACCCAACCAGTTTTATTAGGAGATAATGCTGTAGATTTTTTAAGAGATTTAACTTTTGCTGTTAAAGAATTAGCTCAAGTTTTAGAAGTTCAACGAGATTATCCTGGAGGAGTATTAGTAACTTCATATAACGCTATAGCCGGAAATGCTCTTATATGTTTAGATTCCCTAATAACTCAATTAAATAATAATAGTCTTAAATCTCAAACAACTAAAGTACAGTAATGGCTATAGATACACAAAATACTAGTTCTATAGAAGTAGAAATTGATTTACAAAAGGTATTATCTTTAGTTGGAATTTCTTTACCATCAACCCCTCCAACTGGTTCCCTCCCAGAACTTCCTAAAAAAATTAAACTTAAATCTGTTAAGGGGATTGTTGTAGATTCTATTACTAATCAACCATTACCTGGTGTTGTAGTTACAAATAAACTTTTAAAAAGAGATACTACTAATAATAAAGGAGAATTTTCTATAAAACACCCCGATTTAACAGATACAGGATTTGACCCTACTAAATTCCCATTAAATTTTAAACTTCGCAAATACGGTCCATATACTACTACCCCATATAAATCAGATGGAACTCTTAAACCTGATTTAGGAATAATCACATTAAACCCTCTTCAATCAAATTTACAAAAAGAAATTCAAAAACTATTTAGATTTCCTGATGATGTTGTAGAAGAATATAATACAAAAGACGTAACTGTAGATTTTAAAATTCAAAAAAAGTTAAATAAAAGTATAAATGATTTAAAGAGTATAATTGTCCCTTTATTACTTACCCTAATTGCAACTTATGGAATAAGTAAAATAGAAGAGTTAATTAAAAAATATGAAATCGACCCTAAATCAGCTTTTGAAGAAATAAAGGACTTAATAACTTGTCCTCCTCAAGCTGAAATAGACCGGTTAATAGCTACTAAAAATAAATTAGTAAAAAAAATAAATAATACACTTACTGTAATTAATAATACAACAGATGTATTAGCTAAATCTGAAGAAATTTTAGGAATTGCTTCTCCAACCATTAAAATCCTTCGCCAATTACCTACCCCAGTAGCAATAGGAGGTGTAGGAATTCCTTTAAATGTAATTACAGGTGTTCAAGATACTTTAAAATTTTTAGATAATTTAGTATCTAAATTACTTTTTATAAACACAACAACATTAGCTATTTTAACTTTATTAAAAAGTGTATTAACTCAAGTTCTTTCTCTTTTAAAAATTTTAGATATTCTTACTCAATATTGTTACCCAACTACTAATCAATCTCAAATTTCAATAGAACTTACTGCCTTAACTAATGTTCAATCTCAACAATTATCCCCAGTAGTTGTAGATGTAAATGGATTTACAATGGGGGTTGAAACAGAAGTAACTGATAAACCTTTAAAACGTAGACGAGCTATAGCTACAAATAAACAAAATGTAGTAATGTTAAAAGGAGAATGGTCATTTAGCTCAATTGACCAAATATTAATTGATGAATTAGTATTTTATATTCAACAAAACGATTTAAAAGCCGATTAATCCTATATTTATAAACATATGAAAACTGACATATTAAAAAAATTAATTAAAGAAGCTGTAAGGGAAGTAATCCAAGAAGAATTAAGAGATATTCTTTTAGAAGCAGTTCGTGCCCCAAAAACTATTGTAAAAGAATCTATTCAAGCAATAGATACACCAAAACCAACATTTACCCCTCCTACAATGAATGCAAGGCAGGCATATATGGATGTTATGAATGAAACTGCTTTAAGTTTTACTTCACGTGATGCTCAAGTACCATTTAGGCCACAAGTAAGTGACCCTGTAAATGGAAATTTAGGTACTGGTGAAGTAGGAATGGATCAAATTATGAATTTATTGAATAGTAAATAATGCCATTTAGCCCCCAACAGATAGCTCCTATAGATTTTCAACCAAGTGTTGCGGTTGGGGTAAATCTTCCTTTTAGTGGTCCTGCTGTTTTTATATCTAATTATCAAACTAAAGATGCAGTAAAAAATAATCTAATCAATTTTTTTTTAACAAATTCTGGAGAAAGATTTATGAACCCATTATTTGGGGGAGGGTTAAAATCTTTTATATTTGAACAAATAAATGCTGATAATTTAAATTTTTTAAGAGAAGATATAAATAATAAAATATCTTTATATTTTCCTAACATTATAGTTAATGATTTAGTAGTTACAGGTCAACCTGATACAAACCAAATAACTATTTCTTTAACATACACCGTTCTTAATACTGGTATATCTGATAACATTACATTTGAATTTTAACAATGGCTAATACAAATAAAGACATAAAATATATAAATCGAGATTTTTCTAATCTTAGACAACGATTAATAGAATTTACTCAAACCTATTTCCCTAATACCTATAACGATTTTACCCCAGCTTCTCCTGGAATGCTTTTTATAGAACAATCTGCATATGTGGGGGATGTTTTAAGTTTTTATTTGGATAACCAATTTCAAGAAACATTTGTTCAATATGCTCAACAAACAAATAATGTATTTGAATTAGCGTATATGTTTGGATATAAACCAAAATTATCTACTGCTGCACAAGTTGTTATAGATATATATCAACAACTTCCTTCTAAATTAGTTGGAGGAAATTACGTCCCTGATTATGATTATGCATTAATAATAAATGAAAATACTACTGTAAATTCAATTAATAACAATGAATTTCTTATTCAAGATAAAATAGACTTTTCAGTTTCTAGTTCACAAGATCCAACTGAAATCTCAATATATCAAATTGCAGGTAATATTCCCCAATATTTTCTTTTAAAGAAAAGTAGAAAAGCTATATCATCTACTATTAATATCCAAACATTTGCATTTACTGATCCTGTTCAATTTTCTACTATTGAAATTTCTGCTAATAATTTTTTAAAAATTTTAGATGTAGTAGATTCTGATGGTAATAAATGGTATGAAGTAGATCATTTAGGGCAAGAAATGGTTTTAGATACTATAAAAAATACTAATTTAAATGATCCTAATGTTAATGGAGATACTCCTTATCTTTTAAGATTAAGAAAAGTAGCAAGACGTTTTGCTACAAGAATTATATCTTCTAATTTAATTCAATTACAATTTGGAGCTGGAGCTCCTAATGACATAACAGAAGAAATTACTCCTAACGCTGATAATGTAGGTATTGGATTACCATTTCAACAAAATAAATTAACCACAGCATATTCTCCTGTTAATTTTTTATATACAGGAACATATGGTATTGCTCCTTCTAATACTACTTTAACAGTTAGATATCTTACAGGAGGTGGAGTTAATTCAAATGTTAATATTAATACTTTAACTAAAATTAACACTTCAAATACCACATTTAATACAGTTAATTTAAATCCTACAATGGCTAACTATATTTTTTCTTCAATTTCTTCTAATAATAATACAGCTGCTGCTGGAGGAAAAGGAGGAGATACATTAGAAGAAATTCGTCAAAATACTTTAGCACTTGTAGCATCTCAAAAACGTTCAGTTACAGCAGATGACTATTTAATTAGAGCTTTAAGTATGCCTTCTGATTATGGTGCTATTTCTAAAGCATATATTGAACAACCTAAATTAACAGATAATCAAGTTTCAACTATTGAAACATTAAATTTATATGTTTTATCTTTAAATAGTAGTAATCAATTAGATTATGCTACTGAATCATTAAAAACTAATTTAAGAACATATATGTCTCAATATAGGATGATTGGAGATTATATTGAAATAAGAGATGCTTTTATTATTAATATAGGAATTAATTTTGAGATTATAGTACTTCCAGAATATAATAATAATGAAACATTATTAGCATGTATTTCTGCCTTACAAAATTATTTTATTTTAGATAAATGGCAAATTAATCAACCTATTTTGATTAGAGATCTTTATATTTTATTAGATAAAATTAAAGGTGTTCAAACAGTTAAATCTATCACTATATCAAACAAAGCAGGAACAACTTCAGGTTATTCTCAATATGCTTATGATATTTCATCTGCTACTCAAAACCAAGTAATTTACCCTTCATTAGATCCAAGTATATTTGAAATAAGATATCCAAATACTGATATTAAAGGTAAAGTAGTTCCTTTATAATTCTATATTTATAATAAAATACCCTAATGGCTGTTTATAAGATATTTCCAACTCAAGATACTACTCTATATTCTGCATACCCAACAATGAACACAGGGTTAGATGCTATATTAGAAGTATCTAACAAATTAGGTTTAGATGGATCTCCTCAAGTAGCTAGATATTTAGTTAAATTTGATCAAACAGAAATTCAAGATATTATTAATAATAAAATTAATAGTAATCCTTATTCTATATATCTTAAAAATTTTATAGCTGAAGCTCAAGGATTAAACCAAAATACTTCATTATTAATTCATCCTTTAGCCCAATCTTGGAATAATGGTACCGGATACTATTTAGATAACCCAAAAGAAACAGATGGTGCCTCTTGGACTTACTCAAATTATAACGGTTCAGGACCTTGGAATATTTCAGGATATTATTCAGGATCGTCCGGAGCTATTTTATATACTAGTTCGTTTAGTAATATTTATGGTGGTGTTGGAGGGGGGAATTGGTTTTATGATGCTTTAGCAACATCCTATGTTACTGCTAGTTATGTAGTTCCTTTTTATGTAATAAATTCATCTACATATACAGGATCAGCAAGTTCATCTTTTGGTTTACGTGATGTTAAAGATATTGAGGCTAATGTTAGTAATATTGTTAATAATTGGGTTAATAATGTGATCCCAAATTATGGATTTATAATTAAATTAACAGGTTCTCAGGAATTTAATAATAGTCAATATATTCAACCTATTTTTAAATTTTATAGTGTTGATACAAATACTATTTATCCTCCATGTTTAGAATTTAGATGGAGAGATTACTCAACAGTATTAACAGGATCTGCTACTGGTAGTATTGTCAATACAGTTGATCTAAAAATGTCTTTATCTGAAAATCCAGGTGTATTTTATCCTACTAGTAAAAATAGATTTTACATAAATGTAAGTCCATTATACCCACCTAGAATATACCAAACATCATCATTATTTACTAATTTAAATTATTTACCAACTTCTTCGTATTATGCAATAAAAGACTTGGATACTAACGAATATATTGTTAACTTTGATGACAATTATACTCAAATTAGTTCTGATGTAAATGGAAATTATTTTGATGTTTATATGAGTGGACTTGAACCAGAAAGATATTATTCAATTTTAATTAAAACTAATATTAAAGGTTCCACTATAATTTTTGATGATAATTATTACTTTAAAGTTATAAATGGATGAGTGAAAGTGTAAATTTAAATAAACAGGTATATGATAAAAGACAATATACTAAAGTAATAGATACGTCTTTTAAACAGTTAGGTGTTCAAACTATTCAAGAACAAATTAATCAACAACCAACTGTAGATGAATTTTTTGCTATGTATAACGAATTATTTTATCAAATACCTGAATTAGGGACTACAAATTCTCACGAATATTTGATTAAAAAAAGTAGTGAATATATAGGTTTTGAAGCTAATCAAGATGAAATAGTAGCATTACAAAATGAAATTGCTCAATTAAGAACTGATTTACTTGATGCTCAAAAACAAGTTATAGAATTACAAACAGGAACAACACTTACTCAATAATGGCTGCAGAAATTACGCAAATAGATGCACAGAGTTTTTTATTTCAAAGTTATGAGGGGCAAGATACTTCATTAATTTCTACTATTGAAATAAATACCTTTTTAACTACAGGAAGTTATATTGAATTATTTATATATGATTTAAATCAAAATATTTTAACCTCAGATTATAATTTTTCGCAATACACTATCCTAAATAATGGTCAATCTGCAGGATCAAATAATTCAATTTCCCAAATCGAAATTGATCCTGAAAAAGTCCTTATAGATAATGGATTTGATCAAGGGGAATATATTACATATTTTAACTTTTTTAATAAACAAGTAGGTTCTGAACTTCAACAACTTTACATATCTGAAATATCTTCTGATAGAACTGAACTTAGAGTAGATAGTACTTCTTTAACAGATTTAGATTTAATTGAACAAACAAATAATTTTATTCAACAAAGAGAAAATAGCCCTTACTTTGTAGATTTTTATTTGAATTTTGGAGAAAATGAATTAGCAATAGCTAACAACATCCAGTTAGATAACACTGACCCCACTAATATTTCAATATTAGTTAAATTATACGAATCACTCCCAGAACAATTTAACTTAAATTCCCAACTATGGATTGTAACATCTGTAGATGAACCGTTAGCATATCAAGTAGCATTTGAAGATCTTCCTATTATTATTACAGATACAGTCAATGTTAAAGGACCTAATTTTAACTTAGATTTAAAAGATCAAGTTAATAATTCAACAATATCTTTAGATTATGCTACTTTAACTACTACCACTTTAACTAGTTCATTCAACCAATTAAGTAGTTTATTAGAGGAAAAAGAAATTGATATTAATGTTGATTATACAAACTTTTCTAATTTTATACATTTTAGTTCGGCTCAAACCCGTTTAGAAAATTTTTATTATAAAGTAAGTTTACTTGAAGAATATTCATCTTCTATAGCAATATTAAATAATACTACAAACAATAATCCGAATACTAGTATAGCAATATATGAATCATATATAAACAATATAATAACTAATTTTGATGGTTATGAATATTATTTATATTATTCAAGTGGTTCATGGGCTTGGCCTAAATTAAATAATCAACCTTCTTATCAATTATATCCGATTAATAGCCCCCAAGTATTAAGTTGGTTTGGTAGTTCAAATGAAACTTCCCCTTATTATGGAGGGATAAACCTTTCAGCATCTATTTTTGATAATACCAATCAAAATAACCTATTATACTCAATCCCAGAATATTTAAGATATGATTCAGCTAACCAACAGTATGAATTATTTATAGAAATGATGGGTCAATTTTATGATAATATTTGGATTTATTATAAAGATGTTACTGAAAAATATAGTGCAGATAACCGTTTAGAGTATGGTATTTCAAAGGATATAGTAGCAGATGCAATACGTGACTTTGGAATTAAATTATATCAAAATAACTTTTCTATCCAGGATTTATATACTGCATTTATAGGTTTAACTCCTGAAGGTGGATTATTCCCATTTCCAAATATTACAGGTTCACTTCCAACACCTAGTGGATTTGAATATATTGATACTTTAATATCTGCTTCTAACGATTACATGCCGTTAGATGATGTAAATAAGTCGTTATACAAACGAATTTATCATAATTTACCATATTTACTTAAATCAAAAGGCACTTTACCTGGTTTACGTACCTTGATTGCTTCATATGGTATTCCTGATACTGTGTTAAGAATAAATGAATATGGAGGTAAAGATAAAGTAAATTATAACGATTGGGACTATTGGCAAGATACTTTCAATTATGCCTTTTATACTACAGGAAGTAATTATATTTCATCATCCTGGTCAGTAAATACTGATTGGAATTCTTTTGATAATGTTCCAAATACACTCCAATTTAGATTTAGAACAAATGGGTTACCCACAGGATCTATTCCATATTCTCAAAGCTTATGGTTTAATGACTTGACTTCAACTATAGTATTAGAATATACAGGATCAGGATATACTAGTGGTTCTTATTCAGGTTCAATAATTGATCCATATTACCAATATGCAAATTTGATATTCTACCCAGACATAACAAATTATCCAAATTCATTTGCTAGTGTATATTTACCATTTTTTGATGGGGGTTGGTGGCCAGTAATGGTAACTAGGACTTTAGATGAAGGTCATGGTATTTTTCAATTACATGCTGGGAATAAAATTTACGAAGGAGGAGATAATGGGGTTAAATACGGATTTTATTCTTCTTCTATAGTAATTGAAAATGATAATGCTTGGAAAAATAGTATACTATCATATTTTGCTCGAGGAAATGTATACGGATCTAAATCATATACCCCATTTTCAGGATCTTTACAAGAAATAAGATATTATTCATCTGTATTAGATGAATATGTTTTTTTTGATTATATTATGAATCCTCATTCAACTGAAGGAACATATGCTTCATATCCTATCAATACAGATCCAAATAATTCTCCTCCATCTGAATTAATGTTTAGAGCTTCTTTAGGAGGTGAATTATATACGGGTTCAACTTCTATTCATCCTAAAGTAACAGGATCTTGGTCTTTAACTAGTTCCTTCCCCCCAACATTAGGAGAAAATAATTTTAGTTTTCATTTTCCACCTAAATTTATTCCTAATACAGAATATTTCTTTTATACTCAACCCATAGTAGGTATTAAAAATGCAGTTTCTAATAAAATTAGATTAGAAAATGATACTCTCCCCTCAGGAGATACTTTATCCGCATTTAGATCTTTAGCTCAAAATGTAGAAATTAGTCAAAGTTATACTCCAAATAATAATTATCTTGAAGTAGCATTTGTCCCTCAAAATGAAATAGATGAGGATATAATGGACCAATTAAAAGCATTTAATATTGGAGATTATATAGGTGATCCAAGATTTAGATCTTCCTCAGCTTTATCATATTCTGAATTAGATACTTTACGAAATGAATATTTTGAAAAATATACTAAAAATTATGATTTAAATGATTACATACGTTTAATTAAATTTTTTGATAACTCGCTATTTAAAATGATAAAAGATTTTGTACCTGCACGTACAAGTCTTGCTTCTGGTATTGTAATTAAACAACATATTCTTGAAAGAAATAGATACCCTGAACCACAAGTAGATAATTATTCAACTATAGCATATACTACTAGTGGTTCTCAAAACAATATTCCATTTACTTTTCAAAATATTGTAGTTTCTGGAACTTTAACTCCAAGTTGGAACAATTATCAACTTGGAACAGTTGAAAATTTTAGTGGAGGACCTGCAGGAATATTTAACCCATATAATAGTGTTTTAACTTCTCCTTATGGAGCAAATGGCACCGGACCGAATAATATATACTTTTTAACCCAAAGTTGGCTTGAAACTATCCCTACTATATCAGGATCAGTACTTAGATTACATAGTACTCAAGATGAATTTTATAATGGTGAATTTAGTGGATCTGTTTTAACAGTAACTACTCAAAGTTTACATACTCCATACCCATTACAAAATGAATCTTTTGCATATAAACAAGTATATTACTATGGTACTGGATCTAACGAAAGCAATATATTTGAAGGTTTTTATTTAAATAATGTTACTTCACCCCAAAATGGTGAAATATTATTTTTTGAACAATTTTTTGGAACTACTTTGGGTAGTATAGTAGGTTCTCATAAATATTTAAAAATTGCAAAAATTGATTGTAATGGAGATAATAACACTACTGTTTTAGGACAGTTAGATTCTATCTTAATTAACACCCCAATTTCTCCACTTTCAAATAAAGTATGGATTCAATATAATGTTACTATATTAAATGAACAATCTAATTATTATCTTTATAAAGTAGAATCTGCAAAATATTTAAATCAAACTATTTCTTATGTATCCTCTTGGTATCCAAACCAAATACTAGATTACACAGTTTCTGCTTTTAATGCGGGATTATTTATCCCTTCTTCCACTACAGTCCCTACTACATTTACAGGATACAGTAGTGTATCTGGAAATACTTTAGGATATTTTAATAGCACTACAGGGATTTATACTTTAGGAAATACCCCAAATACCCCTTTATCAATAACAGGATCTGTTTCTATTGGAGGTACTGGTACTGGTAAATTTAGAATAGATCTTTTAAGACAAGGAAATACTACTACTTTAGCATCTATTAATATTTCTGCTGGATTTCCTTATTCAATTTCTTCTTCATATTATGGATTACAAGGGGATCAAATTTATTTAAGTGCTACTAAAGGAATAGGTTCTCCTTTATTTGCAAGTGGTAGTTTACTTCTTACCCAAAGTAGAGCAGTAAGTGCTTCAAACTGTGAATCTGTAATTTTTGAACCATATGTTACAGAACCAAATTACTATTATAGTAATTTCAATCCAATAATGAATAGTATTGAAGATGAACGTTTAAGTACTATATATGAAGAAGTTTCATATAATTCTGGGATTTTAACTCCAACTAATTTCATCCAATTAATTAGTGGAAGTGCAATTAAAGCAGCTGTTCAAGATTCAAATTATACATCAAAACGTGTTATTAACCCACGTTATGATGGCGTAAAATCAACTTCTCAACAATTAAACGTTTGGAGTCCTAATGATGTTGGAACATATGGTAAAATCCCAACAGTAGATAGTTTAAAAACTATGGTTGCTTATTGTGATTGGATTGGAGGATGGCCCCCTGAAAGGATGAACGCCTCAGGAATACATATTTTATATTTAATTAAATCTGATGGAACTGTTGTTATTCCTAATACATCAAAAAATTCATTATATGATAATAAAGGAACATTCGAATCAGGTGAAAAATTAATTATATCACCAAAAACAGTTGCAGCTGGAAATCCTCAACAATATAGAAATATCATTAGAGGTGGTACTCGTATTGAACCTATTTTATATACTCAATACGGACATTCTCCTGCTAGTTGGAATACTACTATGAGTTTTGAAGATACTATTGCTTCTAATGTAGGAGTAGTAGGAAATTATACCGCTTTATATAATAAAAATAATAATCAAACCTTTTCATTTACAGGCGCTACTCAAATATTATTTAATAATACAATTTCAGGAATAAATTTAAGTAGTAATTCTTATCCTATTTCTTTAGGTGCTGTACAAGATGGTGTTGATTTAAATGTTCAAGTATTTTTACCTATTAAATTTCAATGGAGCTCCCAAAATCAAGGGTCATGTACGTTTACTCCTACATTATTTGTCTATAAAAATTCTACCCCTATATATCATAATACATTTCCAAATGTAACAGTAGATGATCAATATGATATTTCACAAGTTACATATACTTTTCCAACACCAATAACATTAAATGCCGGAACATTTGTTCAAGGAGATTTAATCTCAATTTATGTAGATTTAACTAGAACTAATTCTAATGGAATCGCTTCCTTAGATCTTAATGGATTCAATCAATTAAAAATATCTCAATACCCAGCATATACATCTCCTGTAACATCTTCTGGAGTTAATTCAATTTGGGGGTGGCCAAATAAAACAACTTATCCAAATGTTATAACTTCATCAAATTCAACTTTAGTAAATTTGTATGGAGATCCTAATGTTAAAATGACAAATATAACAGGTTCTGGCTTTAACCCTGTAGTATTACCTTGGTCAATAAAATATGCTGATGAATTTAGGTTTGAGGGCAGAGAAGATTTTGTATATCAAGTAGGAAAAATATTTGCCCCTAGTGACAGCGGATCAGGCCGTATTACCCAAACAGGATCTATTGAAGTGCATTTTAACTATGATCTACCAGTTTCTGCTTCTTCTTCAGCATTTAATTTAGATCATTTTTTAATTAGAAGATATATTGATGATGCTACTTTAATTTTGATAGAAGGGTATAAACCTGTAAATTCAAGTGGCCCTTATATTGTTAGACCAGAATATATAGTTCCTGAACTAGATAAATCAGTAGATCAATTTATTTTAGATCTTACGCAGAAAGGGTTGATACCATAATATTTATTACATATAATACACCTATAACAATACTAAAACATGGGATATTTAAATAATCAAGTCATAACAGTTGACGCAATTTTAACAAATAAAGGTAGAGAGCTTTTAGCAAAAAATGACGGTTCGTTTAGAATTACACAATTTGCTTTAGCAGATGATGAAATTGATTACACTTTATACAACCCAACCCACCCCTCAGGTTCTTCATTTTATGGTGAGGCTATTCAAAATATGCCTTTATTAGAGGCATTTCCTATTGAAACACAAATTATGAAGTATAAATTAGCTACTTTACCTCGTGGAACAGCTAAATTACCTGTACTTAATTTAGGATATTCTGCAATTACCTTAAATCAAGGGGCATCATTAGCTCTTACTCCTCAAACATTAAATTATTTAGGAAACGCTCAAGCATATGAAACTAGTGGATACTCAGCTACTATTTCAGATGTTCGCTTAATGAGTACATTTACAGGGGTAGGAATTAATACAGCTGCTGCTGCTTCAGCAAATGCTGCTGTTACATCAACAACAACTCTTGGAACAAATGTTTCCCAAACTGTAATTGGTTCTCAAATTAATTTAAGAGCAACTACAGTTAATACATTATTTGGTTCAAATACACAATTATCAGCTACATTAACAGTTGTAGGTTTAGATAGTGGTGCTCGTTTAACCATTCCAGTTACAATTAATAAAACAAACGTTTAAAATATAAACAATGGCATTTAAAAGATTCGATCCTGAAGATTTTTTGGTAAGCAGTGATTCAATTACATCTACTCTTTGGTCAACAGGAACTCCAACATTAAACTCTTTTTATACTTCATCTGTTCAAGCAGCCGGATCATCTGGAAATTATTATTTGAGTATATATCAAACAGCTTCAAACCTTTCTACAGCTCAGGTACAATTTGATATTGCTTATGGTGATGCTTTAGGAAGTGGTAGCACATGGTATAATCCAATTGTTCCAGGAAATTCATATACTAAAACAATTTATGGACAATATCGTTCAATGATTTTAGAAGATGAAAATTCTAGTTTTATCTTTGGAGTAGGTAATAACACATATACTACTAATAATTTTTGGATTTTATCTATTGAACGTGCTAACTATAAACAATCATTATTTCCTGGTTCTTTAAATTTACAAATTTCAGGATCTGGTGGTGTTATTAATTTAACAGATAATTCCCAAGATGTTCTTGTAAATACATTTCTTGGATCTACTAGAGTATTCCAATTAATTTCCGGTTCTAACGGCACAGCAGGAACTGTAGCAAATAGTGGATATGTTTCTAATTCAGGCTCATATGGTCTAGTATTCCCTGATTTAGGAACTATAATGTTAAACCCAGCTGCACTTTCACAATCTATTCAAGTTGCTCCAAGTAGATCAAATAATTCAGATGGATTAAACAATCAAAGATTATTTAATGCTATTTCATTAGGTGCTTCATTTGCTTTAAATTCTGAAGAAACAGTTACTTCTGATTATGTATTTGTTAGAGCACGTAATAGTGAATTTAACTACTCAGAAAACCCATCATTTATTTCAGGTTCAACTGGTGAAGTAATTTATAGTAATTTTATCAACCAACCACAAGTTTATATTACTACTATTGGAATGTATAATGATAGTAATGATTTATTAGCAGTAGCTAAAATGTCAAGACCATTGTTAAAAGACTTTACAAAAGAAGCTCTTGTTAGAGTAAAACTAGATTTCTAAGAATGAATGAGCGTATTCAAACCATTTACAACTTCAGATGTTTTAGTATCTCCTTTTAAGGTAAACAAATCGTTTACTTTTCAAGGAAATGAACTTACTGGATCAAATGTAGAAATTGATAGATATTTTGGAACAAATATCACTTCATCCCTTTGGATTTCAGGTTCTTATCCTACAGGACATATAAATATTCAAGATGAAATTTTAATTTATCGCTCAATTAAAGAACTTTACTACTCAAATTACATTTTAGGAAGCAATGGGTCTCCTGCTAACACTGCTTCATTTAATATGGACGGAACCATAACAGGACCAGCATATGAACCTAATTACTACAATTATCTTTCTACAACTTTAACTGCAAGTAGGTATTTTCCTACAGGATCCGGAGAACAAATTGGTGTAATTACTATACCTTCAAATTTATATGGGGAATATATTCAGCCGGGAAGTGTTACAATAAATATTTATAATTTATCAATTTTATTTTTTGATGATGGGAATGGAAATTTAATAAATAAAAATACTTCTGTAAAGTATGGAGATATAATTTATGAACATGGTTTAATTATATTTACTGGTCCTAATTCTCCTCTTTCGTATTCATTTTTAGCAAGTATCATTAATCTAGATATAACAATCCAATTTACAAGTACAGTTACTATATATGAAACACAATATAAATGTACTTTAAGAGAAAATGAATTTAACTTCACCCAAAACCCCTCAGCAGTTTCTGGAAGTATGAATAGTGGAATTTTATATGATTTTGCAACAGGTTCTTATTTTTCACCATATGTAACTACAGTAGGGCTTTATAATAATAATTATGAATTGATTGCTATAGGAAAACTTGCCCAACCTTTACCTACCTCAGCTGATACAGACACAACTATACTAGTCAATTTAGACATGTTATCATGAATTGGATTTATAACAAACAAGAAATTGAGGATATTTCTCAATTTCCAACCAACACTTATGGTTTTATTTATAAAATAACCCATACTCTAACTAATAAATCTTATATTGGTAAAAAAGTACTTTATCACAATAAAAAAGTAAAATTAACTAAAAAAGATATTGAATCATATGAAGGTGTAGTTGGTAGAAAACCATCTTTTAAAATTGTAGTAACAAAATCTGATTGGAAAAAATATTGGGGATCAAATAAAATATTGCTTGAACTGTTAAAAACAGAACCAAAAGAAAATTTTAAACGTGAGATTTTAACGTTAGCTTCTTCTAAAAAACTTTTAACATATTATGAAACACAAGCTTTATTTATGCATAGAGTGTTAGAGGAACCTGATCTATATTTTAATGATAATGTTTTAGGCAAGTTTTATAGAAAAGACTTTGATATTTAAAAAATAGGTTATATCTTTTACTTATGGTAAATGAATTATTAGTTAATCTAGTAAATTCTGTTTTAGGAGCAGGAAAACGTACCGCTAGAGGAAATCAATCCTATACCTGTCCCTTTTGTCATCATCATAAACCAAAACTAGAAGTTAATTTTACCGAAAACAAAGAAGGAGTAAATCAATGGGCTTGTTGGGTGTGTGGTAAAAAAGGTAAAACTATTAAAAGTTTATTTAAACAAATACAAGTTGATGCTTCTTATTTCCAGGAACTAAGTAAACTTGTAAAAAATGTTTCTGTAGAAGATATAGGAGAAATAAAACAAACTTTACTTGAATTACCAAAGGAATTTAAAACCTTTATCAACAATAAAGATATTGTAGCAAAACATGCTTTAGCATATCTTAAAAAACGAAATGTATCTAAACACGATATTTTAAAATACAATATAGGATATTGTGATTTAGGTCAATATAAAAATATGGTTATTATTCCATCATATGATAGCAACGGTAAATTAAATTATTTTACCGCGAGATCATTTGAAAAAAATCCTTACATTAAATACCGTAACCCTGAAACGTCTCGCGATATTATACCGTTTGAATTGTTTATTAACTGGGATTTACCTATTATATTATGTGAAGGCCCATTTGATGCAATGGCTATAAAACGTAATGTTGTACCATTATTTGGTAAAAACATTCAATCAAATTTAATGAAAAAAATAGTTACTTCTAAAGTACAAAAAATATATATTGCTCTAGACAATGATGCTATTTCAAAAGCCCTTGGCTTTTGTGAACAGCTTTTAGACATTGGTAAGGAAGTTTATTTGGTAGAACTCCAAGGAAAAGATCCTAGTGACATGGGTTTTGAAAACTTCACTAAATTAGTACAAACAGTTTTTCCATTAACACAATATAAATTGATGGAAAAAAAATTATCTATAATATGAAAAAAAGGAACATTAAAAAATCCTATGACCGCATCCTTGAAATATCTGACGACGCAACCCAAATAACATTACCCGATTCTCGTTATTACAGAAGAAATGGAAAATATTTCCCCTCAGTAACATATGTTTTAGGTTATTACCCAAAAGGAAAACATTTTGAAAATTGGCTAAAACAAGTAGGTTTTTCAGCAGATTATATTGTTAGAAAAGCAGCTGAAGAAGGTACTCAAGTACACGAATTATGTGAAGCTTATTTGAATGGGGAAGAATTAAAATTTTTAGATGATAGAGGTCGTCCAATATATAATCCTGATGTTTGGCAAATGTTTTTACGTTTTGTTGAATTTTGGGAATTATATAAACCAACCTTAATTGAAACCGAAGTACATTTATTTTCAGATGAACTTAAAGTAGCAGGTACGTGCGATTTGATTGTTGAAATTAATGGTGAATTATGGTTATTAGATTTAAAAACATCTAACCAAATTCAAACAACATATGAATTACAAACAGCAGTTTATGGTCAATGTTATGAAGAATGTTTTGGAAAAAAAATAGATCGTTATGGTATTTTATGGCTTAAATCTTCAAAACGTAAAGCTTCTGCTGGTAAAATACAAGGTAAAGGGTGGGAAGTAGTTGAATCATCCCGTACATTTGAAGAAAATATTGATATTTTTAAAACAGTAAAACGTTTATTTGACTTAGAAAATCCAACACATTCACCAACATTTACTGAATTTAGAACAATAGCTAAGCGAGAACTATAATACGTATAAGTATGATAAGTCTGATTCAATTATTAAAAGAGGTCCAAACAAACCCTAAAGCTATTTTTATGGCAGGTCCTGCTGGATCCGGTAAAACAACTATACTTAATCAATTAAATCTTCAAAATTTTAAAATTATAAACGTAGATGATATCTATGAAAAATTGCTTAAAAATTCTATTGGAAAAGAAGATTTTACTTCAATGACCCCTGAAGAACTATCCTCAGCTGCTAAATTAATGGGTAAAGCTAGAATAATAACTAAAGAAAAAGAAGCTAAAGCACTTGCATCTTTAGAAAATATTATAATTGATGGTACAGGAGCAGCTTCAAATCCTTTACTTAAAAAAAAAGTAGATTTAGAAACAATGGGGTATAATACATTTATGATTTTACTTTATGTATCACCTATGACTTCTTTAAAACGTAATGCTGAACGCGGTAGAAGTTTACCTACAAGTGCTGTGTTAAAAAGTTGGGAAGGTGTAGTAAAAAATATTGATGTTTACAAACAAGCATTTGGGAATAATATAGTTGTTATTAACAATGATCCTGAAAATGCTGATCCTACATTTGATACACAATCAATAACTAAAGCATTTCCTATGCCTGTAGGAAAACCTAAAACACCTGAGGAAGCAGCTAAATCAAAAGCAGATAAAGAAAAAACAAATCAAGAAATACAATCTCTTTTAGACATAGAACGTGAATTTGATACGTTAGATGTAGCAAAAAATAAAGTAAATGAATTCATTCGTTAAAGTACTTATACAACCTATATTAGAGGCAGAAGGGCAAAAAGGTATTGCTCTTATTCCTGGTGGATTTAAACCACCTACAGTAGGTCATTTTGCATTGGTTGATGAAGTAGCAAAAAACCCTAATTTTGAAAAAGTAATCGTTTTAATTGGTCATAAAAACCGAGATGGTGTTTCTAAAGAGGAAAGTAAAGAAATATGGGATATTTACAAAAAATACTTACCATCTAACGTTGAAATTAAAATAGCAGAAAATTCATCCCCTATTTCGGATGTTGCTTCTATGATTAAAAACAACCCAGATACATTTTTCTACCCAGTAGTAGGTATTCGAGGTGAAATGGATTTAGGTGATTTAAAACGTTTTGATAGTTTAGAAGGAAAATATCCTAACTTTAAAACAATAGTAGTTAAATCTGAACAAGGTGATGATAGAGTTAGTGGTACAAATACACGTGCGGCTTTAATTGGTGGTGAAAAAGAAAGATTCCAATCTTATCTTCCAACTCAACTTTCACAAGAAGAAAAAGATAAAATTTGGTCTATTTTAGCTGAAACACCACTTGATGAAGTAAAATATGCTGAACCAAGTGAACATGATTACCCTAAATTAATCAAATCACTTACTAAATTTATGTTAAATAAAGGCATGAATATTCGTCCTTTACCTAAAGTAAAATTTGTAAATGATGATATTGAAAATGCTAGAGACTTCTTCGGTAAAACAGCATATTACGACCCGAATAACCGTATTATAGTACTTTATACAATGGATCGCCATCCAAAAGATGTTATGCGTTCATATGCGCATGAAATGATTCATCATATGCAAAATTGTGAAAATCGTTTAGGTAATATTACAACTCAAAATACAAATGAAGAAGGTAATTTACCTGAAATAGAAAGAGAAGCATATGAAAAAGGTAATATGATGTTTAGAGGATGGACAGATTCAATTACTGGGGATCAAAAATTAAATGAAAATATTTTAGATAAAATAAAAGAAAAATCAACAGCTTTTTTTGATGCTCTTAAATCTCAAAAAAAAGATTTAAAAGGATTTGGACCATTACTTAAAAAATATTTAAGAGATAAAAATTCTCTTACCCCTGAAGAAAAAGTCAAATTAAAACGTAACACAATAGACATTGCTAAAATGAGTACTTTACCTGTTTTAGGAATTTCAGGTACAACTTTTTTAGGAGCAATAACTAAAGGTAAATCACTTCCATCTCAATTTAAAGAAAAACTATTAGAAGAAGATAATACCAATGAATTATCATATCCTAGCACATTTAAACCAGACGTAAATATTTTAGTTGTTTTTAAAGAAAACGAAAACTATCCAAATTTAGAACCACTATTTGACGAATATGGGTATGGTTTTTATTACCCAAAAGATAAAACAATAATCATTGATGGTGAAACTTTTGTAGATTCAGACTTGAATTTTAATGATTTAAAATTTGTTGAAGCCCATGAAATAGCGCATTTGCTTTTAGGACATACAGGACCATATTCTGAAGATGACGAAATGGATGCTGATTTAGGGGCTTATATTTTATTAACAAACAAAGGTTTACCTACTGACAAGTTAGTAAAAGAATTTAAAAATAGACATGGAGTTAATTTTGACGAAAAATTACTTGAACGTGTAAAATCAATGCAATCACTTAATGAAAATATTGATTCTAAATACACTATATATTGTGACATGGATGGCGTATTATGTAATTTTGATTTAGGTTATGAACAATTAACAGACATGTCAACAGCAGAAGCTAATACCCAAGGATCTAGTTTTTTTTGGAATTTATTTAGAACTAAATTAAAAGAAAAAGGTTTGCAAGAAAAAGATTATTGGGCAAATTTAGAATGGCAACCTGGAGGAAGAGAATTATGGAAAGCTATTTCTCCCTATACCCCAAATATTCTTTCAGCACCTGCAGTAGATTTAAATTTACCTTCTGATCAACGACTTAATCCTGAATTAAACCAAGCAATTCAAGGTAAAAAAATGTGGATTGCAAAAAATTTAACTAATGTAGGAAAAGAAATCTTTGTACCTGCTGTTCAAAAAGCTACATTTGCTGCCCCAAATCACATACTTATAGATGATATGTTTAAAAATATTTCTGCTTGGAAAGCAAGTGGGGGTATAGCTATATTGCATAAAGATACAACTAAAACACTATCAATTTTAAAAAAATTCAAAATTAATGGCGAATAATGTTTTAAAAAAAGAATTCCAAAAAAAAGATGTAGAACGTCTTCGTAACCTTGTTAAAGGTAAATACGGTGATCGTTCTACAATGGGAATTGGTTATACAGGTGAAACCCAAGAAGATCATAAAGAAGGTGACGTTTGGGAAGAACGAGGTAAAACTTGGACTATTCGAAATGGTATAAAAGAAAATGTTACTAAACTTGATAGTTTTAAAAAAGCAGCAGTTCCTTTATTTTGTCCAAAATGCAAACAAGTAATGGACAAACAATTAGATCCTTTTTATTTTAAAGCATATAACGAATGTTTAGACTGTAGAGCAACCACAGAAACCCAAATGAAAATTTTTGGTACATGGGAAGACTATAGAATTAAAACACATAATGCTGAAATTGATCAGCAAATAGAAGAATATAAAAGTTGGTTTGAAAATATTCTAAATAATAAAGCTAATAGCTTTATTTCAGAACACGGTGAAGTACAAAAATGGGTTGGTGGAATAGATAAAGAACGTGCTCAACAATCTTTAAATGAAGTAATAGAATATTTAAATTCCCTTAAAAAATGATAACAACTGTTAGTATATCTTATATTGTTTTAACAATACTAGTAGCTTTAATTACCGCAGTAATTGGTCCTATTATAGTTAATTGGGTTAAACTTAAGATGGAAAAACCTAATAAAAAAACTCCAATGCATGAAGCTCTTGAAACTTCTACTTTAATAGATGGGCAATTAGAAGTAATAATGAATGAATTGAAATGTGATAGAGTATGGTTAGCTCAATTTCATAATGGAGGTCATTTTTATCCTACAGGAAAATCAATTCAGAAATTTTCCTTTTTCTATGAAAAAACATCCCCAAATACACCTCCAATTCAACATACCTTTCAAAATATCCCAGTATCTTTATTTCCTAGAGTACTTTCAAAAATATACAACGATGATGAAATATCAATAGATGATATCAGCGTGATAGAAGATACTATTGGTTTAGAATATTTAACTACCCAATTTGGTACAAAATCTATTTGTATGCTTGGAGTGTATAGTTTAGATAGCCATTTAATAGGTGTATTAGGTGTATCTTATAAAGAATCACATCATATGGTAAGAGATGAATGGTCTTTTATAAGACAAAAAGTAGGAGCGATAGGAACATTACTTTCTGAATATTTATACACAAATAACAAAAAATAAAATGGACAATTTTGACTTAAAAAAATTTTTAAAGGAAAGTAAAGCTCTTGAAAATTTAAATCCTTCATTTAAAACACTTAATGAAAATGAATTATTAAGAAATAAAATTCGTGAAATGGTCATCGCTGAGCTTAGTGACCCTGACGACTATGACCCAGACCCAGATGATGATTATGGTGATGGAGATGAATTAGGATACTTTCCTCATATGCAAGGTTTAGAAGATGAACCTACAAGTGATGAACTTGAAGAAGCTAAAAAGAAAAAAGATGAAGATGTTGAAGACGTTGAAGTAACTGATACAACTGAAGAAATACCTGCTGATGAAGAAGTACCTGCTGAAGAAACACCTGCTGCTGGAGGTAGTTTAGAAGACGTAGCTGCTGATATGGAAGGTACTGAAGGTGATTTAATGGATGCTTTGATGAAAGCTTTTAAAATTGCTAAAGGAATGAACAATGAAAAACTTGAAACACAAGTTGGAAACACGCTTAAATTTTTCGTTAGCGAATATATTGGGAGTGGAGAAGACTAATATTTAATAATCTATAAATAATAAAATTTATGAACACAACAGAACTTTTAGACGCAATTAAAGAACAAATTGTTATTATGGAAACTGAGCATGCTAAAACATCAAAAGCAGCTCGTGGACGTGCACGCAGTGCAGCTAATAACATTAAAAAACTTGCAGCTGAATTTAAAAAGACTTCAACTGCAGAAGACAAAGTTTAAAAAATAACTTATATGGAAGACTTTAATTCTCAAGATTCTCAAGAAATAATGAAGAACTTTAAGTCTATCATTGGTAGTCGTTTAGAAAAACTTAACAATGAAAAAGGTGCCGACGGTGAGCTATATGCTTATAGCATCGCAGTTGCTAACCAGAAGAAAAAAAAAGCTAAAGAACTACAACCTGATGCAACAATGGAAAATAATAGATTAAGAGAAATGGTTATTGATGCTTTAACTGAAAAGAAAAAGTCAACAGCATTTACTTCAAAATATGATGATAAATTTAACGATAAACGTAAAAATTTACCTGATGCGTTACAAAAATCCATTTTAAAAAAACAAGGTGAATTAGACGAAGATATTAGCATAGGTCATATAGATGATGAACCCCACATGATTAAAGCTGAGCTTTATCAAATTGGAAAATATGCTATGGAACTTTATAAAATGGTTGATAAATTTGAAGGTCCTCAAAAAGTAGATTTTCCTGCTTGGTGGCAGGCAAAAATTACTTCTGCTAACAATTTAATATCTTCTGCAAAACATTATCTTGAATTTGAACTTAAAGAACCAGAAGTTGATGCTATGGTAGATGTAGCTTCTGAAGAAGGTGCTATTGATGAAGGCAAACTTAATAAAAAAGAGGAAAAAATAGTTAAAGGCCTTAAAAAATCAGGATTTGAAAAAGATGATCCTGAAATGTACGCTATTGCAAGATCAAAAGCTAAAATTAAAGAAGCTATTTTAGCTAAACTTAAAGGAAAATAATGACTCGCGACCAACTAAAAAATAGAATCAAAGGTTTAGCTAAACAAATCTACTCAGCTACAACAATTACTCCTGAAGAAGCTATTGAGTATGATGAGTTAACTAAATTTCCTGAGCTTAAAAAGGTTATTGTTGATTTACTTACTCTTGAGTATGATAACTTTTTAGAATCTATTGATTGGGTTGCACCACGTCCTACTACATTTAGAATAAATTTAAAAAACAATCAAAATTTTTATTTGATTTACGGCAAACGCAGTTGGATTGCTCAAGTAGAAGGTAAAAAATACTATTTATTAAATTTACCTGAAGAAGAAAGAGCAGCACAATCTATAGCAAATATTTTACGTTATGGTTCAAAAGAAGAAGCTGGAACAGAAGGTGGAGGAATTGAAACAGAACTTCCAGGAGCTGAACCAACACCTCCAGCAGAAGAAACCCCACCAGCAGAAACACCTGAAGCATAATGGACGTTTTAGAACAATTTTTATATAGTATAGCTTATAAGTTTCCTAAAGGATATCCTGATATGAAAAATAATCAGGATATTTTACTTTTAGAAAATGAATTAAAAAAACTTGATATCCCGTTTAGTTTTTCCATTTTAACTGAAGAAATTTTGATATTTGAAGCTACAGATAAAGAAATATCATCTAATACTAAAAAGGCAGTTGCTTATTTTTTAGATAATGTTGATGCATCTTATGGTTTTAAACCTCAAAGTGATGCAAATCGTTTAGGAAATCCTAATAAGGTTGATCCTGAAAAAACAAAATCCCTATTTAAAAATATATTAGGTGCTGATGAATTTACTATCCATGGCCCTAAATCAGGACCTAATCCATCAGGCAAATTTGATATGTACGAATTTGATTCTGAAAAATTTGGCCCTGTTAGAATTATTTTGAGTGGTGGTGGTAATGCTGGAGAAAAATACGAACAAGATTTCGTAGCAAAAGCCAAATCATCTGCTGGAGAACCTAACTCTACCCTTTCAGATGATTTAAAAACACTATATTCTACTTTAAAAATAGATAACACTAAACTCTCAGCAGACGATATATCATTTGCCGGTGCCACAGATACAAAACGTAGTTTATCTTTAGAAGGACCTAAAGATATAGGTTCTACTATATCCGATATGACTATCAAATATGGTGGAAATTTATATTATATCTCTTTAAAAAATAAAGCAGGAAGTGGTCTTTATAGTGGGCCTAATGTTGCTTTTATTGTTCCTGAAGGTGATAAAGTAATATATGATCCATCTAAAAAAGGTGTTTCTCCTAGTATTGATCTTTTATTTGATATGTTTAATATTGACCCTCAACGTTTAGCTGATGGTTTAAATTCATATATTACCAAAGAAGGAGAATCAGATAATTGGTCATCTACAAAAATAGATAATGATAAGTTTATTAAACTATTAGCCTCCTCTATAGGTTATGGTTACTACTATGTTAGAGAAACTAAACCCGGAGAAGTAAAAGTAGTTCCTATTTTATCTGCTGAAGATGCGTATAATGCTATTGGTAAAATAACCAATGTAGAAGTTAAATACCCAGGACCAACTACAAAAATACTAGCTTTAAAAATAGATACAGATAGTCCAACGTTTGGTCCGTCTCAATATTTAGTAGCTATTAGAAATACTCAAGGAAAATTACTTCCCTTATCATTGAGAATTAGTAAGACTAAATAATATTTATTAGTATGAACAAGACTCGCCTCAAACAACTTATCCAAGAAGTATATCACCATGTTACAGAAGAAAAATGTAGCTGTGGTTGTAACACTTGTGAAAACGTAGGTAACCCGGGTGTTATCTTAAACGAAAATATAGCTCCAAGGGAAATATTATCGGAAAATTTGCGATATCACGTGGTAAATAAATTGCCACTTACTGAAAACACGTTCCGATATGGTTCTGAATCTTTCCTTAATTTATGGGCAGAAGCTCGTGCTTTGTATTTACGTGAAATTATTCATGTAAATGATGATGATAAAGAAATTTTAGAAGAAACTGATTTAGGTAACTATGGTTTATATGAAGGTGTTAAAGTACCTTTAGATCTACTTTTACTTGAAAATGAGGAACTTGAAGAAGCTGAAGGTAAAAAGAAAAACCCACCAATTGGAAAACCAAAACGCGGTGGGTCTAAAAAATTCTATGTTTACGTTAGAAAACCTGGAGGCGGAATTAAAAAAGTATCTTTTGGAGACACTACAGGCCTATCAGCTAAAATAAATAACCCAGAAGCACGTCGTGCATTTGCAAAACGTCATAAATGTGGCACGGGAGAACCAAAAACAAGCGCGCGATACTGGTCATGTAGACTCCCCAGATTTTCCAAACTTTTAGGATTAAAAGGTTCTTTTAGCGGTTTTTGGTGAAAAAACTTTCTAAATTCCCGTAAAAAGCCTTAATTTTGTCATATGTATAATAAACATATAATATGACAAAAATATATTATCTACATAGAGGAAACAATGTCCCATTTTATATTGGAAAAACTATATCTGAAAAAGATAGAAAATATCACCATAAAAATAGACTAGGGAAAGATGTAATTTTAGAAGTTATAGACGAAATTCCAACAAAAGAATGGAGGTACTGGGAAGAATTTTATATTTTACTATTTAAACAATGGGGTTTTAAATTAGAAAATAAAAATAATGGTGGATGTGGTAATATTGGAGGATATGAAAATCCTTTAATTTCTCAAGCTCATAAAGGAAGAATTAGCCCTAACAAAAATAAAGGTAAAAAAATTCTTCAATATGATTTAACAGGAAAATTTATTAATGAGTGGGATAATATAAATGAAGCACTAACTACTTTAAACCTTACAGTAAGTAATGAAAGTATTCGCCAATGTTTAATAGGTAAAAGCAAAAAATCAGCAAATTTTATTTGGAAAAATCATACCCCAAATTACCCAATACAATTACAAATCAATGAAATAGAATACATACTAAAAAATACCCATGGCCCTAAAGGACAAAAACTCAATACAGGAGATAAAATCAGTAAAGCTTTAAAAGGAAAATCCAAATCAATACAACATATAAAAAACCTAAGCAAACCAGTAGCTCAATATGATAAACAAGGAAACTATATCACTCAATATAATAGTATAACAGAAGCTGCTCGTGCTGTAAATGGGTGGAATGAAAATATATGTCAATGTTGTAAAGGTAATAAAAAATCATCATCTGGTTATCTTTGGAAATATGTATAATCATGAAAAAATCTGAATTAAAGCAACTTATCAAAGAAGAAATTATTCAACAAAAACTTTTAGAGGAGAAAAACAAAAAAGCCTCTAAAATCAACCAGAATCTTTCAAATTTGATAGAGAAAATGAAAAAAGACTTCAATATAGAAGATGAGCAATTTTGATCAAATAAAACCTTTACAAGATAAAATAGATACTCTTTTACTAGATATAAAAGATATAAAACCTAATCTTTATCGAGAATATACACTTATAGTTGATTATTCTATAAATGGTTTTATTGATTTGGGGGCTGAATATATTAAGAACAACCCACAAGAATTTGAAATTTTTCTAAAAAAATTAAATGATATTATTAAAATACTAACATTTATTAAAACTAAAGAAAATATTCAAGAAGAAAAGAAAAAACGTGACAGATGCCTTCGTATTGCAGATCGCAAATACGATAAACCATCTGCTTACAAATCTGGTGCTGTTGTAAAATGCCGTCAAGGAACCATTTGGAAAGGTTTAAAAGAAGTTATTTTAGAAATTATCCAGGAAGACGAATCTTTACACAAATGGTTTGCACGTAAAGGAACACCTGGTAAAAAAGGTGGATGGGTTGACTGTAATGCACCAATCAGAAAAGATGGTAAAATAACAGGATATAAAGCATGTGGACGTGAAGAAGGAGAAAAACGCTCCAAATATCCAGCATGTCGCCCAACAGCATCTCAATGTAAAACACCTGGTAAAGGTACTAAATGGGGTAAAACAAAATGAAACTAATAGACATACTTAAAGAAGCAAGCCAACCAAAACTACAGTTTCCTAGTGGTTTTCAACCTGCAAAATCTGTTCCAAATGGTGGTGCTATGTGTGCTAACTGTGCTAAATGGAATAAAAAAACACAATTGTGTGAAGGTCAATATTATATTGATTGGAATGGTGATGGTAAAATTCCTGCTGGACCAACAGAATATATTTGTATTTGGTGGGTAGATAAAAGAAAATGAAACCCTATACAGACATAGAAGTTACAGACAAATGATTAAACTTGTAGACATATTAAGAGAAATCCAAATCCAACCTAAAAAAAGAATAGGGTATGGAAATCAAGGAAATGTTTATAATATTGGAAAAAATAAAATAATCAAAAAGTCTACCAACCCAAAAGGATTCTCCCAAGATGAGATTGAAATCTATACTTTATTCAACCAACACCCAGATATATTCCCCCGCATCTATAAATTAACAAAAGATTATGTTATCATGGATAAGCTTGATTCTCCTGGTAAAGAATTAATGAATGTTTATGACTTTTTAGAAACTACAAACCTATGGAGAGAACAAGATTATCTTAGTAACATATACAGGATGATCTCTAATCAAAACCCAAATGATCTAGAAACATTTAATCAAATTCTTCAAAAAGCAAAGGAATCAAATAGAATGGATGTGTATAACACATTAAAAAAATGTTTAGATTTTTGTACTAGATTAAAAAAAGTATTTGGAAACAAACCAATAGATATTTGGTTACCTAATGTAGGAGTTGATAATAATGGTAAAATAAAAATATTTGATGCTTCATTTGATAGAATGGGATAAATGAAACCTTATAAAGACATAGAAGTTACAGACAAATATATTATTCGTGAGTTTAACGAAAATATAGACCCAATTGAACTTTTATGGCATCGTGATAATGAAGATAGAACAGTTGAAATTTTAGAAGATACAGATTGGAAACTTCAACTTGATAATTGCTTGCCTACCTCCCTAAAAGAACGTATATTTATACCAAGACACGAGTGGCATCGTGTGATAAAAGGAACAGGAACATTAAAACTAAAAATACATAAATCGTGAAAAAATTTAATCTAAAAGAACTTATTAGAGAAGAAATTAAAAAAGTGTTAAGTGAAACACGTCAAGTAATCCCACTTAAAAATCTAAATAAGGATAATTTAGCTTTAGTAGCTTCTCCTTCTCAAATGAAAGGTATTAATAGCCGATTAGATATTCATTTACCTCAACTACAAGATTCAATGCTTAAACTTGATTTAAATAATAAATCTTTTGACAATCGTTTTGAATCATATAAAAAAAATTTAATCAACAAACTTGGAGTTAACATACTAAATGCTCCTGTAACTTTAGACCCATCAGAAACATGGTATAATAAAATTAAAATTAATGATAAAAATTTTGAAAAAGCTAAAGAAAACTACATCCAAGGTAAACAGTCTTGGATAGATCGTGAAACATCCGCTGGTAGAACATCTGGGTTAGATTAATAAATTTAATAAAAAAATATAAAAATTATAGCCCAATCTTTGGATTGGGCTTCTTTTTTTTGTATATTTAAAGTAATAAAAGTTATGAATATATTTTACATTAATGAAGATCCGATTATTGCTGCTCGTGAATTAGCAGATGATCATATTAGAAAAATGCAAATTGAATGTGCACAAATGTGTTGTGTTGCTCATTGGGTAAACGGTTCAACAGCACCATACAAACAATCTCATACAAATCACCCTTCAACAAAATGGGTAAGAGAATCAATACAACATTATAGATGGCTAGTTAAACATGGATTAGAAATATGTGACGAATTTGAAAAACGATATGGTAAAAAACATAAAACAAAAGATGTACTTGAATGGCTTCAAGACAACGAACCTAACATTCCTGATAATGGATTTATGGATCCCCCAATGTGTATGCCTGATGAATTTAAATTGGAAAATGTTGTAGAAGCATATAAAAATTTTTATATTAACGATAAAGTAGCAATTAAAAAATTAGATTGGAAAAAATTAAACAACAAACCAGAATGGATAAAAAAATTGTAATAGTAGGAGCTGGAGTAGCAGGTGTGAATGCTGCAACAAAATTAGTAGATAATGGTTATCCTGGAAACCTTATCACTATAATTGATATGGGTAAAGATCCATACAAACGTAAACCTGAAGAAGTAATGACAGGATTTTTAGGTGCTGGAGGATGGAGTGATGGCAAATTAACTTACCATACTGCAATTGGAGGACAGTTATCTAAATATTGTGGTGAGGATAAAGCAATAGAATTAATGAACCAGGTAATTACCAATTTTAAACGTTTTCACCCTAAACCAGAGGAAGTTCAATGTTCTAATCCACAAGAGGAACCTGAATTTATTAAACCATATTTCGGTTTACGTTTATTCCCTGTATGGCATGTAGGAACAGATTATTTATCTGAAATTGCTAAAAATTGGTACGATTATTTGGTTGAGAAAGGTGTTAAATTCTTATGGGAAGAAAAAGTTGATTGGATTAACTTTAACAATAGTACTTTATTTTATCAAACATTAGATAAAGTTTCCGGTTTAACAGTTGAATATGATGAACTCATATTTGCAGTAGGCAAATCAGGTATTGACTTTGCCCAACAACTAGCAAACAAATACCAACTTCCAGATGAACCTAAATCAGTTCAAATTGGTGTTCGATTTGAAGCACCACAAAAACACTTCCAAAAACTAATTGACATTTCATATGACTTTAAGTTATATAGAAAATTTGATGATGAAGGAGTATCATTGCGTTCATTTTGTACAAACAATAACGCAGCTTATGTTGCTGTAGAAGAAACATATGGTGATCACAGTTATAATGGACATGCTAAGAAAGACGAAGCATATAGAAATAACATGACTAACTTTGGTATCTTGATGGAAATTAATGGTATTGAAGATCCATTTACTTGGTCACGTGATGTAGTAAATAAATTACAATCAAATGGAACTGGTTTATATTATAGTCCATCTCGTATTCCATCAACTACATCTGAAGGAACTAAAGTAACATCTTACCAAATTGAATTTTTAGATGGAGTAAGAGAAATAATGGGTGGTTATTTTCAATATATAGAAGATTTTATTGAAGATATGAAAAAAGTATTTCCTACACTTGGAGATGATTGGGGGATCTATATTCCTGAAGTAAAATATTTGTCACCTGAACCGTTAGTAAACTATAAAGATCTTAGTTTAACAAAGTATCCTAACGTACATTTTGTAGGTGATGCTTTAAGTGCAAGAGGTATTACAGTATCAGGTGCACAAGCAATTTATGTAGCAGAAAATTTAATTAAATAAAAAGTTATGAAAATAGGTTTTTGTGGAACAATTTCAGTTGGTAAAACAACATTAGTTAATGCATTAAAAGAATTACCTGAATTTGCAGGGTATGAATTTAAAACAGAACGTTCAAAATATTTACGTGATTTAGGCATACCATTAAACATAGATTCAACATTAAAAGGTCAAATAGTGTTTATGGCTGAACGTGCTAGTGAACTTATGTTTGAAAATATGATTACAGATAGAACTGTAATTGATGTTATGGCGTTTACACGTTTAGCTAAATCGATTCCGTATTTTATAGCAGATGATTTTAATGATGTTGTATCACATTTGCTTCGCGAGTATGATTATGTATTCTATGTTTTACCTGAAGGTGTTGAACTTGAAGACAATGGAGTACGTGTTGTAGATGTTGATTATAGAAATGAAATTGATAAAGAAATACAAAAGCTAATCATCAAACATAGAAATAAACTTAAAAACTACACTGAATTATCGGGTAGTACTGAGGAAAGAATACAGAAAATTAAACAAGTAATAGGTTTCTAATATTTATAAATAAAATTAAATAATGAAAACATCCCGTTTACTTGAAATTATACGTGAAGAAATTTCAGCTGCTTTAGGTGAAACATCATATGCAGGAAAAAAAGCTATTCCAAATTTGAAAAAAGACCCATCATATAGTACTTTAAGTTCCACTGGTAAAATGGATGCTGAAAAGGAATTACAATCTGGAGGTACTGTGGAACTTGAAGAAGATCAATTAAATGAAATGGCTTGGAATATAGTAATAGCTAATCCAAAAGAAAAAGAAAGAATTCAATCCAAAATCAAAGATTCAACTAAAAAAGGTGAACAAAAATTATCTAAAGCTTTAGAAATTTTAGATAATAGAACTTCAAAAGGATTAAAAACTCGTATTCGAGATATTTCTGATGAAATGGGTGTTAGACAACAAGAAATTAACCCTTTAATAGGTGCATTAGTTGATGTAGGTGTTTTAGAAAAAGGTGAATCTGTAACAGGAGTAACCAAGAAAAAAGTAACAGATAAACCACAAGGAAGACCATCTAACCCAAACAAACCAGAAAAGCCATCTTCTACAGATAAAAAAGAAAGCCCAGCAGGTGAACCTAAAACAAGAGTAGCTACTCGCACAAAAGGCGATGATGGGTTTGATGATGTGTCATATTCAGATGTAGATAGTGAAGATAAAGAAGCAACACAAAATATAGGTAGTGATCCAACTGCAAAAGAACTAGGTAAAATAGCCTACTCTAAAAAATTATCCCCAGAAGAAGAAACCCAATTTGAAACAGCATTAAAAGGTATTACAGCTAAAATAAAAAGAATTGAAGATGGTGAAGAAAAACCTGATGATAGAACACTTTTACGCAAAGCATATCAATCTACAGATGTAAAAAGACTTTTTAAAGCTAAAGGATTAGATTTAGATAGTATGCTAAAAGGTATAATCGGATAAAATGAAAGATAAAACATATCAATTAAAGTTATCCCATCTAATCATAGGTGGGATACTTTTACTATTGTTGTTATTTTTGATATATGTTAAAATCCATCCTTCCCCAACCCCCGACTATAGCAAATATAAACAAAAAATAGAAGAATTACAGAAAGAAATTGATAGGTTAAAAAATATACAAGATACATTAACTATTGATTTAGGTAAACAACAAAAAGTTATAGATTCATTAAATAATGAAATTGTAAAAACAGAAAAAGAATTAACTAAAAC
>Ga0214917_10000520_pt1 | contig 50712 bp, 45 predicted proteins | sample LL_1208_BB_MetaG_FD_177983 | JGI IMG/M metagenome (GOLD analysis project Ga0214917, IMG submission 177983) | Freshwater microbial communities from Lake Lanier, Atlanta, Georgia, United States - LL_1208_BB | ecosystem: Environmental > Aquatic > Freshwater > Lake | place: USA: Georgia | collected... | reverse complement strand
CCGCTCACTCCGCCCGCGGGCGGTGGATCGGGAAGAGGATCACGTCGCGGATGCTGGCCGCGGCCGTGAGGAACATGACGAGGCGGTCGATGCCGATCCCGAGGCCGCCGGCCGGAGGCATGCCGTGACGCAGGGCCCGGATGAAGTCGGTGTCCATCCGCGCCATCGACTCCTCCGCGGGCAGGCCGGCGAGCTGCGTGCGGAAGAGCTCCTCCTGGAGGTCGGGATCGTTGAGCTCGGTGTAGGCGTTGGCGAGCTCCATCCCGGCGACGTAGAGCTCGAACCGCTCGGCCACGTCCGGCCGGCCCGCCTTGCGCTTCGTCAGCGGGCAGATCGCGGCCGGATAGTCGAGCACGAACACCGGGCCTGCGAGCGTCTTCTCGACCGTCGCCTCGAAGAGATCGCTCTTGATCACGTCGGGATGGCGGCCGGCGGTCTCGATGCCGACGCGCGCGGCGGCGTCGGCCACGCTCGCGGCCGACGCGGGATCGCAGCCGGTCACCTCCCGCAGCAGGTCGTCGTACCCGGCCCGCCGAAACGGCGGCGAGAGGTCGACCGTGTGCCCCATCCAGTCGAACCGGGTCGGCGTGCCGGCCGCCCGCGCCGCCGCGACGAGGATCGCCTCCGTGAGGTCCATCATCGTGGCGTAGTCACCGTAGGCCTCGTAGGCCTCGAGCATCGTGAACTCGGGATTGTGCCGCGGGCTGACGCCCTCGTTGCGGTAGACGCGGCCGAGTTCGAAGACGCGCTCGAGTCCGCCGACGAGCAGCCGCTTGAGGTGCAGCTCGAGCGCGATCCTGAGCACGAGCGGCATGTCGAGCGCGTTGTGGTGGGTGGTGAAGGGCCGGGCCGCGGCACCGCCGGCGGTCTCCTGGAGCGTCGGCCCCTCGACCTCGAGGTAGCCACGTTCCGCGAGCACCTGCCGCACCGTCGCGATGATCCGGCTGCGGGCGATGAACCGCTCCCGCACCCCGTCGCCATGCACGAGGTCGAGGTAGCGCATCCGCTGGCGCAACTCGGGATCGACGAGCCCGTGGTACTTGTCGGGCGGTGTCTCGAGGCTCTTCGTGAGGAACGTGAGCCCCGTCGCGAAGACGGTCATCTCGCCCGTCTTCGACCAGCCCAGACGGCCGTCCACGCCCACGATGTCACCGAGGTCGAGGCATGCGGCGACCTGCCATCCCTCCGGCCCGACCTGCTTCTTGCCGAGCATCACCTGGATGCGGCCGGATCGGTCGTGCAGATCGAGGAACACGAGGCTGCCGGCGCTGCGCTGGAGCATGATCCGGCCGGCGATCCGCACCAGAGGGCCGTCGTCGGCGTCCCGGGCCACGGACGCGCCCCGCTCGCGCACCGCCGCGACCGCCTCGGCTCCGTCGAATCGCTGCCCCCAGGGATCGATGCCGAGGGCCGCGAGCTTCGCGAGCTTGTCGCGCCGCGCCTGCGCGAGCTGGGCAGCGGTGCCGCGGGGCGCGTCGGAGGAGGCGGCATTGGAGGCGGGAGGTTCGGTCATGCTGCTGGTCTGAGGGCGGTCGGCGGTCGGAGGCGGGTTCCGGTGGAGACCCGTCGGAGCGGGGCAGCATATCCACCGGAGCGCGTTGCCCGCGAGGTGGCATCGCCCGCCGCGCCGCCACGTCCATGAGCACGCCTGGAGGCGTACGCCACCGCTCCGAGCGGCGCGAATCGGGCGCATGCCGCGACGTCCACGCACGCCGGGAGGCATACGCCACCGGGGGCACCTCGTCGGACCTCGATCGCCTCCGCCGGATAGCATGGTTTCGAGACGATCCGAGACCGTGGTGGACTTCCGCATGGCATCGCCCGCATCACATGGCCCGAGCCTGTTCTGTGTCGAGATCCGCACGACGCGGTGGGCGGAACTGGTCGAGTGGTATCGCACGGCGCTCGGACTCCGCGTGCTCGTGCGCGGCGTCGACGACGGCTACGCGCTCCTCGGCGCCGGGGATACCCGGATCGCGATCCTGGCGAGGCCCGAAGCCGGGCCGACGAGCCCGCGCTTCAGCCTGGCCTTCGAGGTGGACGATCTCGCCCATGCCCACGCGAGGCTGACGGCGGCCGGAGCGACCGCGGCACCGCCGGCGGCGCATGCCGAGGGCTTTCGAGAACTCACCGCGATCGACCCGGACGGCAATCGGCTGCGTCTTTTCGCCTGGGGTGACTCCCGCGCCCGAGCATGAGCACGATGGATTCGTCCATGAACGACCCGGCCGCCGCCGCGCGCATCGGCATCGTCACCGTCTCGGATCGTGCCAGTCGGGGTGACTACGTCGACGAGGGCGGCCCCGCGATCCGCGCCTACCTCGCGGAGGTGCTCGCGAGCGAGTGGCAGGCGCTCGAGCGGCTCGTGCCCGACGAGCGTGCCGCGATCGTGGCGGCGATCCGCGACCTCGCGGCGGCCGGGTGCTGCCTCGTCGTGACGACCGGAGGCACCGGCCCCGCCCCGCGCGACGTCACGCCGGAGGCGACCGAGATGGCCTGCACCAAGCTCCTGCCCGGATTCGGTGAACGCATGCGCGCCGTGTCGCTGCAGTACGTGCCGACGGCGATCCTGTCGAGGCAGACGGCCGGTGTCTGCGGCACCGCGCTCGTGGTGAACCTGCCCGGTCGGCCGAAGAGCATCCGCGAATGCCTCGATGCGGTCTTTCCGGCCATTCCCTACTGCATCGATCTCATCCACACCGGACACCCGGCCCCGCCCCGCCTCGAGACGCGCCCCGAGCGGCTCGTCGCCTTCCGACCGCAGGGGCGCTGAGCGGCGCCACCGTCCCGATCCCTCACGCGCCGACGACACCGGTCGCGGTCAGCCGAGTCCGCGGGCGATCTCGGGCGCGAAATAGGTGAGGATCGCGTCGGCACCCGCCCGCTTGATCACCAGCACGCTCTCGAGCGCCGCCCGCGGGCCGTCGAGCCAGCCACGTTCCGCGGCGGCACGGATCATCGCGAATTCCCCGCTCACCTGATACGCGAGCGTCGGCAGCCCGAACTCCCGCTTCACGCGGTGGATCACGTCGAGCGACACGCCGGCCGGCTTGACCATCACCATGTCGGCCCCTTCCGCGACGTCGAGCGCGACCTCGCGCAGCGCCTCGTCGGCGTTCGCCGGATCCATCTGGTAGGTCTTCTTGTCGGGCACGCCGCGGGCCGCGGCCGTGGCGAGCGTCGCACTCGAACCGACGGCCTCGCGGAAGGGCCCGTAAAACGCCGACGCGTACTTGGCGGCATAGGAGAGGATGCACACCTCGTGATGACCGGCCGCGTCGAGGGCCCAGCGAATCCGCCCCACGCGCCCGTCCATCATGTCGGAAGGGGCCACGACCTGGCAGCCGGCGTCGGCGAGCACCACCGCCTGCCGGCAGAGCACTTCCACGGTCTCGTCGTTGAGGATCGTGCCGGCGCCGAGCAGTCCGTCGTGGCCGTGCGTCGTGTACGGGTCGAGGGCCACGTCGCACACGATGCCCACCGCGTCGCCGAGCCGCTGGCGGATCGCGCGGACCGCACGGCAGGCGAGGTTCCCGGGATCGGTGGCGAGCCGGCCGTCGTCGGTCTTCAGTTCCGGGTCGACGACGGGAAAGAGCGCGACCGCCGGAATCCCCAGCCGGGCCGCCTCCTCGGCCGCGCGGACGGCACCGTCGATCGAGAGCCGCTCGACGCCGGGCATGCTCGGCACGGCCGCCGGCTTCGCCGCGGCGTGCACGAACAGCGGCCAGACGAGATCACTCGGGGCGAGGGCCGTCTCCGCGACGGCCGCGCGCAGCCACGCATGCCGGCGCGTGCGTCGCAGACGGGTGGTGGGAAAGCCGCCAGGGTGGTGCATCGAAAGGCGCCTCACAAATCCGGATGGCCGCGACACACACGATCATCGCGCGCCCACCACGAGTTTGAAAGCCGGTCGGCCACGACGGCCGGGGCGTGTGTCGTCCCATCCTGTCGCACGCCCGGGGGCGTCCGCCACAGGGGCGGCGGCAGCGGTGCCTACGCGCGGTGATCGACGATCACGGCGGCTCCGGGTGTCGGCGGCGGCGAGGCCGGCGCGCCGTCGAGCGTCGCGACGGCACACGCCTCGTCGGTCTCCCAGACGGCGACACGCCGCGCGATCACGCCGAGGTCGCCGAGCACGGCGGGTGCCACGACCTCGAGCAGGTAGCGGGCCATGTTCTCCGCCGTGGGGTTCCACGGCAGCACGAAGTACTTCGTCGGGTCCACGGCCCGCACGGCCGCCAGCGCCGACTCGTCCTCCGCGAAGAGAATGAACGCATGGTCCCAATGCGCGTCGAGCCAGCCGAGCATCCGCTGCTTGATGATCGCGAAGTCGACGACGCGGCCGACCGCGTCCACCGCCCTGCCCCCTCCGATCGCCTCGACCTCGATGTCCGCCCGGTAGTTGTGGCCGTGCAGGTAGGCGCACTTTCCCTCGTGGTGAAAGAGCCGATGCCCCGCGCAGAACCTCAGGGAGCGGACCAGGGAGAGCCGGGTCGTCGTCGCGGCGGCCATCACAGCTGCGTCGGGTTGGGGGCGTCGCCGTAGACCGCCTTGGGGTCGAACGCCTTCTCGGTTTCGAGAAACTCGAGCGCCGTGCCCTGCGTCCGCTGGCGCCCCACGGGCACGCGACGATAGAAGCACGACCGGTAGCCGACGTGGCAGCTCGCTCCGCCCGCCACCTCCACCCGCAGCCAGACGCAGTCCTGATCGTCGTCGACCCGCATCTCGACGACCCGCTGCACCAGTCCACTGGTGGCGCCCTTGTGCCAGAGGGTGCGCCGGCTGCGACTCCAGTAGTGGGCCTCGCCCGTCTCGATCGTCCGCGCGAGCGCCTCACGGTTCATCGTCGCCACCATGAGCACCTCCCCGGAGGTCATGTCGGTGGTGACGCACGGGATGAGCCCCTGCTCGTCGAACTTCGGCGCGAGCTCGATCCCCTCCTCCACCTGTTCGACCGTCACGCGCCGGCCGAACAGCGGTTCGTTCCCCGGCACGGGTGACGGAGGCGAAGGGGATGCGGTCACGGCTGGGTTCCTCGGGCGGCGTCGATCCGACGGTACCATACCGCGGCTCGGACGCACGGCGTCCGTGAAAAAGCCCCCTGTCGCCGCGGGGCAGGGCCTTCCCCACGTGCCTCCGGGCGGCACGCGGCGGGGTGACCTCTGACGGCGGCTCGCGTCGCCCCGTCTGCTAAACTCCGCCGGCGGCGGACGAGAACCTCGGCCGCGCAAGACGGAGCGGTCGTTTCCCGGAGGAGTGCGAGGCATCCATGACGCGACGTCCCATCACCTGCGGCATCGTCCCGATCGGCATCGTCCCGATCGGTATCGTTTTGATCGGCATCGCGTGCGCGGCACCGGCCCGCGCGGACGGGTGGCCCACGTTCCGCGGACCAGCCCGCACCGGCGTGGCTCCCGACACGAACCTGCTCGAGGTCTGGCCCGCGGAGGGTCCGCCGCTGCTATGGAAGACGGCCGGGGCCGGACGCGGCTACGCCAGTCTCGCGATCGCGGGCAACCGCTTCTACACGCTGGGCGACGGGCTCTCGACCGCTCCCGATGGCGACGAATACCTCTCCTGCTTCGACCTCGCCAGCGGCCGCCAGCTCTGGAAGACGAAGACCGGTCAGCCGTGGACCGAGGGCCAGCCCACCTGGCAGAGCTCCCGCAGCACGCCGACGGTGGACGGCGAGTTGGTCTACGTGGTCACGCCATTCGGACGGCTGGTGGCCTGTGCGACCGCCGACGGCCGCGAGGTGTTCTCCGTGGATCTCAAGGAGACGTACGGCGGCAAGAAGGGGGATGCGTGGGGCTACAGCGAGTCGGTGACGATCGACGGGGACCGGCTCATCTGCACTCCCGGCGCCGAGACGAACACGATGGTGGCCCTCGACAAGAAGACCGGCACGAAGATCTGGTCGTGCGCCTCGCCCGATGACCGCGGCGCGGGACATGCGTCGGTCGTCATCGCGAAGGTCGGCGGCAGGAAGGTCTACGTCCAGACGACCGCCAGCGGCGCGCTCGGCGTCGACGCCGAGACGGGCAGGCTGCTCTGGACATATCCCATCGAGAAGACGACGGCCGTCATCCCCACGCCGATCGTGCGCGACGACCTCGTGTTCTTCTCGGCGGGCTACAAGCGCGGCGGGGCGCTGCTCCGGCAGGTGGCTTCCGCGGACGGCGTCACGGTGCAGGAGGTGTACGGTCTCAACACCGAACTCGCCAACAAGCACGGCGGCATCGTGCTCGTCGGCGACCACCTCTACGGCGACTCCGACGACAAGGGCATCCCCTTCTGCGCCGAGCTGATGACGGGGAAGGTGGTGTGGAAGGAGCGCGGCAGCGGCAAGAATTCCGCCAACGTGCTCGCCGCCGACGGCCGCATCTACGTGCGGTACCAGGATGGCACGCTCGCCCTTGTGAAGGCCGATCCGGTGCGGTACGAGGAGGTCGGCAGTTTTCAGGTGCCCGGCAGCGGCGACCGGCCGAGCTGGGCGCACATGGTGATCCTCGACGGCAGGCTCTACCTGCGCGAGGGCGACACGATCCTCTGCTACGACGTGCGGGCGAAGTGATCGACGGCGGGATGCCGCCTCACTCGTCGTCGCCGGCCGCGACGGCACCGTAGGCCAGGCCTCCGAGGATGCCTCCCACGATCGGTGCGACCCAGAAGAGCCACAGCTGCTGGATCGCCCAGCCGCCCTGGAAGATCGCCGTGGCGGTGCTGCGGGCCGGGTTGACGCTCGTGTTGGTCACCGGAATGCTCACGAGGTGGATGAGCGTGAGGCACAGGCCGATCGCGATCGGCGCGATCGCCCCCGGCGCCTTCGCGTCGGTCGCCCCGTGGATCACGAAGAGGAACACGGCCGTGAGCACCATCTCGATGATGAAGCACGCCTGCCAGGGATAACCGCCCGGGGAGTGGTCGGCATAGCCGTTCGACGCGAAGCCGCCCGAGGCGGCGCTGAAGCTCGGCAGCCCGGACGCGACGAGATAGAGCACGCCGGCGCCCGCGATGCCGCCGACGACCTGCGCGAGCCAGTACGCGGGCAGCTTGGCGGCGTCGAAGCGGCCGCCGGCGACGAGGCCCGCCGTCACCGCCGGGTTGAGGTGGCAGCCTGAGATGTGGCCCACGGCGGCGGCCATCGACAGCACCGTGAGACCGAAGGCGAGCGACACGCCGAGGAAGCCGATGCCGAGATCGGGATACGCCGCCGCGAAGATCGCGCTGCCGCAGCCCCCGAGCACGAGCCAGAAGGTGCCGATCGCCTCGGCCAGAAGCTTGCCGGTCATGTCCGCCGTCCTCCACTGGAACATCTCGTGGATGCCGATCGTCGGCACCCTCCGCGCCGCGCAGGCGGCATGCGGGAGCACGCTACGGCCTGTCGCACGGGCCGGTCAACGGCAACTCGACGCGCGGCGCGTCACGACCACCCCGCGAGGGCGATGAGTTTTGGCACGAAGAGCACAAGTCCCACCACCACCGCCGTGGTCACGGCCACGAGCACGCCGCCGCTGGCCACGTCGAGCGCGTCACGAATCCCATCGTCGGGATACGTCCCGACGGCCTTGGCGAGCTCCTCGATCGCCGTGTTGAAGGCCTCGGCGCCGAGGACGCCACCGATGGCCAGCGCCACCAGGCACCATTCCCCGGCGTCGAGCCCGAGGCAGGCGCCGAGGGCCACCGCGGCCGCCGCCGCCGGCAGGTGGGCGGCGAAACTCACATGGCCCCGCACCGCGACCGCGACGCCGCGAAAGGCGTCGGCGAACTTGCCGAGCCATCCACGGGGCCGCCTCGGGCCGCGATCGAGGCTTCCACGATCGTCGACGCCACGCGCTGCCATCTGGTCATGCGGCCCACGGCCGCTCCCCGGGCGAGCCACGGCACCGCCGCCAGGCTCACCACCCACGCGGCGTTCAGCCGACCTTCACGTACGGATCGCCCTTCTTCCAGTTGCACGGACAGAGCTCGTCGCTCTGGAGGGCATCCAGCACCCGCAGCACCTCCGCGACGTTGCGGCCGACCCGCCCCTGGTTGACGTCCACCCACTGGATCACTCCGTGGGGATCGACGATGAACGTGGCGCGGAGGCAGTAGCCCTCCTGCTTCTCGAGAATGCCGAGTTCGGGCGCGAGCCTCTGGGCGGCGATGAGCGGATAGCCGAGCTGTTCCAGATCGGGATGCGACCGCCGCCATGCGAGGTGGGAGTATTCGTTGTCGGTGCTGCCGCCGACGACCCGCGTGTCACGATCGGCGAAGGCCTTGAGCTGCTTGTTGAACTCGGCGAGCTCGGTCGGACAGACGAACGTGAAATCCTTCGGATAGAAGAAGTAGACGACCCACGAGCCCGCGTAGTCGGCGTTGGTGAGCTGCTTCATGTCGTCCTTGCCGGTGCCGATGCAGGCCTGGCAGGAGAACGTGGGAAACGGGTCGCCGACGGTGAGCATGGCTGCAGGTCTCCCTGAAGATTGAGGACTGAAGATTGCGGACTGCGGATTTCGGACTGTGGAGATGTGGGACACGACGGTCCGGCCGACCGTGCCGGACGCGGTCGCCGGCCGCGATCTGGCACGGCGGAGGGTCCACGCACGAGCAGTGTAGCCGACGGCCGCGATTGTCCACCCGGCCCCGGGTGCCCGCGCGACGGCCTGCGGATGCCTCGGGAACGCGTCGCGACCGGCCGACCGACGTGACGACACGCCGCTCGCCGCCCGACGGTGCATACTGCCGACGATGTCATCCTCCGCCGAAGTTCGGGACCGCCCGTCGAGGCCGCCGCTGCTCCACCACGACCCGCTCGCGGGGCGCATGGCCTTCATCGCGCCCGAGCGGGCGGAGCGGCCGAACGACGCCGACCTGGTCGCCGTCGACGTGGCGACCGATCCGGGCGCGTGGTGCCCCTTCTGCGCCGGCAACGAGCACCGCACGCCCGCGGCCGTGCTGCGCGCGCCTGCCGAGGCGTCGCGCTCCTGGCACGCACGGATCATCCCCAACCGCTACCCGGTGGCGATGGAGTCCGACCCCCGCGACGACGCCGGGGGGGCCGTCGCGCCGGTGCGACCGGCCCACGGCGTGCACGACGTGGTCGTGGAGTCGGCGCGGCATGAATCGACGATCCTCGGCGTCCAGCCCGGGGAGTGGCGCGACGTCTGGCACCTCTGCCGCGCACGGCTCGAGATGCTCGCCGCGCGCGGCGACCTCGCATGGGCGACGATCTTCAAGAACTCGGGGCCGGCCGCCGGCGCGTCCCTCGCACACGTCCACAGCCAGCTCGTCGGTCTCGACTTCGTGCCGCCGTCGATCCGGGCGGAGCTCGCCGCGTCCGCCGCCGATGCGACGGGATTCGCGCGGCTGATCGACGACGCGGTGCGGACTGGCCGGCTCGTGGCCGAGCAGGCGGGGCTCGTGGCGCTCGCGCCGCCCGCCCCACGGCAGCCCTTCGAGACCTGGATCCTCCCCGCGCGGTCCGAACCGCTCTTCCATGCCGCCGAGCCCGCTCACGTCGAGGCGCTCGCCGACCTCACGCGCCTCCTCGTGGGTCGCCTCGCGCGGGTCGCTCCCGGAGCCGACTACAACTGGTGGCTGCACCAGGCGCCCTACGGCCACCACGGCCGACAGGTCGAGGGATGGCGGTGGCATCTCGAGATCCTGCCCCGGGTCACCTCCCTCGCCGGCTTCGAGCTCGGCACCGGCTGCCACATCAACACGCTCCCGCCGGACGAGGCGGCAGGCCTGCTGCGCGGTGCCTGAGCCGCGTGATCCGATCCTGCGTCGCCCCATGCGGATGGGTCATCCGGGGACGGGAACGGCTGCCGCAGGGCTTCGCCGACCGGCACAGGCGGCAGGTCCGTCACGCGCCCGCCGGAAATTCGAGGCGCTCGCGGGGGTCATCGGTTTGGCGCGTGGGCCGTCGAGCCGGACAATCGGGCCGGGGCGACCATGACCCGCGAGCCATGTCGCGGCCCCGCGCCGCTGAGACCGACCCGCGCCCGTCCCGTCTGCCGCCCCGCCCGGATGACCTGATGTCCGCCGCCGTTCGCCTCGTCTTCGTGATCCACGATCACCAGCCGGTCGGCAACTTCGACGAGGTCATCGAGCAGGCCTACCGCGACGCCTACCGTCCCTTCCTCGACCTGCTCGAGCGGCATCCGGCGATCCGCGTGGCGATCCACACGAGCGGGCCGCTCGCGGAGTGGCTCGACGCCCATCATCCCGAGTACCTCGACCGCCTCGCGGGGCTCGCGGCGGAGAAGCAGGTGGAGATCGTCGGCGGCGCGTTCTACGAGCCGGTCCTCGCGATGCTGCCCGCACGCGACCGCATCGCGCAGATCGGCGGCTACTCGGCGTGGCTCGAGCGGCGGCTCGGCACGAAGGTGGCCGGCATGTGGGTGGCGGAGCGCGTCTGGGATCCGGGCATGGCCCGCGACATCGCCGCGGCCGGCATCGAGTGGACGATCCTCGACGACACGCACTTCAAGGCGGCCGGACTCACCGACGACGTGCTCGACCGCCACTGGCTCACCGAAGGCGACGGGGCGACCCTCGCGGTGTTCCCGGTGAGCGAGCGGCTCCGGTATGTCATCCCGTTCGCGGCGCCCGAGGCCACGATCGACCACCTCCGCTGGATGGCCGCGCGGCGACCCGGGGCGCTCGCCGTGTTCGGGGACGACGGCGAGAAGTTCGGCGTCTGGCCGGAGACCCACCGCACGTGCTTCGAGGAGGGCTGGCTCGAAAGGTTCTTCACGCTGCTCGAGGACAACGCCGACTGGATCGAGATGGCCCTGCCCTCCGAGGTGGTCCGCGGCGCGCCGCCGGCGGGCACGGTCTGGCTGCCGGAATGCAGCTACCGCGAGATGACCGAATGGGTGCTGCCGCCCGACGCGCAGCTCGCCTGCATCGAGGCGCGGAAGGCCGCCGAGCACGACCCGCGGCTCGCCGCCGCCGTCCGCTTCGTGCGCGGCGGCACGTGGCGCAACTTCCGCATGCGCTACCCCGAGGCCAACGAGATGTACGCCCGCATGATGGCCGTCAGCACGCGGCTCGACCGCCTCCGTCAGGCCGCCGCGCACGAGCCGGCGGCCCTCGCGGCGGCCGAGCGGGCGCTCCATCGGGGGCAGTGCAACTGCGCCTACTGGCACGGCGCCTTCGGCGGCATCTATCTGCCCCACCTGCGGAACGCCGTCTTCCGGGAGCTCATCACCGCCGACGTCGAGGCGGACCGGGCGGAGGGCCGCTCGGGCCCCCGGATCGAGGCCACCGCCGCCGACTTCGACTTCGACGGCCGACAGGAGGTGCGGCTCACGAACGACGGGATCGACTGCTGGATCGCCCCGTCGCGCGGCGGCATCGTCTACGAGCTCGATCTGCGGGATCAGCGGCACAACCTCCTCGCCACGCTCGATCGGAGACCGGAGGCATACCACGCGCAGGTGCTCGCCGGGCCCGGGGCGGCCCGCAGCATCGTCGATGCCTCGCAGGCGGCGACCTTCAAGCACGCGGGCCTCGAGCGCATGGTGCGGTACGACGCGACGCGGCGGAAGAGCCTCGTCGATCACTTCTGGGATGTGGACGTCGAGGCCGACGCGGTCGTGGCGGGCACCGCGGCGGAGCGCGGTGACTTCGCGGCCGGCGCCTACGACGCGAGCATCCGCCGCAATCCGGGCCGCATCCAGGTGCTGCTCTCCCGCACGGGCAACGTCTGGGGCATCCCGCTGACGATGGCGAAGGCGGTGACGCTCGAGGCCGGATCGCGCACGCTCGAGATCGCCTACAAGCTCGAGGGCCTCCCGCGCGGCTTTCGTCAGCACCTCGCGGTCGAGTTCAACCTCGCCGGCCTGCCGGCGGGAGCCGAGGGCCGGTTGTTCCGCGACGCGTCGGGGGCGTCGCTCGGCGACCTGGGCACGCAGCTCGATCTCGACGCCGTCCACGGCATCGGACTCGTGGACGGCTGGCTCGGCATCGACGCGCGGTTCGTCTTCTCGCCGGCGAGCGACGGCGGCATGCCGGGGCTGTGGACCTTCCCGATCCAGTCGGTGAGCCAGTCGGAGGGCGGGTTCGAACTCGTCCATCAGTCGGTGGTCGTCATGCCCCACTGGGTGGTGACGCCCGACGTCACGGGCACGTGGCGGACGACGCTCCGGCTGTCGCTCGGAGCGGAGGGTGCCCCGCGTTCAGACAACGCCGTCGCCCTGGCCGGACGCGCCTGAGTCCCCGACGCGTGTCCCGCCCGAGGCACGCGTCCGTGTCGCGACGTGCCACCAGTCGATCGGCGGGTCCACCTCGACGGCACGGTGTCCGAGGATGGCGACTGCGACATCCCCGAGCCGCGCGGTCAGGTCGGCGGCGGCGTCCTCGGCGATGCGCGTGTCACCGACCGGATCGTCCGCCGCGCGCTCCGGAGGCCCGACGTGCGAGAGCACGACCGCGGCGACGACGAGCCCACGTGCCCGCGCCGCCTCGACCGTCGCCAGCGTGCGGCCGATCGCACCGAGCCGCGCCCGGTCGACGACCACGAGCGGGATGGCGAACTCCGCGGCGAGGTCGGCGTTGAGGGTGGTGGGACCGAGCGGTGACAGAAGGCCGCCGGCACCCTCGACGATGACGACCTCGGCATGCGTGCGCCATGGGTGGAGGCCCAGCCGCAGCCCGCGCTCGTCGATCGAGCGGCCTTCGAGGGCCGCGGCGGCGGCCGGCGCGATGGCGGCCCTGAACGACTGGGGGCAGACCGTCTGGAGATCGAGTGGCCGGCCGGCGGCCTCCCAGAGCGCCCCCGCATCGGACGGTGCGCCCTCGATGACGCCGCTGGCGACCGGCTTGTAGACGCCGACACGCCGACCGGACACGTGGAGCCGCCGGGCGATCGACACGGCCACCGCCGTCTTGCCGACATCGGTGTCGGTGCCGGTGACGAAGAGGCCGGGTGTGGCAGACGGAGGTACGGTCGTGCGCGGCATCGCGGCTCGTACGGGGCGGAGGATCACCGGGGCGGTACCGACGCACGGGAATGTCACGTCGTGCGCCACCCGACCGCACGCCCGTCGGCGTTGCCGCTCCCGGATCGCGGTTCTACACTCTGACCATGGCGGATGAATCCGATACCGAGTCTCGATTTCACTCGCCACCCGTCGGGCCGACCTCCGGCCCGACGGCGACCCTCGCGACCACGCGGATCGGCCGCGGTGGACGCGTCCACGACGTGCGCGGAGAGGACGCGGTCTCGCTGCGACTCCTCGAGATGGGGCTGACGCCGGGCGTGCCGGTGCGGGTCGTGGCCCAGGCGCCGCTGGGTGACCCGCTCGAGGTCGAGGTGCGCGGCTACCGGCTCTCCATCCGCCGGGCCGAGGCGGCCCGCGTCGCGGTCGATCCCGACTGAACCGCCCCCCGGCTCCGGCCCGGCCATGTCGTCACCCCCCGTCACGAACGTCGCCGCAGCGTCGGCGGGCCGCCGGTCCGCCGACGTGACCGTCGCCCTTCTCGGCAATCCAAACACCGGCAAGAGCACGCTCTTCACGGCTCTCGCCGGCATCCCGACGCGGATCGCGAACTATCCCGGGGTCACCGTCGAAAGGAAGATCGGCCGGCTGACGCACCAGGGCGCCGCGATCGACCTCGTGGATCTGCCGGGCACCTACAGCCTGGCGGCGCGCGGCCCCGATGAGCAGGTCGTCGTGGACGTGCTCGCCGGTCGCATCGCCGACGCACCGGCGCCCGGGTGCGTGGTGGCCGTGGTGGACGCGACGAACCTCGAGCGGAACCTCTACCTCACGAGCCAGGTGCTCGAGGCCGGCCGTCCCGTCGTCGTGGCGCTCACGCTCGTCGACGAGGCTCTGGCGCGGGGCATCGAGATCGACACGGCGACCCTCGCCCGCCGGCTCGGCTGCCCGATCGTGCCCGTGGTCGCGCCCCGGGGCACGGGCATCGCGGCGCTCAAGGATGCGATCCTTGCCGCGTCCGGCGGCCCGCCCCCCGCGGCTCCCGATCTCGGCGGTCATCTGGCGACGGTCGATCCCGCACGCCCCGCCGAGGCCCGCCAGGCGATCGCCCGCTATGCGTGGATCGACGAGGTGCTCGCGGGAGTGGTGCGGCACGGCGTCCCCGGCGCGCGGCGCACCGGCGCCGTGATCGATGCCGTGCTGACGCACCGCTTGTGGGGCACCGTCGTCTTCACCCTCACGATGCTGTCGCTCTTCGCGTCGATCTTCTGGGTCGCGACACCCCTGATGGATCTCATCGCGGCTCTCATCGACGGCATCGCCGACCGCGTCGCCGCCCTGCTGCCCCCCGGGGCCGTCCGGTCGCTCGTCGTCGACGGTGTGCTGGCCGGTGTCGGGGGCGTGCTGGTCTTCCTGCCCCAGATCGCGCTGTTGTTTCTCTTCATCGCGGTGCTCGAGGGCTGTGGCTATCTCGCCCGGGCGGCCTTCCTCATGGATCGACTGCTCGTGGGGGTGGGACTCAGCGGCAAGTCGTTCGTGCCGCTGCTCTCGAGCTTCGCCTGCGCCATCCCCGGCATCATGGCGACCCGCACGATCGAGAATCGTCGTGACCGCCTGCTGACGATCCTCGTGGCGCCCTTCATGAGCTGCTCCGCCCGCCTCCCGGTCTACCTGCTCCTGTGCGGGGCGTTCGTGCCCGACGTCGCCGTGGGACTCCCGTGGCTGCGGCTGCCGGCCGTCGTCCTCGCCGCGCTCTACGCGCTCGGAGTGGCCGTCGCGGCGCTCGTCGCGGCGGTGCTCTCCCGCACGCTGTTCCGCGGACCGCCGCAGCCGTTCGTCATGGAACTGCCCCCCTGGCGATGGCCGCGCGCCGCGGTCGTCCTCGAGCGGGTCAGGGAGGCTTCCTGGTCCTTCGTCGCCAACGCCGGCACGCTGATCCTCGCGATGAGCATCGTGATCTGGGCGCTCGGCAGCTATCCGGCGCCGGTCCTGCCGGACGGCGGTGCCGGCCTCACCGAGGCCGAGGTGCGCGGCGAGTCGCTGCGGCAGAGCGTGCTGGGTCGGGCGGGACGCTGGGTCGAGCCGGTCGTGCGACCGCTGGGATGGGACTGGCGGATCGGCTGCGCGGCGATCGCGAGCTTCCCGGCCCGCGAGGTGGTGCTGGGCACGCTCGCGGTGATCTACAACCTCGGGGACGTCGATCCGGGTGACGACGAGGGGGGCTCCGCGCTCGTCCGCCGGCTGCGCGCCGCCACGTGGGACGGCACCGACCGCCCCGTGTTCACGCTGCCCGTGGCGCTGTCGATCATGGTCTTCTTCGCGCTGTGCGCGCAGTGCGCGAGCACGCTCGTCGTCATCGGACGCGAGACCGGGTCGTGGCTCTGGCCGGTGGCCGTCTTCGTCACGATGACCGCCCTGGCCTGGTGCGCCGCGTGCGCCATCTATCGACTCGGCACGGCGCTCGGCTGGTGAGCGGGAACGGGGGAGGTGGGATGCAGGATCTGCTCGCCCTCGGGATCGCGGTCCTGGCCGCCGGCTGGCTCGTGCGCACGCTCGCCCGTCGGCTCGTGGCTCCGTCGTGCCGGCCGGCCGATGACGGCTTCGTGCCGATCGACGTGCTCTCCCGGGGGCCGCGCGGGCGGCCGACCGACCCGCCGGCCGGCCGCACGACCGGCCCGGGCGGCCGTCAGTAGACGAGGACGCTCTCCACGCGATGCGGCGCGAGCCGCTCCCGTCCGCCGAGCGGCGCGATCTCGACGAGGAACGACGCCCCCACGACCGTGCCTCCGGCCGTCTCGACCAGTCGCATGCACGCCGCCGCCGTGCCGCCCGTGGCGAGCACGTCGTCGATCACGAGCACGCGTGACGAGCGCGGCAGCACGCCGGCATGCATCTCCAGCCTGTCCCGCCCGTATTCGAGCTCGTACTCGTGGGCGATGGTGGCGGCCGGCAGCTTCCCCGGCTTGCGCACCGGGATGACACCGACGCCGAGCTCCAGCGCGACGGGTGCCGCGAAGAGGAACCCGCGGGCCTCGATGGCGGCCACGGCGTCGAGCCGCTCGTCCCGCCAGGGCTCGACGAGCCGGTCGATCGCGTCGGTGAGCGCGGTGGGATCGGCGAGAAGCGGCGTGATGTCGCGAAAGAGGATGCCCGGCTTGGGAAAGTCGGGCACGGCGCGGATGTGACGGGCGAGATCCATCGGTTCGAGCAGCTCCAACGGGCGTGGTGCCGTCATGCTTCCCACCGGCCGAGCGCCCCGGCGACGGCCGGCCGGGGCGGTGGGCGTCGTCATGGCCCGACCGGCTCGGGCGTCACGCACCCCGACGCAGGGTCACGCTGGCCGTCCGCACCCCGTCGATCTCGAGCGCCAGCGACGCGAGCGTCTCGCTCTCGATCTGACGCACGCGCTCGCGGGTGAGCCCCAGCACGCCGCCGATCTCCTTGAGCGTCATCGGCTCGCCGCCGCCGATGCCGAACCGCAGCCGGATGATCGTCGCGGCCCGCTCGTCGAGCTGGTCGATGCGTCGCAGCACGTGCCGCAGCGTGTCGGCGTCGAGCAGCACCTCCGCCGGGCACTTCGCGCTCTCGTCGCGGATGAGCTCGCCGAGCGACCAGCCACCCTCGCTCGGCTCGGTCTGGGGGCCCGCCTGGTGCACGTGGATCGCCTTCTTGATGATCGGCAGCTTCTTGCGGGCCAGTCCGAGGCTGCGGGCCACCTCCTCCGCCGTCGGGACGCGGCCGAGCGCGTCGGTGAGTCGCAGCGTCGCCCGCCGCCACTTCGAGAGCAGCTCGACCATGTAGGCCGGGATGCGGATCGTCTTGCCCGAGTTGATCAGCGCCCGCTTGATCGACTGCTTGATCCAGTAGCTCGCGTACGTGCTGAACCGGGTGCCGACTCCCGGATCGAAGCCCTCGACCGCCCGCAGGAGACCGAGGTTGCCCTCCTCGATCAGGTCGGGCAGGGGCAGCCCGCGATTGGCGTAGCCGCGGGCGATGTTGACGACCAGCCGGAGGTTGGCCCGCACCATGTGGTCGCGTGCCAGGGCGTCCCCCCGGGCGATCGCGTGGGCGAGGGACTTCTCCTCGTCGGCCGTGAGGAGCGACGTCTCGTTGATCTCCCGGAGGTAGGTCTCGAGCGGGTTCTGCACGGCGGACGCGGGCTTGCGGCGACGGCTGGGCATGGGTGCGCTGATGCTCCGGACGACGGGAAACGAGGCGACGGGTCGCGCGGCACACGGACCGCGGCGGCGAAACGAGACCGGCCGAACCGGCACACGCACAGTATCGGCGGCCCGGCGCGGCGACTCGATCGACGCCGTGGAGAAGGCGGACCGTGCGGAGCGTGCCGTGTGCGCCGGATGGAACGGTCGATCCGCCACCACCGCCTGCAGGCGGTGGTGGCGGGGACCCGTGCCGACGAGCAGCGCTCATGCGCCGCGTGAGGCGCCGTTCAGCGACGGCCCGCGATCTGGCCCTGGGGCGTCAGCTCGTCGATGATCTTGGGGATGTAGCGGCTGAGCACCTCGGCGAGCTGCTCCCGGTCGATGCCGCGGGGCTTCGCGATCTGCTCGAGCTCGCGCTGGCCGAAGACATCCTCGATCTGCCGTCGATCGACCGGCTTGTTCGGGCCGGTGCGCACCCACGAGTCGACCTGCTCCCGCATCCCCTTCTCCTCGAACTGCCGCACGACGTCCGGGAGTTTCGACGCGCTGCCGCCGCCGAAGATCTGCGTGAGGATGTCATTGAGGTCGCCGGGCGAGGGCATGCCCGCCGGCGGCTGCTGGGGCTGACGCTGCTGGGGCGCGGGTGCCGGCTGGGCTCCGGCGCCCTGGATCACCTGCTTGAGGATCTCGCCGAGAATGTCCATGAAAAACGATCGCCTCTCTCGTGGGAAGGAGTTCGCGGTGGAACGGAACGCTCGCAGAGTCTACGGAGGCCGCACGACCGGGGAAAGCACCCGGCGCGGCCCGCGCGTCAGTCGTCGATGCCGAGCGCGCGGAGTTTCGCACGCAGGGTCGCGCGGTCGAGGCCCAGCAGGCGGGCCGCGGCGGTGCGGTTGCCGCCGGTGTGCGCGATCGCATCCCTGACGAGTGCCTCCTCCAGCAGCGCCACGGCGCGGGCGTGGAGGTCGGGCGAGGCCTCCGAGGCGAGGGCCGCGCGTGCCGCCGCCGACCAGGTTCCGACCGCCGCCCGCAGGGCGGCCGACGCCGCATCGATCGGGGTCGTACCGTGGTCGTGTCCCGCGGGGACCGGGCGGGGCAGATGCTCCGGCCGCAGCGTGCCCCCCCGGGCGACGACCGCCGCGTACTCGACGGCGTGCTCGAGCTCGCGCACGTTGCCCGGCCACGCCCGGCCGCGCACCGCGTCGAGAAATTCCGGCGCGACGGCCGGAACAGGGCCGGCCGCGGCCCGCCTGGTGAGAAAGTGCCGCACGAGGACGTCGATGTCGTCGAGCCGGTCGGCGAGCGACGGCAGCGCGATCGGGAAGACACGCAGCCGGTGGTACAGATCCTCCCGGAAGGTGCCCTTCGCCAGGGCCTCGGCGAGGTCGCGGTTGGTCGCGGCGATGACCCGCACGTCGACGCGGCGCGGTGCGGACTCCCCGACCCGCGTCACCTCGCCGCTCTCGAGCGCCCGCAGGAGCGATGCCTGCACGGCGGGCGGAGCCTCGCCGATCTCATCGAGGAAGAGCGTGCCGGCGGCGGCGATCTCGAAGAGGCCCGGCCGGTCGGCGATCGCCCCGGAGAACGAACCCCGGACGTGTCCGAAGAGCTCGCTTTCCACGACACCGGGCGCGAGCGCCGCAAGATTCGTGACGACGAACGGCTGCGTGCGTCGTGCGCCGTGGTCGTGGATCGCGCGGGCCACGAGCTCCTTGCCGGTGCCAGTCGCACCGGTGACGAGCACGGGGAGGTCGCTGGCAGCGACCAGCGCGATCTGCTTGAACACCTCCTGCATCGCCGGGCAGCCACCGACGAGCGCCGCCGGCGCCCGCGACCGCGCGCCGTCGCCAGCCGCACCGCCCACGGCGTCGTGCGGCGCGCGCTCCGCCAGCGCCCGGTCGACCACCGCCGCGACCTTCACGAGATCGAACGGCTTCACGAGGTAGTCGAACGCCCCGGCCCGCACGGCCCGCACGGCGGTGTCGAGGTCACCGAACGCGGTCATGATCACGACGGGCACGTCCCCCGCGGCGGCGCGGAGATCCGGCAGGGCCGCGAGGCCGTCGCGCGACCCGAGCCGGACGTCGAGCAGGATCGTCTCGGGACGATGCTGCCGGCAGGCCGCGGCCGCCGCGTCCAGGTCGGCTGCGACCACCACGTCGTGGCCCCCGTCGCTGAAGAGCTCGCGCAGGCTCCAGCCGATCGCCGGCTCGTCATCGACGACGAGGATGCGGCTCATGGCGCGCTCCCCACGATCGTCGCCGCCGCCTGCGGCAGCGTGATCGTGAATCGCGTGCGGCCATCCCCGCGCGCCCAGCTCAAGGCACCCGCGTGCCGCTCGGCCACGGCGCCGGCCACCGTCAGTCCCAGGCCGACACCTTCCGGCTTGCCCGTGACGAACGGGTCGCAGAGCGTCGCCGCGAGATCGTGGGGCGGGCCGGGCCCGTCGTCCTCGACCGTGATCCGCACCACCTCGTCGTCGCCGACGCCCTCGCCCACGATCCGCACGAGACCGTCCCGACCCGCGGCGTCGATCGCATTGAGCGCGAGGTTCACGAGCGCGGCCCGCAGCGCCTCCGGATGCCCGGTCGTGCGCAGTCCGGGACGCACGGCGTGCTCGAGCCGCACTCCCGCATGCTCGCAACGCGGCCCGACGAGACGGGCGACGCGCGCGACCAGGTCCGCCACATCGACGGCGACCGGCGCCGCGTCCTCCTGCCGACCGAGCGCGAGCAGCCCGCGGATCTCGGCGGCGACGACGTCGAGCTGGAGGATCGCCACCTGCAGGCTGTCATCCACCGCATCGCGGCGCGTCCCCACGCGGTCACCATCGACGCCCCCCGCGGCGTGGCACCGACGGAGGTGGAGGTCGATCGCCAGGCGTGCGCCGGTGATGGCGTTGCGCAGCTCGTGGGCGAAGCCGGCGGCGAGCTGGCCGAGGAGCCGCTGCCGCTCACCCGCCACGAGGCTCGAGCGCAGCGACGCGAGCGTGCTGCTCAGGGAATCGACACCCTCGGCCAGCCGCACCACCTCGGCCGCGGGAGCGTCGCCCCGGTCCGCCGCCGCGAGCGTCGCCCCGAAATCACCGCCGGCGATCCGCGCGACGTGCCGCTCCACCATCCCGATCTGCCGGCCGAGCCGCGTCGTCGCCGCCACGCCGAGGGGCACGAGGACCGCCAGCGTGCCCGCGCCCACCGCGAGCACGGGCCAGATCGACTGGAGCGTGGTCGCCCAGACGCTCTGCACCGGCGTGAGCACCACCACCCGCTCGGGACGCACGCCGGTCGATCGCACGAGGCCGACCTCCACCGACTCGCCGGCGACCGTCGCCGTGCCGCCCCCCCGCGCGACGAGCGCCGCCAGGGCCGGGACGTCGATCGCCTGCGGCGGCAGCGTCGAGAGCCCCGGCCCGCCCCGCGACGTGTCCCAGACCACGAAGTGGCTGCCGGTGAGCCGGCACAGGGTGTCGAGCACCTGCCGCGAGACGGCCACCCGCGATTCCCCGAGCGCGGCGGCCACCTGCTCCTGGCGAACCCGCGCCGCCTCGCGCGACCGGCGCACCGCGAGCCAGGCCGCGAATCCCACGTTGGCGATCACCGCGGCGAGCACGAGTCCGACCGTCGGCAGCACGAGCTGCTGCGCGAGCGGGACAGCGGCGCGACGAGGGGAGCGCATGCAGGGCGGTTTCGGAACGGGCGGCGCGAGACGGGATTGCCGTAGCCTACCTCGGGATCGGCGGGCCGCTCCTCGGGCGCTGCGGACCGGTCGCGGTCAGAAGCGGAAGTACGCCCGCGCGTTGCCGCAGCAGACCGCCGTGACGAGGTGGTCGAGCCAGTCGCCACGGTCGGGCAGCCGACCGGTCTCGACGTCGGACCCCACGAGGTCGCAGAGGATGCGGCGGAAATACTCGTGTCGGGGGTACGAGAGAAACGACCGTGAGTCGGTCACCATGCCGACGAAGCGCGCAAGCAGCCCGAAGTCGGCGAGCATGTTCATCTGCTCCCGCATCCCCCGTTCCTGATCGAGGAACCACCAGGCGCTGCCCCACTGGATCTTGCCCGGAATGGCGCCGTCCTGGAACGAGCCGGGGAGCGCCGCGAAGAGCGCGTTGTCCGCCGGATTGATGTTGTAAAGGATCGTGCGGCCGAGGCGGTCGTCGCGGGCGAGCGTCCCGAGCAGGCGCACGAGGCCCGGTCCCTGTCGGGCGTCGCCGATCGTGTCGCAGCCGGCGTCGCCGCCGAGCCGTGCGGCGAGGAGCGGGTTGGGATCGCGGAAGGGTCCCAGGTGCAGCTGCGTGACCCATCCGGCGGCCTGATTGAGCCGGGCGACGAGGCCGACCAGCCAGGTCGCGAATCGTGCGGCATCGGCGGCGTCCGCCGGAGTGCCGCCGATCGCGCGCTCCCAGATGCGTCGCGCCGTCTGGTCCGTCACCTCCTCGTCGACGAGCGACTCGACTCCGTGATCGCTCGCCCGACAGCCAGCGGCGGCGAAGTCGGCGTGCCTCCGCTCGAGCGCGGCGATCAGGCCCGCAAACGTGTCCGCCCCCGCGCCGACCGTCTCGGAGAGCCGGCGCACCCAGGCCGTGAGCCGGTCCGGATGGCCCACCTTCGCGGCGGCGTCGGGCCGGAAGGTCGGCACGACGCGGGTCGCGATGCCCGCGCGGCGGATCGCATCGTGCCAGACGAGCGGGTCGGCCGGATCGTCCGTCGTGCCCACGGCCTCGACCCGCATGAGCGCGAGGATGCCACGGGCCGAGAGCCGGCCCGCGGCGAGCTGACGATTCGCCTCGTGCCAGATCGCCTCCGCGGTGGACTCCTCGAGCAGATCCTCGATGCCGAAGTGACGGCGGAGCTCGAGGTGGGTCCAGTGGAAGAGCGGATTGCGGAGCGTATGCGGCACCGTCCGGGCCCACGCCCGGAATTTCTCCCACGGCGTCGCGGAGCCGGTGACGAGTTCCTCGGGCACGCCGTCGGCCCGCAGGGCCCGCCACTTGTAATGGTCGCCCTCGAGCCACGCCGCATGGAGCGTGTCGAACTGCCGGTCCTCGGCGATGTCGCGCGGCGACAGGTGGCAGTGGAAGTCGACGATCGGCTGCCGCGAGGCGACGCGGTGGTAGAGATCCGCGGCCCGATCACAGGAGAGGAGAAACGAGTCGTCGCAGAAGCGGGGTGGGGCACGCATGGGCATGATGGGAGAGGGGGAAGTCTACTCCGCCGCGGTCGCGGGCCTCCATCGGACCGGCCGATCCAGCGACCGCTCAGTACCGCGGCGTCGTCGGATCGATCTCAAGCGCCCAGGCGTCGATGCCACCGGCCATGTTCTGGGCGCCCGTGAAGCCCCGCTGTCGCAGGAAGCGCGTGACGCGCAGGCTGCGACCGCCATGGTGGCAGTGGACGACGATGCGGCGCGCACGATGCGGTTCGAGGAGGTCGAGTCGTGCGGGAATCTCCGCCATCGGCACGAGGACCGCCCCGGGGATGTGCGCCGTCGCATGCTCGTCGGGCTCACGGCAGTCGAGGAGCAGGAAGCCCTCGCCGGCCGCCCGCAGGGCCGCGACGGCGTGGACGTCGAGTTCGAGCGGAAGCTCGGGTGTGGAATCCTGACCGGACATCGCCTCGCCGGCTCCGGCCGGCACCCTGTGGAACCAACAGGCCACGACACGGCCCGTTTCGCCCGCCCGCATGATACGCGGTCGGACGCCGGCCCCCGTCCAGGGGGCGATTCTCCCGCAACTTCCGCGGCGGATGCCCCGTTGAAGCGAACGGTCGGACAGGACGGCCGACCACACACCTCCCGCCGGGTCCGGCCCATGCACCACAGCCGCCTCGCCTCCCCGCGCGCTCGACACCTGCCCGCCGTGGGCCTGCTCATCGGGGTCTGTCTGCTGACGCCGGGCCGCGTTTCCGCCTGGACCGCCGAGGAGATCGCCGCGGGGAGAGCCCACTGGGCGTTCCAGCCGCCTGTCGACCGACCGCCACCCGCGGTGCGGGACGTCGCATGGCCCCGCACGCCCATCGACCGTCACCTCCTCGCGGCGCTCGAGGATGCCGGCATCGCGCCGGTCGCCGATACCGACCGCGCGACGCTCATCCGCCGGCTGGCCTTCGACCTCACCGGGCTGCCACCCAAGCCCGAGGAGGTGCGGGCGTTCGTCGCCGACACGTCGGCCGACGCGCTCGAGCGCGTCGTCGAGGGCTACCTCGCCTCGCCCCGGTTCGGGGAGCGCTGGGCGCGTCACTGGCTCGATGTCGCGCGGTACGCGGAGTCGAGCGGCAAGGACTCGAACGTGCCCTTCCCGCATGCCTGGCGTTATCGCGACTACTGCATCGCCGCCTTCAACGAAGACGTGCCGTTCGACCGGTTCGTGCGCGAGCAGATCGCCGGGGATCTGCTCGACGTCCGTGACGAGGCCGAGCAGGCCCGCGCGATCGTCGCCACGGGCTTTCTGGCACTCGGGCCGAAGGGGCTCGCCGACCGTGACGCCCGGCAGTTTCGACTCGACCTCGTCGACGAGCAGATCGACGTGGTCTCCCAGTCGATGCTCGGGCTCACGCTCGCGTGCGCCCGCTGCCACGACCATGCCTTCGATCCCGTGAACCAGCACGACTACTACGCGCTCGCCGGCATCTTCCTCAGCACCGACACGCTCTACGGCACGCACGCCCAGCAGCGGAACCTGCATCCCTCGACGCTCGTCGAGCTCCCGCCTGCCGCCGGCCTGCCACCGGCGGTGGCCGATCTCCCGGCCGCGGACCTCGCCAGGCTCGAGCGACGGGTCGCCGACCTCGAGACGGCCGCGGAGGAGCTGCGGCGCGAGGTCGCGATGGAGCAGCGCGACGGAGGCAACCCCGTCACCGGCTTCGTGCGTGTGCGGGCGGCACGAGACCGCGCCGCGACGGCCCGCGTGGACCGTTCGCTCTTTCGCGACGACGGGTCGCCTCGCACGCTCGCGATGGGCGCCCTCGACCGGCCCGTCCCCGTCGACAGCCCGCTCCTCGCGCGGGGCGAGCTCGATCAGGCGGGCGGCCTCGTGCCCCGCGGCCTCGTCGAGGTGCTCTGCGCGCCGGGTGAGCCCCGCGCGATCGCCACCGGAAGCGGGCGGCTCGATCTCGCGCACTGGATCGGGTCTCGTGACAACCCGCTCACGGCCCGCGTGCTCGTCAATCGGGTGTGGCTCAAGCTCATGGGCCGCGGCCTCGTCACCACGCCCGACAACTTCGGCACCATGGGCATGGCGCCGAGCCATCCGGCGCTGCTCGACCACCTCGCCGTCTCGTTCATGGACGATGGCTGGTCGGTGAAGCGGCTCATCCGTCGGATCGTGACGAGCCGCGCCTACGCCCTGTCGAGCGTCCATCACGAGGCGAACGAGCGGATCGACCCCGACAACACGCTGCACTGGCGGATGGATCGACGCCGACTCGACGCGGAGGCGATCCGCGACGCGATGCTCGCCGTCTCCGGCGCGCTCGACGAGACGCCCTTCGCCGGGTCGCTCGTGGCCCGCGCGCAGGAGGACCCGTTCGGCCTGGCCCAGGTGATCGGTCAGCTTCGTGGCGGCACGTTCCGGCACCGCTCGATCTACCTGCCGATCATCCGCGACCAGATTCCGGAGTTCCTCGGCGTGTTCGACTTCCCCGATGCCTCGCTCGTCAGCGGCACCCGGGACGCGACGAACGTGCCGTCGCAGGTGCTCTTCCTGCTGAACAACCCCGAGACGACGGCGCTCGCCGAGGCGTTCGCGACGCGCGTGGGTCGGCTGCCGGGAGACGCCGCGAGCCGGCTCGATACGGCCTTCGAGATGGCCCTCGCACGCCCCCCGCAGGCCGACGAGCGGGCGGCCCTGCGCCGGCTGCACGATGCGTTCATCACCGACCAGCCGCGCGGCGCCGACGGGGCCCGCCGTGCGCTCGTCGCCGCCTGCCAGGCGCTCCTCGCGAGTGCCGAGTTCCGTTCGCTCAACTGACCCCGTATCACGTCTCGAGGGCTCCATCATGACGGACGGTTCACGCACGACGCATGCCCGCACGACGCACGCCCCGCGCCCGGGCCACCTGCGGCCGGCCGCGTCGCGGCGGGGATTTCTGCGCTCCACGGCCAACGGGTTCGGCGGACTGGCGTTCGCGGCACTCGCCGCGCGCGACGCGGCGGGCAGCGGGCCGCTCGCCGCCCGCGAGCCGCATTTCGCGCCGCGGGCGCGACGCGTGATCTTCCTCTGCATGCAGGGGGGTCCGTCGCACGTCGACACGTTCGACCACAAGCCGCGACTGGCGGCCGATGCCGGCCGGGACGCGCCGGCCGGCGCCGGTCGGCCGGGTCGCGCGACGCTCCTCGCGCCGCGCTGGACGTTCCGTCCACGCGGCCGGAGCGGCCTGATGATCTCCGACCTCTTCCCGGAGGTGGCCCGCCGCGCCGACGACCTGTGCGTCATCAACTCGATGGCCACCGATCTCCCGGCACACCCGCAGGCCTTCACGCAGCTGCATACCGGCACGACGCAGTTCGTTCGTCCATCGCTCGGCGCCTGGACGCTCTACGGCCTCGGCACGGTCAACGAGAACCTGCCGGGCTTCATCACGATCAATCCGCCCGTGGCGGCGTCACGGACCTACGGCAGCGCGTTCCTGCCGGCGATCTACCAGGGCACGCGACTCGGCGGCGGGCTCGGCGGAGCCTTCCGTCGCCGTGGTCCGGCGGTGACGGCGCTGGCGGACGTGCAGAGCCCCCTGTTCGATCGGGCCGAGCAGCGACTGCAGCTCGACCTCGTGCAGGATCTCAACCGCGCGCGGCTCGAACTGGACGGCGGCTCGAGCCCGGAAATAGAGGGCGCGATCGAGGCGGCGGAGCTCGCCTTCCGGATGCAGGCGGAGGTTCCGGACGTGATGGACCTGTCGGGCGAATCGAGCCATACGGAGAAGCTCTACGGGATCGGCGACGGGGTGACCGATGCGTTCGGTCGGCAGTGCCTGCTCGCGCGGCGCTTCGCGGAGGCGGGCGTACGGTTCGTGCAGGTCACCCACGGAACGTGGGACCATCACGTCAATCTGGGCCCAGCGCTCGAGAACGCCTGCACCCAGGTCGACCGGCCGATCGCCGGACTGCTCGAGGATCTGGACGAACGCGGACTCCTCGACGAGACCCTCGTCATCTGGGGAGGCGAGTTCGGACGCACGCCGCACAGCCAGGGCAGCGATGGTCGCGATCACAACAACCGCGGCTTCACGATCTGGATGGCCGGCGGCGGCGTGAAGGGGGGCATGCGGCACGGTGCGACCGACGAGCACGGCTACGCTGCCGTCGAGAAGCGGATGCACATCCACGACTGGCACGCCACGCTCCTCCACCTGCTCGGGCTCGACCACGAGCGGCTGACGTTCCGCTATGCCGGCCGCGACTTCCGGCTGACCGACGTCCACGGCGAGGTGGCCCGCGAGATCCTGGCCTGACGATTCGACCCTTTCCCCGAGGAGAACCGACGATGAAGACGCGTGTGCTGGTGGCGGGAATCGCGCTCATGTTCGCCCTGCCGCTGCAGGCCCAGGAGCGTCCCCGTGGTCCGGCGGGCGGCCGCGATCCGCGCGAGATGATGAAGCGGGCCGACACCAACGGCGACGGCAAGGTGAGCAAGGCGGAGTTCGTGGCGGCGCGATCGGCCGAGATGGAGGAGGCCTTCACCCGCATCGACGCCAGTGGCGACGGCTTCCTCGACGAGAAGGAGGTCACGGAGTTCGGCGATCGCATGCGGGAGATGGCGGGCCGCCCGGGAGGGGCGCCGGGCGGTGAGGGGCCGCGGCGACCGGGCGCGCCGGGCAGGCGTGCGGAGGGTGACACCTCCTCCGCCGAGCCGATGCGGCGCGACGGGGATGCCGATCCCGGCGCGCTGGCCGAACAGTTTTTCGATCGTGCGGATACCGACGGCGACGGACGGCTGTCTCGCGAGGAATACCTCGCCGGGGCGGGCCGCCTGCGCGAGATGATGCGCCGCGCCGGCGGCGGCATGCCCGGCCTGGGAGGGCGAGCCGCCGCCCCCGAGGAGGGTTTCCGTCGCCCCCCGCCGCGGGACGCCGCCGGCACACCCCCGGCGGAGCGGTGACCGCCCGCCGGGAAACCCTGCGCGGCTGTGCGGATCGTGCGTCGACGTCTGGAAAAAGGTGCAGGACGCCCCGGCGGCACGACGACACCTACAGCGTCCCGTCGCCGCATTCCGTCGGAGGTGCCAAACCCTTTGCGTTGACCCGGATCCTTGACACGCCCCGCCCCGCCCGAGTCGGCCCCGGCCGACAGCGCGATGGCGACGGCGCGGTCCGCGTCAGTCTCGCAGTGCCCTACCCCGTTCGCAGGCGGTCGACAGGATCGATTCACACGGGCCGGGGCGGCCATGTCGCCCCGGCCCGTCGTGCTTCCGCCCCCGGAAAACCGGGCCCCCGGGCGGCCTCGCCCGTTTGCCCGACCCCCACGCCCCAAGTAGCATCCATTGCAAGGGTGCGGGTCGTTCGCGCCTCGGCCGCTCAGGGCGGCATTCGTGGTCCCATTTCGGCGCGAACAAAGGTCCAGCGGTGCGACGCCACATCCACGCGGTCATCATCGGTCTCCTCGCCAGCTCCCTCGTATTCGACACGGCCCGCGCCGCGCGGCATGGACGGTGTCGGATCGCCGCGCGGGGCTCGTCATCCTGTGTCTGTGCCCCGGCCGCCCGCGCGTGCCACGAGGTGGTCGATCCATGTGTCGTGAGCACGCCATGCCACGACCCATCGCATGCGGTGGTCGCGGTGGAGTACCGCGCGATCGTCGAGGGGGAGTGTGATCCGTGCGCGTCCGTCGCGGTGTGCTGTGATGCGCCCGCCATGGATCACGGCGTGGTGACGTCGACCGCGCCGGTCGATGCTTCGAACCACGTCGTCGGCGGGGATGCGGCCGTCCCGAGCGTTCCCTCCTCCGCGCCCTCGCCCACACCGGCGAGCGAGGCCGCTGATGCGCCGGCGGCACCGACATCGGTGGTCGTCCCCGAGACCGACGCCATGCCGCCCAAGGCCAACGCGCCACAACCGACGGCCGAGCCCAACCTGCAGCCGGTGGAGCCGGCCGAGAAGCCCGAGCCAGCCGAGAAGCCGACCAGGACACCGGACGAGGCGACCCCGACGCCGAAGCCGGAGTCGGATCCGACGGACGAGCCGACGGAGGAGCCGGTGGCTCCGAAGCCGCCGGCGGCGCCCGTGCCGGCCGAGCCCGCGCCGGTGCCGCCCGCACCACCGGTGCCCCCCGCTCCTCCACCGAAGCCGCGCGAGGAGAATCTCTTCGACGACGAAGCGGAAGAGACCCCCGCCGACACGGCCGCGGCCGAAGCGAGCGCGGCGGTGCCTCGAGCGGCCGAGCCCGTGGCCGCTCCCGATGCCCCTGCCGAATCGGACGCGGCGCCTCTCGACGCACCGTCGACACCGACACCGCCACGCACGCCTCCGGCCGAAGAGCCGTCGGCCGAGAGCGATTCCGAGCCCGTCGTGCCGGTCGAGTCAGACGCGGCCGCCCCCGAGGCCGATCCGGTCGCGCCCGAGGACACGCCGGCAGGCGCGGCCGCTGCCGCGGAACGGGTCGCACCGTCGACCGACGGGCTCGTCCTCGAGCTTCCGCTGCCGGCGAAGCCCCGGTCGGCTCGCCGCCAGGGGCGTCCGCTGCGCCGGTGGGTGGACGCGAGCGGAGCCCATGCCACGGTGGGTCAGTTCCGCGGCTTCCAGGACGACGTGGTCGAGATCCTCAAGTCCAACGGCAGCGTCATCCGGGTGCCGCTCGAACGACTCAGCGAGATCGACCGCGACTATGTCGACACCGTGTCGGGACGGCTCGCCGCCCCCGCGGTGGCGGATACCGTCGGCATGTGATCGGCACGTCCGGCGCGGCGATGCCGGCGGGATGGATGGACGCGTCACGGGCGGGACGGATGGACGGGCTCACGCGTCGTCCAGGACCGCGACCGTGTCGAACGCCTTGCCCTCGAGCATCTCGAGGCTCGCGCCGCCGCCGGTGGAAACGTGGCTCACCCGGTCGGCATACCCGAGCTGCTCCACCGCAGCCGCCGAATCGCCGCCACCGATGATCGTCACCGCTCCCCGGCCCGTCGCCTCGGCCACGGCGTCGGCCACCGCCTTCGTGCCCGCGTCGAAGGGGGGCATCTCGAAGACACCCATCGGCCCGTTCCAGACGACCGTGCCGGCCGACCGGATGATGGCCGCATACGCCGCGGCCGTCGCCGGTCCGATGTCGAGTCCCTCGAACCCGTCGGGGATCGCACCCGCCTCCACGATGCGTTTGGTGGCGGCGGCCGAGAAGGCGTCGGCACAGTGCGTGTCGACCGGCAGCACGAGCGTGTCTCCGCCCCGCGCGATCAGCTCCTTGGCGAGCTCGACCTTGTCCGGCTCGACGAGCGACTTCCCCGTGCGGCCGCCCTGCGCGAGCGAGAAGGTGTAGGCCATCGCACCGCCGATGAGCACGCGGTCGCAGATCGTCAGCAGGTTCTCGATCACCGCGATCTTGTCCGACACCTTCTTGCCGCCGAGGATCGCGACGAACGGACGCTTCGGTCGGGCGATCGCGTCGGCGAGGTACGTGATCTCCTTCTCGACGAGGAAGCCGACGACGGCCGCCTTGCCGAGCGCCTTCATCGCGACCGGCACGGCGTGCATGCTCGCCTCCGTGCGATGGCAGGTGCCGAAGGCGTCGTTCACGTAGGCGTCGGCGAGCGACGCGAGGCCGGCGACGTAGGCCGCGTCGTCCCCCTTCTTCTCTCCCTTGTTGAACCGCACGTTCTCGAGCACGAGCACGCCCCCGGCCGGGAGCGAGGCGGCCTTCGCCACCGAATCGGGACCGCCCGTGTCGGCAGCGAGGGGCACCGGTCGACCGAGGAGTTCGGCGAGGCGGCGGGCGACCGGGGCGAGCGAGTAGGCCGGCTCATGCCCCTTGCCGGCCGGACGGCCGAGATGCGACATGAGGATCGCGCGTCCGCCACGATCGACGATCGAACGGATCGTGGGCAGCGCCATCCGGATGCGTCTGTCGTCGGTGATGGCGCCGGAGTCGTCCTGCGGCACGTTGAAATCGACGCGGACGAGAACGGCCTTGCCGGCGGGATCGAGGGTGGCGACGGTCTTCTTCGCCATGGCGGGAAGGTCTCCGGGTGGACGACGGGGCTCGGGCGACGCGGCGGACATTCGACCGTCGGGCGCCCCGGCCCGCAACCAGCCCGCCGCCCGGCGGTCAGTGGCTCGGCATTTCGAGAGTGGCCGCGACGACGATCGGCGCGGTGGCGTCGTCCCCCTTCACGAACTCGATCGCGGCGAGGCTCGCGTTCCGTCGCGGCGAGATCGCGAGGTAACGCACCTGGCGGCCGTCGAGGTCGAAGGCGAACTCGCTCCCGGGCACGTCGACCCGCCGGATGTAGTCGGCGATCGCCTCGCCGTTGACCAGCGGATGGTCCTCGGCTGCCCCGTCGGCGTACACGAGCCTGACGATCAGCGACGTCGAGCCCTTGCGGACCGCGGGGAATCCCCAGCCCGCGACGCCGGAGAGCAGATGGATCGTGCGGACCGTGGCATCGAGCGGCACCGACACCTTCCTCGGCATCGTCGGCGGGAGATACCCCTGGGGACCGTGCAGCATGACCACGTTGGGCACGCTCTGGCCGAGCGGATCGATCAGCGAGAACGGCACCCCGCGAAACTCCTTCGGTCCCCAGTCGGCGAACACGAGCCGCTCCACGACGGACTGCGGATCGTGGAACATGCCCTTCGTGCTCACGGCCGTGGCCACCTTCTCGAGGCCGAGCGGCACGAACCGGCCGCGTTTCGTGAGGAAGGCCAGGAGATCGGCGAATCCCTCCGGCCTGATCTGCTTCTCGAAGCCGACCGGCATCAGCGAGTTCGGTGACGGCTGGAACTCGTCGATGTCGGACCGCTGGATCGCGACCCGCTTCCCCTCAACATCGACCAGCTCGACGGCGGTGCGGCTCTCCGCCGCGAGCAGGCCGGTCACCACGCGCCCGTCCTCCGTCGCGACGGTGTAGGCCCTGTAGTTGCCCTCGACGGAACGGTTGGGATCGAGGATGTGGATCAGCAGCTCGTGCGCGGGATGCACCGCCATGCCGGTCAGCTCGGGCCCCACCCTGCCTCCTTCACCCGAGTGCACGTGGCACTTGCCGCACTGCTCCTTGAAGATGACCCGGCCCCGGTCGGCGTCGCCGCCGCCGCGCACGACCGGGAGGATCTCGTCGATGACCCGCTGCCGGTCGGCGTTCGGCAGTCCGCCGCCGGCGGCGAGCACCTTCTTCGCGCGATCGCGCAGCCGTCGGTCGGGATGGTCGGTGAGCTTGGCCCGGTCCGCGAGCGGAATGTCTCCGAGCGAGACGCTCCGGCGCTCGAGACGATCGACCAGCAGCACCGCCCACTCCCGATTGGCGAGCACCGTGCGCACGGCGGTCTCCCGAAGCGGCGGCGTGAGCGCGGCAAGGCGGTCGAGGATCGCCACCGGCGCCTCGGCGGCCGACGAGAGACCGAGCGCGGCGATGAATCCGGCCGATCGCTCGGGGCTCGATCGTCCCCCGACCCGCTGCATGACGAGGTCCACGACGGCGGCGTCGGCGGGTCGCAGCTGCACGAGACGTTCCGCAGCGGCGATCCGTTCGGCATCGGCCCTGGCCGCATCGTCGATCGTGGACACGAGCGCGTCACTGATCCGGCCGATCCTCGAGTCGAGCGCCGTGCTGCCGACATGCTGGGCGAGCGTGACAACCTGCCCCTGGGCGCCGGCGGGGAGCGCGTCGACGAGCGCGACCAGGGCCGCGTCGGCGCCTGCGCCGAGCGCCGCGTGCGTGCCCTTCGGCCAGCCACGGGCCAGCCCCGCGAGGGCCGCGACCGCGAGCGGCTCCGGAGCGGTGGGCAGTCGCACGAGCACGTCGGCCACGGCCGGGCCGTGCCCACCACGGGCCACGTGCTCGGCCACCCGCTCGACGAGCAGGAGTCGTGCCGGCCCGGGTGCGTCGTCGCGCGTCGTCGCGAGGAGCGCGGGCAGCACGCCCTCCGCCTGAACCGCCGCGGCACTCGTCGCCGCGTCCCCGAGCACGGGGTCGGCGAGCGTGCGCCGATCGTCGAGCAGCCCGCGGACGACGGCCGCCGCCTCGGCCGAAGCGGGCCACTCGCCGAGTGCCTCGAGCACGGCGAGCCGCACGAGGGGCGCCGGATCGTCGCTCACGCCCGATGCCACGAGGGCGGCGAGCGCGGCGGCGTCCCTGGGCAGCGCCCGGACGGCGTTCAGCCGCACCCCCGCGGACGGATGACGCAGCGCCGCATGCACGCCTGCCACGGCGCGCGGGTCGGCAGCCGGCCCGTCGAGCGTGCCGAGGAGCCGCAGCGTCCAGATCGCATGGATCGCGCCGACGTTCAAGCCGATCGCGTCGACGGTGGAATCCTGCACGAGCCCGAGGAGCCCCGGCAGCACGTCGCGGACGCCGTCCGGCCGCCCGTCGCATCTCGAGACGAGCGCACGCTGAGCCCGCTCCCGCCAGAAGAGGTTGTCGTCGGCCAGGCGGGCGACGAGCTCGGCGGATGACGCACGGCCGAGTGGCGGCCGGGCGGCGGCGGGCGGGCCCCCGTGGACGACCCGCCAGATGCGTCCGTGGGTCTTGTCGCGGAGCGGCGTGACGTAGGCGCCCCGCCTGCCGGTTTCGAAACCCGCCGGCGTGGGATTGTGCTGGACGATGAAGTTGTACCAGTCGATCACCCACACCTGGCCGTCCGGACCGACCTCCGCCTGGATCGGGGCGGTCCATTCGTCGTCGCTGGCGAGCAGGTTCCACGCCATGCGACTGGTGAATCCCGCGCCCTGCGCCGCGAGGGCGAAGGTCGCCACGACGTGCCCGGTCGGCTCGCAGACGAACGCGGTCCTGTTCCAGTAGTCGCGCGGAAACCCGCGGGCCGTGTAGAGCCGGTGCCCGGCAGCTGCCGTGAACCGCCCATGGTGATCCACCTGCCGGATCGCCACGGCGCCGTCTCCCGAGGTTTTCGGCGCCAGTTCCATCGCCGGGCTTCCCGCGATGCCCCCGAGCGTGGTGGCGCTCCAGCCGCGCACCCGCTCGTAGACGCGGTTCGGCAGCGGCATGTGCTCGCTCGGATTCCCGTTGGCCGTGGAGCCGAAGACGAGCCCCTCCTCGCTGAAGCCGAAGCCCCACGAGTTGTTGTTGGTGCTGCGCAGGAATTCGAGGGCGGACCCGTCGGGACGACACCGCCAGAAGCCGGCACCGAACCGGTGCGTCTCACCCCCCACCAGCCCGCTGAAGCCCGAGTAGCCCACGATGCCATACACCCATCCGTCGAGCCCCCAGGTGAGGTTGCTCGGGCCGGCGTGGGTGTCGCCGGTGCCCCAGCCCGTGAAGAGCACGTGTCGACGGTCGGCCCGGCCGTCGCCGTCGGTGTCCGCGAGGTGCAGGAGGGCCGGCGCCATCGCGACGATGAGCCCGCCATCGTGCGCGAGCATGCTCGTGGGGATCGAGAGGTTCTCTGCGAAGACGTCGCGTCGGTCGGCCCGGCCGTCGCCATCGGTGTCGGTGATTTTCACGATCCGGTCGCGACCCGCGACGGGAGCCGCCGGATCCTCAGCCGACGGCTCGACCAGGTCGTTGGGATAGTCCACGCTCTCGGCCACGTAGACGGCGCCGTCGCCGTCGAAGCACATCGCCAGCGGCTTGCCGGCGAGCAGCGGCTCGCTGGCGAAGAGTTCGATGCGGAATCCCTCGGGCGTGATCGCGTGCCGGCGCGACTCCTCCGGGTCGAGCGGCTTCTGCATCGTCGCGATCTGCTCGTCCCCCTTGCGGGTGCCGCCCGGCGCGTAGAAGGGCACCTTCGCCGGCTGGTACTCGAACGGGGCGAGGCCCGCGGGCGGCCTCGTCATGGTCGGGTGATCGACGTACGTGCCGGCGGCCGCGGGATCGCGGCCCGCCGCGTACCGGATGCCGCGCTCCACGAGGTTGTGGAATCCCGGATGCCCCCAGGTGCGTTCATCGTGGCCCCACGCGGTGTAGAAGACCCTGCCCCGGCCCTCGTCGCGCACCCATGTCCACGGCTCGGGAGCGTCGCCGTCGGGCCGCTCCTCCAGGACCGTGCGGCCCCGCGTGTTGTGCTTCGTGTGGACGTAGGTCTCGTCCCAGCTCGCGAAGCCGCCGAACCCGCGCATCACCGGATGCTCCGGCGCGACGGCACGCACGCGGAACTCGCCGGCGCCATGCTTCTGGAACTGCGCCCCGACCAGATCGATCCACGCGGGGGAGTCGCGGAAGCAGAAGCTCGCGCAGTGCAGCGGCACGAGGCCCTTCCCACCACGGACGAAGTCGAGGATCGCGGCCTCCCCGTCCGCCGGCAGCGCGTCGATGTTGGCGTAGACGACCAGCGCGTCGTACGAGCCGAGCACGTCGGCCCGCAGATCCGCCAGCCGCTCGGTGTAGACCAGTTCGATGCCCCGCCGCGCGAGCACGGGCTGGAGCTGTGCGAACCGCTCCGCCGGGCGATGGTGCCCCTGGTCGCCGAGAAAGAGCACCTCGAGCGGCGGCTCGGCCGCGGTGGCCGGCGTGGCCAGCATCCCGATCGCGATCGCCAGGGCCGACGTCGTGCGGATCATCCTGAAAAACTCCATTCCGGCAGCTTCATGACGGCGCCCCCGTGCATGGCCGACTCGTGGGCCATGAGTCCGGTGCAGGTCCAGTTGGCGCTCTGGCGGGCGTTCGGATACGGGTCGCGGCCCTCGACGAGCGCGGTGACGAACTCGTGCACGAGATGCGGGTGGCTGCCGCCGTGGCCGCCCCCCTGCGTGAACGAGAGGTGCTGATGCTCGCCGGCATCGTAGACGCCGCCCGTCGTGAAGCGGCGGATCGGCTCGGGCAGGAGGTGCGCGAAATCGGGCACGGGCACCCGGCGCGGAATCTCCGGCTCGGGCACCTTCGCCGTGTGGAGCACCGGCTCCTCACCCTCGCAGAGCTGCCACTCGAAGCTCCGCTTCGACCCGTACACGTCGAAGCTCTCGCGGTACTGCCGCGCGGTGTCGAAGAGCGAGCGGATCACGCGCGCCACGACGTCGCTGTCCCGGAGCGCCACGTGGGCGCTTTCGATCGCGAAGGGCGAGCCGTACACCCGGACGAGCTCGTCGCGAATCCGCCCCGAGCCGAAGCAGCTCACCTCGCGGGCGTCCTTGCGCTGGAGCGCGAGGCAGGGGCCGACGCAGTGCGTGGCGTAGTGCATCGGCGGCAGTCCCGGCCAGTAGTCGGGCCAGCCGTCCATGTCCTGCTGGTGGCTCGCCTGCACGAACTGGATCCGCCCGAGCTCGCCCCGGTCCGCCATCTGCTTGATGAAGAGGAACTCACGCGCGTAGACCACGGTCTCCGCCATCATGTACCTGAGGCCCGTCCGCTCCACGAGCTCGACGATCCTCCGGCACTCCTCCACGGTCGTCGCCATCGGCACGGTGCACATCACGTGCTTGCCCGCCTCGAGGGCTGCCAGCGACATCGTCGCGTGGTCGGGGATCGGGGAGTTGATGTGGACCGCGTCCACGTCCGGATCGGCGAGGACGTCGGCGTAGCGGGTGTACCGCCGCTCGACACCGTGGGCCGCGCCGATCTGGTCGAGCTTCTCCCTCGACCGCTGGCAGATGGCGACGAGCTCGGCATGCGGATGCCGCTGGTGGATCGGAATGAACTCGGCCCCGAACCCGAGGCCGACGACGGCGATGCGGACGCGGCGGTCCTTCCGGGCGGATGTGCGTGTCATCGAATCGCGATGCCTCCTCGGGTCCGTTCGTGACCATCGAAAACCGAAAGATTCCTCACCGGATGCCGCAGCCGGCTTTCCACGGGGCGTCAGGGGCGGAGCGTGAGCGTGACACGGCGCACGTCCATGACCGTCTTTCCCGGCACCTCGACCGCCCGCAGGACGAGCGGCCCACATCCCCGCTCCAGCCGCAGCGTGCCCAGGTGCAGCCCGCGAAACTCCTTCATCCTCGACTCTCCGGCCGTTCGTGGCAACGTGTCCTGGTTGGTCAGGAGCGGGGGATCCCAGCCCGGCTCGACGCGACCGGAAAGCCGCCGGCCGTTGCAGGCCATTTCGATCGTGGAGCCGGCGTCCTCGGGCGGGCAGGTGTAGTCGATGACGACGTCGTAGTCGCCGGCGGTCTGGACGTCGACCTGCCAGGTCATGGTGCCGACGGTGTCCGTCCACCGGACAAAGTAGGAACAGTTTGGCGCCCGCGCGCTCCGCTCCACGCCCCCTGCCGGCGTGCCGTCCCGCGCCGGCAGCATCGTCACGGGAAACTCGGGATACCCGACACCGATGGGGCGCGGATCGATCGCCCCGTCGCCTCCCGTGCCGCGTGGCGGCAGGTGCACGTCGCGCTCCCAGGCGGCTACGGCGTCGGCGAGTCGGGTCCGCACGTCCGCGCGCTCGGTGGCCAGATCGCGGGTCTGGCCCTCGTCGGCGACCATGTCGAAGAGCCGGCCTGTCGCATCGAGTCGATACCGCTGCGACCGCGCGCTCGTGCGTCCGCCCCACGTGGAGAAGAGCACCCGCTCCGGCCAGTCCGGCGCGTCGCCGCGAAGCAGCGGCACGAGGTCACGGCCGTCGAGCGACTGCCGGCCGACCGGCTCGACGCCGGCCAGCGCCGTGAGGGTGGGCAGGAGGTCGATGGTGCCCGTGATCTGGGTCACGGTGCGTCCGCGCGGAAGCCCGCGGGGCCATCTCAGAAAGCACACGGAGCGCACCCCGCCCTCGTCGGTCGTTCCCTTGCGGCCTGCCATGCCTCCGTTCCACCGATCGCCGTTGGGTCCGTTGTCGGAGAAGTAGACGACGATCGTGTCGTCGGCGAGCCGGAGTTCGTCGAGCGTCGCGAGCAGACGGCCGACGTTCTCGTCCTGGTTCTCGAGCATGGCGTGCACGCAGCGGGTCTGGTCGGCGTCCTCCTTCTCCGGCTGCGTCGCCGGCTGGACGATCTCGACCCCGCGAAAGCGCTCCCAGTTCGCCGCCGGCGCGGCCCACGGGGAGTGCGGCGTGGTGAAGGGCACGTAGCAGAAGAACGGCCGCGTCGCGTGCCGGCGGATGAACGCGATCGCCTCGTCGGTGCAGGCATCGACGATGTAGCCCCTGGCTCGCTCCATGCGGCCCTCGCGCTCGAGCGGAGGATCGACGTATTCGCCCCAGTGTCCCGACGAATGACCGTAGAAGGTGTCGAAGCCACGGCCCATCGGGTGGTAGGGCCACTGGCTGCCGTTGTGCCACTTGCCGAAGCAGCCGGTGGCGTACCCCGCGGCGTGAAATGCGTCGGCGATCGTCGCCTCGTCGAGGTCGAGCCGTTCGTGGCCGGTCGAGACGCCGGTCACGCCGGTCCGCGGGTACCAGCGGCCCGTCAGAAACTCCGCACGGGTCGGTGAACAGACGGGGCAGACGAAGAAACGGTCGAGGCTCACGCCGGCACGGGCGAGCCCGTCGATATGCGGCGTGCGCGCGACCAGGTTGCCGCTCACCCCGAAGTCCCCCCAGCCGGCGTCGTCGGCGAGAAGGACGAGGACGTTGGGGCGGCGTGGCTCCGCGCCGACCGCCGGTCGCTCCGCCGGTTGCACGACCACCACGCACGCGCCGACAAGCCACACCAGCCACGCTCGCATGATCACCCCGCCCCGACCGTGGGTCGCCGATCGCCGTGGCGGACCTCCCGCCGGATCGTCACAATGGTGATGCGGTGGCGGCGGCGGGGCAATCACCCGGTCGGACGCCCGTCCGGACTGCCGGCCGGGCATCCGGCCGCCGACGCGGTCGGCCCGCGACGCACGAACCCCTCCGCGGCGAGCCGCTGTCGGTGCCACGGACGAATCCCGGACGATGCTTTCCCGCCAGCGAGGCGTGATGTCCGCCGCTTCCATGCCCGGTCCGGCGATGGACACTCCGCCGATCATCCGCTGCACCGCGCGGCACCTCCCCGCGATCCGGGCGATCTTCAACGACGCGATCCTGCGCTCCACCGCGATCTATGAATACCGCGAGCGCTCGGAGTCCGACGTGCGGCGCTGGCTCGCCGCCAAGCGACGGGCGGGGATTCCCGTCCTCGGGATCGAGGCCGAGCGCGGCATGCTCGCTGGGTTCGCCACATGGACGGCTTTTCGCGCCCGGCCCGCCTCGAAGTACTCGGCGGAGCATTCCGTGTACGTGGCGGAGGCCCATCGCGGCCGCGGCATCGGCCGGAGGCTGCTCGACGCCGTCGTCGCGGAGGTCGCCTGTCACGACGTCCACGTCCTCGTCGCGGGCATCGATTCGACCAACGCGGCGAGCATCGCCCTGCACCGGTCGGCGGGATTCGCGCACTGCGGCACGGTCCGGGAGGCTGGCTTCAAATTCGGCCGGTGGCTCGATCTCGAGTTTTGGCAGATCGTGCTGACGACGCCCGCCCAGCCCGCCGACGGCTGACACCACGACGTGCGGCGCGCGTCAGCTGCCGCGCGCCCTCCGCACCGGCTCGGCCCGCGCGGCCGACAGGGCGCGTTCGCTCGAGACGCTCAGCACGCGTGCGGTCACCTTGTCGAGCGGCTGCAGCGTGTGTGGGATGACGGCGGACAGGTACACGCTGTCGCCAGGGCCCAGGACGATCCGCTCTTCTCCGTAGGCGAGGCGGACCGAGCCGTCGAGCACGAGGAGAAATCGCTCGCCGTCGTGATGGTCGGGATGCTTCCGCGTGCCCTGCCCCGAGAGATGCAGGATCGTCGGATGCATCTGGCGATCGCGCCAGCGACTCGCGAGGCTGCGGACACCGACTCCCGAACGGCCGTTCTTGGCCGGCAGTGTCTCCCCCTCGCCACTGCGGACCACCATGAACTGCGGCTCCGCGGCGAGGCCCGCGACGAGCGCGTCGAGGCCGCACTCGAGCACCTCGGCGAGCCGCACGAGACCCTCGAGCGAGGGTGAGAGCTGGCCGTTCTCGAGCTTCGACAGCCAGCTGACGGTGAAGTCGGTCCGCGAGACGACCTCCTCCAGCGTCAACCGGCGTGCCACGCGGACTGCCCGCACGCGACGGCCGAGATCGACGAGATTGACTCCATGCGTCATACGGGGGGCGAGTATGCCCCCGCGGGAATTCACCCGCAAGAGGTAGCGATCCCCTCACGTCGCGCTGACACATCCGGGAGTCCGCGGCTCGGATGCGGCACCCGAGGCGACGCGGGCTTCAGGCACCGGGCCGGCGAAAGTGCCGATAGGCCTGCAGGACATCGTGCAGATCGGCGGAGATCTCGAGCTCGTCGTCGGCGAAGTCGGAAAGCCACGTCCGGCTGCTGGCCACGGCATCGGCCAGGAGCGGAAGCACCTCGCCGAGCGTGACGCGGACGCGATCGCCGCTGGCCGGCGGCGGCGCGAGGCTCAGGCCACCGTGCTCGATGTCGGGCCCCGTGTACACGCGCAACTGACGCATCGCCATGGCACACTCCCTTGCCGTAACGCTGGTGTCGGGGGTCGTCGAGCCGGCCGTGCCGGCCGTCGTCTTGACGGGCGACGATTCCCTCTGGAGGGAAGATCGGCACGCGGAGCCCGCAAGGTTTGGCCGAATTCCCCGTCTGCACCGATCATGCGGACGAACGCCGGCAAACGGGGCAAACGGGAGCGGTCGCTCAGGCCGGACCGCCGCGGGTCCCGGCAAGGTCGGCAAAACGCCCCGCCCGGAAGGCCTGCCCGATGCTCTTGGGCACCAGCGCCTCCGCCTCGAGCAGACGGGCCCGGTTCTCCGCCGTGGCGGCCTTCATCTCCTGCTCCCGCGCGATGGCGACGCTCCGCCGCTCCTCCGCCTTGGCCTGCGCGACCCGCGTGTCGGCCTCGGCCTGGTCGGCCTGCAGCCGCGCCCCGATGTTCTCACCGATCTCGATGTCGGCGATGTCGATGGAGACGATCTGGAAGGCCGTCTGCGCGTCGAGGCCCCGCTGCAGCACCGCCTTCGAGATCGTGTCCGGGTGCTCCATGACCTGGAAGTGGCTTTCCGACGAACCGATCGACGTGATGATGCCCTCGCCCACGCGGGCGATGATCGTCTCCTCGGTCGCTCCGCCGATCAACTGCTGGAGGTTCGTGCGCACCGTGACCCGGGCGCGGATGCGCAGCTCCACGCCGTTCTTCGCCACCGCGGAGAGCGTGGTCTTGCCGCTCGACGTGTCGGGACAGTCGATGACCTTCGGGTTGACGCTCGTCTGCACCGCGTCGAGCACGTCGCGGCCGGCGAGGTCGATGGCGCACGCCCGGTCGAAGTCGAGGTCGAGGTCGGCCCGCTGGGCGGCGATGAGTGCCCGGATCACGCGCGGCACGTCCCCTCCGGCGAGATAGTGTGCCTCGAGCCGCCGGCTCGTGATGTCCGGGCCCAGCCCCGCCTGCGTCGCCATGATGCGGGCCTGCACGATCGTGCGCGCGTTCACCTTGCGGAGGCTCATGCCGAGGAGTTCGAGGAAGGTGACCCGCGCCTTCGACCAGTAGGCCTGAAACCAGATCTGCCCGTAGTTCACGACGAGCAGGAGCATCGTGAGGACGATCAGGCCGAGCACCATGGCCAGGCCGACCAGGACCGGCACGGGCACACTCCACGGGCGTTCGGCGAGCGGATTCATCGGCGGGCACCAGCGGGATGAGGGGACGGTGCGGCACGGGCCGTGCCGGATGGTTTCCGCGCAAGCGTAGTTCGCGGATCGGCGCGGGGAAAGCGGCCGTCAGGACTCGATCCACCCACCTCCGAGGAGGCGGTCATCCAGATAGCAGACGGCCGGCTGCCCCGGCGAAATCGGGCCCGGCCCCTCGGCCGGCCCGCCGGTGAACCGGGCCTCGAAGCGGCCGTCGGGCAGGGGCGACACGATCGCGGGGGCCGCGCGACGCTGGGCCCGACACTGCACGGCGCAGGCGAACGGCTCGGTCGGGGGAGCGCCATGCCAGGTCACGTCGGCCGCCACCAGGTGCCCGCATGGGACCGATTCCGGCGGACCGACGACGACGCGGCGGGCGGCGGCCTCGATGTGCACCACGTGGAGCGGCCGGCCCGTCGCGATTCCGAGCCCCTGCCGCTGGCCCACGGTGAAGTGTTCGATGCCCGGATGGCGTCCGAGCACCTGCCCGCGCTCGTCGACGATCTCACCGGCGCGCGAGCCGCCGAGACGGTCCGCGACGAGCGCCGCATGCCGTCCGGGGGCGACGAAGCAAATCTCCTGGCTGTCCGGCTTGTCGGCGGTCGCGAGCCCCAGCTCCGCGGCCCGCGCCCGCACCTCCGCCTTGGGCATCCTCCCGACGGGCAGGAGCATTCTCCGGAGACGGTCCGGACGCACGTCGAAGAGCACGTAGGACTGATCCCGCGCACGGTCGAGCCCGCGCCACACGGCCACGTCACCCGCCCCGGTGGATTCGAGGATCGCGTAGTGGCCGGTGGCCACGTGGGTCGCACCGATCGCGTCGGCATGGTCGAAGAGACGGCCGAACTTGAGCCATGCGTTGCATCGGACGCAGGGGTTCGGCGTGCGGCCGCGACCGTACTCCTCCGCGAAATAGTCGATGACCCGTGCGAAGTCGGCGGTGAGATCGAGCGGATACAGCGGAATCCCGAGACGGTCCGCCACCCGCCTCGCGTCGAGCGCGTCCGCGACGCCGCAGCAGCCCTGGTGTCCTGCCCGCGGTGCCGTGGGCTCGTCCGTTCCCGACGACGCCGGCCCGACAGCCGGCATGCCCTGCCGCATGAAGACGCCGACGCAGTCGTGGCCCTGCTCGACGAGCAGGGCCGCGGCGACGCTCGAATCGACGCCGCCGGACATGGCGACGACGACCCGCGACGGCCGCTCGATGACGGATCGGGTCATGGACCTGAATGGACCGGCGCCCGGGGAACACCGCGGCCCGCCGCCGCACGGCCGTCGCCACGAAACACGCGAGCCGGTTCACCGACGGATGAACCGGCTCGCGATGAAAGACAGCCGCAGGCCGAGGGCCGGCGGATCAGTACATGTCGTAGTCGCCGCCGTGACCCGAGCCACCCTTCGCCTTCGACTCCTTCGGCTTCTCGGCGATGAGGGCGTCGCTCGTGAGCAGGAGCGTCGACACGCTCGTGGCGTTTTGAAGCGCGGTGCGGGTGACCTTCGCGGGATCGATCACGCCGGCCTTCACGAGGTCCTCGTACTCGCCCGTGGCGGCGTTGTAGCCCTGATTGCCACTCGCGGCGAGCACCTTCTCGCAGACGATGGAGCCATCCTGACCGGCGTTCGCCGCGATCATGGTCAGCGGCGCCCGGGCCGCCCGCACCACGATGTTGAACCCGACCGTCTCATCGTCGCTGAGGCCCTTCGGCTTCACCTGCGAACTCGCACGGAGCAGGGCCACGCCGCCGCCGGGAAGGATGCCCTCCTCGACGGCCGCCCGGGTCGCGTGGAGCGCGTCCTCGACGCGGGCCTTCTTCTCCTTCATCTCGCTCTCGGTCGCCGCCCCGACGTTGATCTTCGCGACCCCTCCGGCGAGCTTCGCGAGCCGCTCCTCGAGCTTCTCCCGGTCGTAGTCGCTCGTCGAGTTCTCGATCTCGCGACGGATCTGCTCGATCCGCGCCTTGATGTCGCCCGACTTGCCAGCTCCCTCGATGATGGTCGTGTTGTCCTTGTCGATGATCACCTTCTTGGCCCGGCCAAGCTCGGCCAGCCCGAGGTTCTCGAGCTTCATGCCGAGGTTCTCGAACACGGCCGTCGCCCCGGTGAGGATCGCGATGTCCTCGAGCATCGCCTTGCGGCGGTCGCCGTAGCCGGGAGCCTTCACCGCACAGATCTGGAACGTGCCACGGAGCCGGTTGATGACGAGCGTGGCGAGCGCCTCGCCGTCCACCTCCTCCGACACGATCAGCAGCGGCTTGCCGGCGTTCACGACGGCCTCGAGCAGCGGCACGATGTCCTTGACGCTCGAGATCTTCTTCTCGAAGACGAGGATGTAGCAGTCCTCGAGCACGCACTGCATCTGCTGCGGATTCGTCACGAAGTAGGGCGACAGGTAGCCGCGGTCGAACTGCATCCCCTCGACGAACTCGATCTCCGTCTTGAGGCTCTTCCCCTCGTCGACGGTGATGACGCCGTCCTTGCCGACCTTGTCCATCGCCTCGGCGAGCAGTTCGCCGATCTCGGCGTCATTGTTGGCGGCGATCGCCGCCACCTGGGCCATTTCCTTGCGGCCCTTCACCGGGATGGCGAGATCCACGAGCTTCGCCGTGATCTCGGCCACCGCCTTCTCGATGCCCTGCTTCATCTGCACGGGGTTCACGCCCGCGACGACGGCCTTGAGGCCCTCGTTGAACACCGCCTCCGCGAGCACCGTGGCGGTCGTCGTGCCGTCGCCGGCGACGTCGCTCGTCTTGCTCGCGACCTCGCGTACCATCCGGGCGCCCATGTTTTCATAGACATCCTCGAGGTCGATCTCCTTCGCGACCGTCACGCCGTCCTTGGTCACGGTCGGCGAGCCGAAGCTCTTCTGGAGGATCACGTTGCGCCCCTTGGGGCCGAGCGTCACCTTTACGGCGCGAGCAAGCTTCTGCACGCCGCGGCGCATCGCCTCACGCGCTTCCTGGTCGAATGCCATCATCTTGGCCATGGGTCGGATACTCCGGAGAAGGGTTGGTTTTCGTCGTGGATCGGATCGAGTGTCACGGAACGATGGGTCGGGGTCGGAACGACACGCCGCCGCACGGCGGCCTCAGGCTCAGCCCAGCACCGCCAGGATGTCGTCCTCGCGCATGAGCAGGAGCTCGGCATCGCCCACCTTGAAGGGCTCACCCGCGTAACTCGTGAAGACGACCCGGTCACCGGGCCGGACCTGCAGCGGGTGGCGGTGTCCCTTGTCGTCGATCTTGCCTTCGCCGACGCTCACCACGGTTCCCCGTGCGGGCTTGTCCTTCGCGGAATCGGGGAGCAGGATTCCGCCGGATGTCTTCTGCACCCCTTCCTCGCGCTCCACGACCACCCGATCGCCGAGTGGCATCAGGGTCGACTTCTTCTTCGCACTTTTGGTGGCGGTCGCTGACATGATCCTGGTCGTCTCCTGTCTCGGGAACGGTCGGACTTGGAAAGGGGGCGTTGGAAAGGAAGCGTTGGGAAGGGAGAATTGGGGGAAGGGTGGACGCGACGGATACGGGTCACAGTGCGGGCAGTCGGGACGACATGCCGCGAGGCATCGTCACCACCGGCGGAGAAGCCGGCGGAGAGGAAACCCTACGGGCCGATGTGCACCGAGCCGAACCTGCCTCCCCGGCACCAGCCGTGGGGCGTGCCGCAAGGAGAGCAACTGGCGCGCCATAATGCGGAAAATGTGGTTTCGCATTGAATTCCGCTGGTCGATGGCGAAATCCGACTCACAATCTATATTTTCCATGAACGTGATGGTGGGCATGCCTCTGCCAAAGTGGCAGCGCAAGGCGAAAACGACCGGCACCGAGATGATTGCCGCTTGTGGGAGGGGGGTCGTGGCACGTTCGTGGCTCAGCGACTACCTTGCACGACTCGCTTGGGTGTGACTGCCAATTCGGAGCGGCTCCATGACGGCCCATCACCGGATCGACGTTTCGAGAGTCGGCGATGTCACGGTCGTCCGCTTCGTTGACAAGACCGTGCTCGACGAATCGAGCATCCACGAGCTTGGTCAGGAGCTCTTCGGCCTGGTCGACGCTCAGAATGGCCGCAAAATGGTCCTCAACTTCTCGAATGTCGAATTCATCTCGAGTGCGACGCTCGGCAAGCTCATCGTGCTCGATCGCAAGGTGAAGACGCTCAACGGCCGGTTGCGCATGTGCCACATCCGACCGGAGATTCTCGAGGTGTTCCGGATCACCAAACTCGACAAGTTGTTCGACATCCGCGACGGGGAGCCCGAGGCGCTCGCAGCCTTCTAGGGCGACGGGGCGTGGCCGGGCCACGGGGAACTGACCGCCATGGGACATGAATCGACGGCCGGCTGGCATCGGCAGGTTCGCCTGCCGAGCGAGCGAGGTGCGAGCCGGACAGTCACCGACGAATTGCTCGAGCAGCTCGGCGCCCATGGGTGGTCCGCCGAGGAGGTGTTCGCCATCCACCTCGCCGCGGAGGAGGCGATCGTCAACGCCATCGTGCACGGCAACAAGCTCGATCCCGCGAAGTGCGTCGCGGTCTTCTGCGAGGTGAGCACGAATCACGTCAAGATCGAGGTCGAGGACGAGGGGGATGGCTTCGACCCGGCACAGGTGCCCGACTGCACCCTCGAGGAGCGGCTCGACGTCCCGAGCGGTCGCGGCGTGATGCTGATGCGGTCGTTCATGACGCGCATCGAGTACAACGCCAAGGGCAACGCGGTCGTTCTCGAGAAGCGCCGCGAGGCGAACGCGACCTGAGGCCGTTGCAAGACGCTGCGATCGAACCTCTCGATTCCGCCGCGAAAATGGGGTAGCGTACCGTCGTTCGTCGTGGCGGCAGTGGGCCGGCGCCGCCAGTGGGGCGGCGCACGTTGCGTCCAGCCCCTGATCCCATCCCGATCCCCGATAGCTCAACGGTAGAGCGGCCGGCTGTTAACCGGTAGGTTGTAGGTTCGAATCCTACTCGGGGAGTTTTTGTGGCAATGGCAGGCAACTGCCGGTGCCTGCCACCTTCGGCGGTCTCCGCATCGAAAACTCAACGCCAAAACGATCGGCGAAGCGGTGCTCTGGCTTTCCTTCTCCATGCATGTGAAGGAGGAGGGCGACAAACCTTGAGGAATCAGTCACGCCCCGGTGGCAGCTGGAACCGTCCCGCCACCACGCCCTCGACTGTGAGATCCTCGTCGAGCGACTCCCAACGCAGCGCCGTGCCACCGACTTCAAGCTGAACCTCGGCCAGTTGCGGTTCACTGGCATCTCGCAGACGACGGAACCGATTCGCGGGGAATCCCACGATCCGCTGGTCCGTCAACTCGACGAAGACCATCCGGCCCTCAGTCCACGCTCTCGTGGCTACGGCTTCGGTTTCCTGGTGGGTGATGCTCATCGTATTTCTCCAACAAGAGATCGACGTGTTCAAAGACAAGTCGCTCCATTTCCCTCACGACATGAGGGGGAACGCCGCGATTCCTACCAAGGCCCACTGGATCGAGCCAGAATTTGCATTCACCCTCCGCACACCGAACGTGGATGTGGGGAGGCTCTGTGCCCTCGTCAGAGTAAAAGTGAAACCGAAATCCACCTACTCGGAGTACCGTCGGCATCCGTTCACGGTATTGCCGCTCGGACACGCAGGCAAGTTCTGTTCTGGTCAGGGAGGTGACGTAACCGCCATCCCGGTTCGGCAACGTCCGTGTGCCACGTCCTTCCAGCCCTTGCCACCTTGGCCCTACGTCGCTTTTTACGTCACCTTTTTGCGAAAACCTCATATCTTCCGTGAAAATAGGTGATCAGAACCGTCCTACGCGGGGAGCTTCGGCTCCTTTCGCACGAGACGGCACGAAGCCGCAGGATGACGCGAGTCGTTCTGCGGCTTCTGTTTTTGGCACGCAGCCGATGACCGGGATCCCGACGGGCGTGCCGGACTCGATCAAGGCAATGCCCGACCATCAGGAAACCGCCGCCACGAGCGAGGGCAAGCCGACCGGATTCCCGGACTGGTCGCATCCGGTCCGGCAGGCGTTCTTCCTACGGCCCGGCAGGCGTTCGTCCTCGAGTTCTTCACGAAGGCAGGGCTACCCAGGGCCCGTCCCGGCTTGGGCGGTCGCAGCCAATTCCGGGGTTTGCCTCGACCGCCACGCGTGCTCATCCGCCGCCGAGCAGACGTTCGAGCAAGTCCGGCACCCCCACGGAAGCAGCCATCCGCTGCATGTGCCCCACGTCGAGTGTGTCACCGAGCAGCGCGACCAGGCGGGTCACGTCATCCCACTGTCGCTGCGACGACTCGTCGCCCAGCCGATACCATTCGAGCTTCGCGATGATCGAGTCCTCGGCGGTGGCGATCGGCACGGTGGGAGAATCGTGACCGCCGAGTCGCTGAGGTGCGGCCCGACCCATCGCCGCCACGTCGAAAGGCCGCCCGCGGCTGACGAACACATCCACCTTGAACGCCGAGGGCAGGTGAATCACGTTGAAGCAGCTGCGCCGCTCCACCGCCTCGCGCACCGCCGCCTCGCTGACGTAGCAGTCCTGACCGAATGTCGCCATGAACGCCGCGACCTGGTCGGCCCGCAGATCGCATACGAGATCCACGTCCATCGTCGAGCGAATCGCTCCGTGGTAGGTGCTCGCGACGCTGCCCCCGATGTAAAAATCGACTCCCAGCCGCCGAAACGCCGCCGCGACCGGGGCGAGGGCGGCGAGGAGGTCATCGGTGTCGCTCATGAAGCAGGCCGGTCGAGCCAGCATCGCACCTCGCGGGCGAGCGAGGGCCCGTAGGCGAGTTCGATGAATCGCAGCCGAACCTCTGCGTCGTTGGCGGCCGGATACCGCCGACGGATCGCCTCCATGGCCAGCCGGCGGCCGCGGTTTGACAGGGCGCACCCCTTTCTCAGCCGCTCCAGCGGCGAGAGGTGGCGGATCTGCTGACGCTGTATCTCGGCAGCGGCGGCGGAGGTGTCGCCGAAAACAGGGGATGGGAGCATCGCTCGTCTCCACGGAGAGCCCGCAGGATAGCCCGGTCGACGACGGCCCCTCAAGGGACGGAAGGAGAGGACGGCCAACGGCACTTCCGCGAGCATCTCCCGGCTGATGGGCGACTCGTGATCCCCTCCCGGTCGGCTCTCGGTTGAGTGCCGGGAGGACACAATGTCGGCGTTGGAATTGCATTTGCGGCCTTCGTCCACTGGCTGCGAATGAAGTCCGTCATGCCGCAACGCCCGAGCGTCGCACCTCGCGAAGCAGAGGGCTGTCGCCATGCTCATACTCCTCGCGTGTCAGCGGCTTCACACTCACGCGGCGACCGAGTCGCAGGGCAACCGGATACACCGCGGCCAGACCCCGCTCCAGCTCGTCGCCATAGTCACCGCACTGCGTCTCAGGCACCGCCAGCACGTCCGCCGGAGTGGGCCCGTGGTGGGTCACTCGGCACGCGGAATCACGGGAAGATCGAGCCGCGACGGATAGTTGCCGCCGTGATGGATTGCCTGGTGGGCGACGGCCACGTTGGCTGTCGTGCCGGGAGGATCGGCCACGTTCTGGTTGCGGGCATAGCGGTCCATGTCGCTCGACGTCACCTCGATCCGGATGCGGTGGCCTTTTTGAAAACAGTTGCTGATGGGCCGCAGCTTGAAGGTGTATGCATAGATCGTGCCCGGCTCGATCAGCGTGCGTTGGCCGGTGCCTTCCCGATAGCTGGCCCGCACGATCCCGTTGCAGAGGTACTGGGTGTGACCGTCGGGGTAGACGTCGATGAGGTTCACCACGAAGTCGGTGTCGGGCGCGGATGAGGCGGCATAAAGCGTCGCCTCGATGACCCCGGTGACCTCCACGGCCTTCTCGAGGACCTCCGACGTGTAGACGAGCACGTCGTCACGCTTCTCCACGTCGGCACGGTCCGTCATCGACGAGAGGAGGTGCCAGACCCCGACTCCTTCGACGGGCCGTACGGGATCCAGCGGATCATAGTCGTAGCGATCCGCCGGCTCCTCGCCGGAAGGTGCGGTCCAGACCAGCGTGCCGTCTCCGGCGGCGGTCCGCGCGGCCCCTTGGCTACTGAGATAGACGGGTGTCTTCACCGCTCGGGTGAGCGGCCATTCGTCCTCATAACGCCACTCGTTCGATCCCATCACGTAGAGCAGGACGCGCCCGGGCGGCTCCCAGGCCGTGCCGTCGCCTTTGAGATACCTTCCGAAAAACCGCTCCATCTCGTGGTAGTAGCGGTCGAGATGAGGCTCTGACGCCGACACGATGCCGATCTTCTCGGGCCCGCGGTAGGCCGTGTTGATGTTGTGATGCCATGGGCCGACGACGAGCCGAAGATCCTTCGAGTGCCTGGCCTGGCGAACGTAGTTGGCCAGCATTCCCTCGTTGAGCTCGTCATACCAGCCGGCCACGACGTAGGTCGGCACCGTGATCTTCGCGAGCTGCTTCTCGATCTCCTCGGGCGGAAGCGCGCCGGGCACGTGCAGGTGTTTCTCCATGACCATTCCGTCGAAGGCGGGGCTCGGCAGCCCCGCCTCGTCGTCGATGCGGTCGAGGGGAAGGTGGAGCCAGTCGATCCGACGGGTGACGGCAGTCGCGGGCGTCCCCGGCCGGCCCGCCCAGATCAGCCAGCCGGCCATCGACCCGAGGTAGGGAACGCCATGCGGATTCTCGAGCCCATAGTTGATGGCACTCGGCATGATTGCCACCAGGCCAGGTGGGCTCGCGATCCCGGCGGAGTACGACGTCCATCCGAGATACGAGATGCCCGTGAGACCGACCTTGCCGTTCGACCACGGCTGGCTCCCCGCCCAGGCGACGGCGTCGAACGTGTTGTCGATCTCGTCGTCGAACGGCCGAAACATACCCTCGGATCCATACCGGCCCCGCGAATCCACGGCGACGACGGCATAGCCGCGGCGGGCGAGGTTGCGGAACAAGGCCGGCATCTCGTCGAGGTTCTTGTCCATGTCGTAGGGACCGGTCTGGAGGATGACCGGATACGTGCCGCCCTGTTTCGGTCGATAGACGGTTCCACGGAGCTTCACGCCGTCGCGCATCGGAATGGCGGCCCGCTCGATCTCGATCCCAGGATGGGTGACTGGGGATTCGAACGGATGGACAAGCGTCGGCAGGACGGTCGAGCGAGACTCCTGCTCCTCGGCATCGGCGATCCGCTCCTTCTCGTCGGCCGCTGCATGGAAGGCCGCCCGTTCCGGCGGCGACTTCGGCACGAACACGGTGTTGGCTTGAGCAGGCGGGTCCGCGGCCCTCGCCCGCCAGCCGACGGCCAGCCCCAGGGCGACCACACCGACGACGAAACCCGAAAGACTGGACGTGCACGCTCGGCGAGTCATGGTGGTTTTTTGAAGGGAAGAATGCCCCGGCTGAAGTCGGACCCATGGGATGCGGCGGCCTTGGCCAACGGTCGCGAAGCATAAGCCGGTCAACGGCAGGTCCGCAAAACGTCGCCCGGGAGGACGACGCGGATTCGAGTGCCGCACGCCATGACGTTTCACGAGTCCGGCCCGATGCGAGGAGCGTTGCGATGAGTCGTTTTCCGATCGCGTGCCTCATCTGTCCGATCGCGGCAGGCCATCAACATCTGGCTGGCGGCCTTCGACGACGTCGGCGACGCCGCGTTGGCTGCGAGGAAGCGCCGGGCGGCCGAAGGCGAGAACGATTCCAGAGGCGCACCAGGCGGAAATCGTGACAGCCATCCAGGGCGGCTGACGCACATGCAGGCTCCCGCCGGTCGGAGATGTCCGAGGCGCATCGGCCGGGGCTCAGAAGAAGAGTCGCGCGGCCGTGCCGCCGAGCACGTCGGCACGCTCGGCGTCCGAGAGAAAGCCGCACCGGTCACGGATGAGGGCCAGCGACGGCTCGTACCCGTGACCGGCGGCGAGCTGGTAGGGGCAGTCGGTCGCCCACATGAGCCGCCTCGCCCCGAACGCGTCGCGCAGGCGACGGACCATGTC
>Ga0214917_10000519_pt1 | contig 50725 bp, 31 predicted proteins | sample LL_1208_BB_MetaG_FD_177983 | JGI IMG/M metagenome (GOLD analysis project Ga0214917, IMG submission 177983) | Freshwater microbial communities from Lake Lanier, Atlanta, Georgia, United States - LL_1208_BB | ecosystem: Environmental > Aquatic > Freshwater > Lake | place: USA: Georgia | collected... | reverse complement strand
GCAGATGAGGAAATGGATGAAGCCGCAGATGAGGAAGCCGACGAATCAATGGATCTAGAAGACTCATATATGATGGACGGCGGCGACGATATGGACGGCGACAACATGGGAGCCATTGGAGGTGACGCAGCAGATGACCTAGAAGGAGACATTTCTGCCGATAGTCCAGAAGAAGAATTAAAAATGAGTATTGAAAAAGCCATGGCAGAATTACAGGCCGCATTTGATGCTGCTCAAGATTTAACCGGAGGTGATGAAGGAGGTGATGAATTCGCTGCTGGTGACGATGATATGGGCAGTGACGATGAGATGTCAAAAGAAGATGATATGATGGGCTTTATGGAAGGCCGTCGTATGACTCGTGAGTATGTTGAGAAAGTTGGAAACGATTGGGACAAAGGTAGCAATATGAAGCAGCAGGCCAAGCACGTTGGTGCAGGTTCTGGTGATACAGAAGGTGCTCCCGTAGAAGGTCGTAGTCCAATTAGCAGCGGTTCTGGTAAGCCAAACACCGGTGCAAATGCTAAAAACCTAAACCAAAGTCACCACGAAGGTGGAACGAATACTGGCACAAGTCCAGCAGGAAAAGCAGGTGGTTTTCTAAGTAATGCTAAAGAAGACAACGGCGGAAACGGAAACGTTCCTGGTGGTAAAATGGGCGTAAAGAATCTTAAGAAAGTATCAGGTGGTCATGGTGCTGAGAAGAAAGGCTCTAGTCCAGGTCCAGTAGGTTCGGGTTCAGGTGACAAAGCAGGACAAACCAGCATGGGCAATCAGGCTCAATTGATCAAGCACATCAAGTAATTAGAGAAACTGGATGAAATTATCCTACTTAAGAGAACACCTTAGTTTTGATCAGGCTCAAGTCATACTTGAGTCTGATGACAAAGAAGGAAAAAATCTTTATCTAAAAGGTATTGCTATTCAAGGCGGGATTAGAAACGCTAACCAGCGTGTCTATCCTGTTGATGAAATAGAGAAAGCAGTAAAAACATTGAATGATCAAATTCAAAGTGGTTATAGCGTTCTCGGAGAAGTTGATCATCCAGATGATTTGAAAGTAAATTTGGACCGTGTCAGCCACATGATTACACAAATGTGGATGGAAGGTCCTAATGGATATGGAAAGATGAAAATCCTTCCTACACCAATGGGCAATCTTATTCGCACTATGTTAGAAAGCGGAGTAAAACTAGGTGTCAGTTCGAGAGGCAGCGGCAACGTTGATGATTATTCTGGCAAAGTATCCGATTTTGAAATTATTACGGTGGATGTTGTTGCCCAACCCAGCGCCCCTGGTGCTTATCCTACCCCTGTTTATGAGCATTTGATGAACACAAGAGGTGGTAATAAAGCATTCAAGGTAGCAGTAGAAACAAGAGAAGATCCAAAGGCCCAAAAATATCTTAAGGAAAATCTCCTTAATATTATCAAAGGTCTAAAATAAGCCCGAGGAGAAAAATAAATGTTGGACGCATTCAAAAAATTAGTAGAGAGTGGAGCGATTTCAGAAGATGTTGGATCTGAATTAGAGACTGCTCTTGCCGCTAAATTGCAGGAGAATCGCGACCAAGTTACCGCTGAACTTCGTGAAGAATTTGCACAGAAGTACAACCACGATAAGAGTTTAATGGTTGAAGCAATCGACAGGATGTTAAGCGAAAGATTGGCCGCAGAAATGGCCGAACTGCATGAAGATAAAAAAGCTCTAGCTGAAGCAAAAGCACAATACAAACAACGTATTGCAGAAGATGCTAAAAAACTAGAGAGTTTTGTAATCAAGCAACTAGGCAAAGAACTAGTAGAATTCCAAGGTGATCGTAAAAAAGTCAGCGAGAATTTTTCTAAGTTAGAACAATTCATTGTACATGCACTCGCTAAAGAAATTAGAGAATTTGCAATTGACAAACGTGATTTAGCCGAGACGAAGGTTAGATTAATTCGTGATTCAAAAGTAAAATTCGAAGAAATCAAAGCAAGATTTATAAGTCAAGGTGCTAAGGTTGTAGAAAACGTCATTAAAGATAAATTAACTTCTGAGATTACACAATTAAAAGAAGATATCACAAGTGCCCGTAATAACAATTTTGGTCGTAGGATTTATGAAGCATTTGCACAAGAATATGCCGGTTCATATTTGAATGAAAAATCAGAAACAAATAAATTGTTAAAGATTATTCAAAAGAAAGAAACGGAACTAGCAGAAACAAAACAGGCATTAGCAGAAAAACAAACCATTGTAGAATCTAAAGATAGAGAAATTCGAGTCACTAAAGATTTAATGGAGCGTAAACAAGCAATGTCCGAGTTATTAGCGCCTCTAGGTGTTGATAAAAAGCAGCTGATGCATACTCTTTTAGAATCTGTAAGCACTAAAGAACTTGCAAAAGCATATGAAAAATACCTACCAACAGTAATGGAAGGTGAAGTTAGAAAATCTGATAAAAAGCCTGTTCTAACCGAAGGAATTGAAGTTACTGGGAATCGTGAACAAAAGCCCGAGGTAGGCTTCGACAACATTGTTGATATCCGCAAATTAGCGGGTTTAGCAAAATAATATTCAAGGAGAAGACATAAAATGTCAAAACTTTTAAACGAAAGATGGTCAGAGACCAAAGAAGCTCTGCTTGAAGGCCTACAAGGTAACCGTCGTCAATCTATGGCAGTATGTTTGGAAAACACACGTCGTTACTTGGCAGAGGCTGCGACAGCAGGCGCAACAAGCACTGGTAATATCGCAACATTAAATAGAGTTATCCTACCAGTAATTCGTCGTGTAATGCCAACCGTTATTGCTAACGAGATTGTTGGCGTACAACCAATGACTGGACCAGTAGCACAAATTCATACACTACGTGTTCGTTACGCAGACAGCGGTAATAATGTTGTAGCAGGTGAAGAAGCACTGAGTCCATTCAAGATTGCTGCTGCTTACTCTGGTAATGATGTAGATGCAACACCTAAGGCTGCTGTAACAAGTCAGTTAGAAGGTACTCCAGGTAAGCGTATGAGCATTCAAATCTTGAAAACACCTGTGGAAGCTAAGAGCCGTAAGCTTTCAGCTCGCTGGACATTCGAGGCTGCTCAAGATGCACAGGCACAACAAGGTATTGATATCGAAGCAGAAATCATGGCCGCTCTAGCACAAGAAATCACTGCTGAAATCGACCAAGAGATTCTTGCTTCTCTACGTGGACTAGCTGCTGTTGAAGAAACATATGACCAGTCATTAGTTTCTGGAACAGCTACATTCGTCGGTGACGAACATGCTGCTCTTGCTATTCAGATCAACCGTGTAAGCAACTTAATTGCTCAGCGTACACGTCGTGGTTCTGCTAACTGGGCAGTTGTTAGTAACCAGGCTCTAACAATTCTACAGAGCGCAACAACTTCTGCATTCGCAAGAACAACAGAAGGTACATTCGAGGCTCCAACAAACACCAAGTTCGTTGGTACATTGAACGGTGCAATGCGTGTTTATGTAGATGCATACATGAGCGACACACAGGACAGTAACCAAATTCTTGTTGGTTATAAGGGAACAAGCGAAGCTGATGCTGCTGCTTTCTATTGCCCATATATTCCTCTAATGAGTTCTGGTGTTGTACTAGATCCGGCAACATTTGAGCCAGTAGTTGGCTTCTTAACACGTTACGGCTATGTTGAGCTAACAAATACAGCTAGCTCACTAGGTAACGCTGCTGACTATCTAGGAAAAGTTGCAATTACTTCTGCAAATGTAAGTTTCAAATAACAAAATTTATATACAGCAAGTACAAAGCCCGCTTAGGCGGGCTTTTTGTTAAATACAATGTCTTTATGATTTATGCAGACCCACTGCGTAGGGCATAGAACGCTCAATAAGGAGAAACAAATGGGACGTCCATTAAAACAAAAATTTTTTAGTGCTAATGCCAATAATAATATTAAGGTACAATTCCATAACGGAACTTCTAGTGTTGCAGGTTACATAGTTAGCCAAAAAGGAGCTAGAAGATTTAGATGTAGTGATGGTACAAATCAAAGAGTTTGTAAATTAGTTAATAAGGCATCTGCTGCCATTGCCGCAGGCGAAATGACTATTACCGTCAAACAAGATGATAATACAGTAGATCAAGTTTTAAAGATTTCTGGAAGAATATTAACTACATTAGATTCAGGTGGTAATACCATTAGAAGACGTTGGAACTTTAGCACATCAACAAGTGATGGTTATGTACAAATTGAAGAGGCTGGCACAAGCACGTCTGCTGTTACAACAGCAACAGGTGCAACCAATCTTGAAGGTGACGCACAATAATATATTTAAAAAAATATATCAGGGGGGCTTGTCCCCCCTTTTTGTTTGATAGGTAAATATAGATATGAGTACTAATTGGGCCCTTCCTAACAATGTTTCGCAATATTCTGAATCCGGAGCGGAAGATAGACATGTATCTTGGAACGATGAAAGAAATTTCAGCGCATTAAAAATAAAAGACCAAACTCATATTAAAACCAACAGAGAATTATTGCATATTGCAAGAGATCCCAAGCACGATATAATTGAAAAAACTTATTTTTTAAAAATTACAAATTTTCAATTTACAAATATTCCTAGCACAATTTCCGGAATTGAAGTAAAACTTACAATGAATAGATTTGGTAGAATTACTGATGATACAATTCAATTAACATTAGACGATAATTTAATAGGAAATAATTTTGCCGATTTAAATTTATCTCCTATCAAAACTTACGGATCATTTAATGACCTATGGAATACTTCTTTGACTCCGGCAGACGTTTCAAATGCAAGTTTTGGAATAGTTTTAAGATTTCAAAGTCACCCTAAATGGCCCCACAGAAGCAGCGCCTTAATTGATGCAGCTGAAATAAGAGTTCACTAAGAATAAATACATTAAGGAATTTATAAATGTCAACTAATGTATTAAAATTACCAGGTAACTATAGAGTTTTAGCACAAAATGGCTTTATTTATGTAGAAGCCGGTGCTGATATTACTCAAATCGCAGGCCAGTTTATGTACAACAAGGCGGGCTCTTACATTCGTAATGAAGCTGCTGGTTCATTTATACAGAATCTAGCCACCAGCTACATTAATAACGAAGCTGGACAATTTATAAAAAATATTGCTAATACAGACTATATAGAAAATCAAGCCAGTACATATATTTTAAACAGGTCTCTTAACAGTTATATAAAAAATAACGCTCAAACCTATATTGAAAATCTTGCCGGTGATTTTATAAAAAATGAAGCTGCTACAAATATTGAGAATTTAGCATTAGGCGGATATATTAAAAATGAAGCGGACGGATATATTGAAAATTTAGCTGGTTCATATATTCTTAATGAATCAGCATCCTACATAGATAATAGAGCTAATGACTATTATAATGTAGAAGCAGGTGATTATATAAAATTAGAATCAGCCGGTAATTATATAAAATTAATAACTCCTACTGAGATTGAATTTGATGCAGGAACTATCAATATTGGTATTTCAAGTTCTCAAAAAATTGATCCAAAAGCAAAATTTATCAATGACTTAATTCCAGATGTAGCAGCAACATTTGACATTGGTGAGGAAGCTGGGTCATGGAGAAATTTATTCATTGAAGATGTAAGAGGACTTAGTACTGATAATGTAGAGAATCCTTATTTTAGGGCATATGATCCTAATGATGTTTATGGTGCCACCCCTGGCAATGCTGCTCAAATAGCAGCAGCGAATGCTCAACGAGAAGCAAGCGGAACTTATTTCAAGGGAGGAGTGGGCATTCAAAAAGACCTAAATGTAGGCGGATACATTTATGGTAGAATAGAAATAGCATCCACAAGTCTTAGCATTAATGTCACAGCCACGAATGTTAATATAGATTTTTTTCCTACATTTGCTCTTAACACAGGTAATCAATTTTTATTCATTGATCCTAATGGAATTTACGGCGGTTTAACTTATAACCCATTTAACAATTTGTTAACTGCTGATAAAATGCGTGTGGCATCTAGTCAGACAGCCTTAAGCACTATGACTGCTGCCTTAACTATTACCGGAGGTGTAGGTGTAGGGCAAGACATAGTAATAGGCGGTGGAGCATTTCCTAGGAAAGCAAATACAGGTACACTAGGTAAAGAAACTTTAGAATGGGCAGATGCCTATGTTAATAATCTTTATACTAAATTTATTACCAATACAAACACTGATGTAACTATAGCACCACCGACGCAATTAACTGAAATACTAGGTGACATTCGTGTACGTGGTGTAAACCCAATAGGTACTTATCCTGTTGTGTCAAATACATTGTATGTTACCATGGATGGTAATGATACCAATGACGGAAGAGCATTAGATGCCAGTCGTGCCTGTAGAACAGTTGGCGGGGCTGTAAAAAGTCCTTTTTACAAAGAAGGTACACAAATTTTAGTCAGTGCAGGATTTTATTTAGAAGACAATCCAATTAGGTTAAAACCTTACACTTCAGTTAGAGGTAGTGATATTAGAACTACTTTCATTGAACCTATAAACAAAACACAAGATTTGTTTCACGTAGACAGTGGATGTTATTTAAACTACATGACTTTTTTAAACGGACGTAGCGGTTTACTAGAAGGTCCTTATGAAACTGGATTTAATAGAGGAGCCTATGCCACTGCATTTCCTCCTTTAGAAGGTAACGAAAGAATAGATCTATTCCATAGTCCTTATATTCAGAATTGTACTAATCAGAGCGGTCCTTGGTTGCGTGATGGTACAATGTTTATTCCAAATCAAACTGTTCAAGTTCCAAGTGCTGTCGGAACTGGTACTTGGGGATTTAATACAACTAGCATAGTTGTAAAGGTAAGTTCAGGAACTATTGCTTTAGGGATGAGTGTAAATGCAGGACAACAAAATCCTGGATTCTTTAATGCAAGAACACTACTTTTAGCAAACAAACCATTTATTCAAGAACAGGTTGTTACTTATGTTGACAAAACTTTTAACTCTGGTAACTTTGTTTATGATCAGGCAAAATGTGCAAGGGACACTGGACTTATAATTGATGGTGTAGCAATAGATTTACTACAAAATAGTACCAGTGAAAGTATATTTTCAGGTCTTCAATATTGGAGACAAACAGGATATGTTGATGCCATAGGTGGTCAAATAACAACTACAACTGCTGCTATTAATTATTTAAAAAGTCAAGTTGCAGCCGTTGTTGTAAATGCTTCTAACGCAACACAGGCTAATTATGTTTCTGCAAGATTTGATGAAATATTGGCCATACTCAATACCAATACTAATTCTTTATCCAACGGTGAATTTAGTGAATGGGTAACAAATTTAATTGTTCCAAACTATACAGCATCTAATTCACTAGCTGTTCTTAATGGTTATAATGCCCTAATTACAAATAAAACTACTTTAACTAACAATGTTATTAGTTTTATTCAAAGCACAGCACCTGCATTTGTTTTCAACACAGCTACCTGTAGAAGAGATGTAGGATATATTATTGACAGTGTAGGATTTGACCTATTACATGGCGGTAATAGACAGAGTATTAAATCTGGTGTATACTATTTCGGATACGGAACCACGGTAAGTGAGTTGAATACAGGTTCATCATTTATAACAAATGAAATACCTCAGACTACCGCTGCTTATAGATTTTTGAAAAATCTAATGGGACTAGTTGTGCAGGGCAAACCTGTAATAACCAAGTACCAAAATTCAGTTAATCAAGTTATTGCGGGATTGAATAGTGCTACAATTTATGAAGCTGAATCAATTTCAAATAAAATTGATTTAATAACCGATATCATTAGAAATGGGCCAGATGATTATCAGAGTGTTGGAAAACGAATTCCGATCAACTTAACCGAAAATACGTCAACTGCTGTTCAAAATGCTTTCAAGTTACTGCTTGCTAACAAACCATTCATGGTGGCAGAAACTATTGCATATATAAATTCTACAAGTAATTTCTTTAGTTACAATAGAGAAAAATGTAGAAGAGATGTAGGTATTTTAATAGAAAACATTGCCTACGATGCAGCATTTGGTGGAAATCAAAAATCTGTAGAGGCTGGATTGTCTTATTACGATGGTGTTATCAGCAAAATTGCTGGGCAAGAAGTTCAAACAATTGCTGCCATTGATTATCTAAACGAGCTTGCACAAAAGGTTATTGTTAATGTTACCTGTACAGATTTATTAGCTGTTAGTCCTTCTGTTACCACAGCCACTTACAAACAAGTTATTAATACTGCATTAGTAGGTGGTGGTATAAGTGCTCAAAGCATAGAGGATCTAAAGAATATTATCACTACCATTATAGATAATGGTCCTGAAGCTGCACCAACGCTTTATACAAGCCCTGGTCCAGATAGTGCATTTATCAGTGCAGAAACATTAATCCAAGCAAATAGATCATTCATACAATTAGAAACTATTAATTATATTAATCATGTTTTAATACCTGCTACAAATCCTGGTTATTTTCCGTACAGTGAAATTAAATGCAGGAGAGATACCGGCTTAATTATTGATGCACTTGCTCAAGATTTACTTTATTACACCCCTAGCAGAAGCCAATCAACCTTTGCAGGTTTACAGTACTGGGGACAAGATTTCTATGTAGGTGATATCAAGAATCAACTAAATCCTACTATAGAGGCTATCAAATATTTGAAAGAACTAAGTGCAAAGATAATTTTAAATATTACACCAGTTGATGATTTAATTGCTAGATATCAAACTGCTGTATCGCAAAATACATCAACATATCAAGCAGCAACAAGTGTAGAAGTTGCTGCTATACAACAAAATTTTGATAACATTATAGAAATAATAAGTGGTAACAAAACTGGATGGACAAATAGAATTGTGCCTAACGGTAAACCTAGCACTATACAAAGTGTTGTTAATGCTTTTCTTAATTTACGTCTAAATGCCGCATATCTGGGTGCAGAAGTCAATGCTTTTGTTCAGGCCACTAATTGGGGCTTTACTTATAATACAGCCAAATGTGCAAGAGATGTAGCTTACATGGTAAATGCAGTTGGGTTTGATTTACTACATGGTGGAAATAGACAAAGCATTCAAAATGGACTGTACTACTATGGTTTTAGTAGTATCTCTACAAATATCTATAATGAGACCACTCAAACTGTAGCAGCATTCAATTATTTAGGTTCAATAATTGGCCAAGTTATACAAAATCAAATTGTTAGTGTTAGACAAACTGAAATAGATCAAATATTTTTTACAACAACAGCTACAACAGCTGAAGCTAATATTATCACATCTAACGTAAACACTATTACAAATATTATATTAAATGGTCCAGGTGTTGCTGCTCCTCCAGCAGCTATTGCAATGACAGCCAGTACAACAGCAACTATGGTAACAGCTTATGATCTAATACGTGCAAACAAAGACTTTTTAATTGAAGAAACCATAGCTTATATAGATCAAAATTTTAATCCTGGTAAATTTAATTATAATGAAGCAAAATGTTATAGAGATGTTGGCTTAATTTTAGACGCTGTAACTCAAGATATTATTCTAGGCGGAAATAGTAAGAGTTTAGAAGCAGGACTGAGTTATTGGAGTGCAGGATATAACTCTGTAAGAGGCCAAGAAAACACCACAACAATGGCAATAAACAGGGCAAGAGATGTGGCACTCAATGTTGCAGCAAATATTGTGGTTACCGCAACCACTGGCACAATAATAAGTCAAATAATTAATCCATTTTTTGACTACGGTTATGAGTATGGCCCTCAAGAAGCAATTAAGAGAAACTTTAAAATTATTACAGATATAATAGAAAAAGGTCCATTGTATGCCCCACCTAAGTACGCCGGTGGCGGATTGTTTAGCCTTGTGGGAATAAATGGTGCAGACGTTAAGATTGCTCCTAAAGTTGTTTCTGCTCAGAGTATTGCAGCAAATACGTTTAGGGTAGGTTTAGATATACCGACAATTGGCTTTGGTACTAATGCCACACTGTATTTTGGTGAAACTTTAATTTTCCCCTATAGAGACAAACAAGTAGATGTATTAAGCTATGAACTAACTGGTAATACTTCTACATGGGCGCAGAGAAAAATAGACCCAATCGGTAGTATGGGAGGTAGTTTAGTAGACGGTGCTGTGATTAGTGAAAGATCACCGATACAATCATTTGTATATGATGCATTCACCCAAGTTAATCAAGGTGGTAGAGGCATACATATTATAAGAGACGGATATGCACAGTTAGTTTCCGTGTTTACTATTTTTTGTTCAATCGGTGTCGAAGTTGATACAGGCGGTATTGCATCCATTGTTAACAGTAATGCAAACTTTGGGACAATTTGTTTGCAGGCCAAGGGATATGGAAAACGTAAATTTACAGGTCATGTGTTTAATCCAGCGTTTAAAGCTTATCCAGAAAGTCCTGATATACCTGGATCAGATTATTTAGATCAATATTATCCTAGTGGTTATTGGCCAAATAATGCTAGAGTAATGATTTTCTTACCTGATCTAGATGATAGACCTCATATTTCCTTAGTTATGGAAATTGAAGCACCTGAAACAGTTAGAGACTTTACAGGTGAATTAGTGCCTCAACTAAATGAACAAGGATTTCCTGGATTCCTAAATGCAAGCCCTACAACAAGTTCATTGTCTACAGGTAGTATTACAATAGGACCAATTGATACTACTGGGATTTATATTGGAAATAAGGTTTATGCTAGAGATCAATTCGCAAGATCTACAAGTACAAATATAGATAATAGTGGTAATTTCATACCTTATGTAGATACTGATACGGTCGTAACAAATGTAGAATACAAAACAGTGACATTGAGTAAACCTTTAACAGCAGGAGGCTCTGATCCTGATAACACATCTCAGAGTGTCAACGAAAATTATTTTGATTTATTTTTTTGTGGCAATAGCTACTATACAGTATTGAGCAGCGAAATAGGAGCAAATCCTCAATATAACAAACAGAATGCACTAATACCTGACGGTGTTAATATTTTAAGTACTGATCATCTTGGACTTGCTGTTAGTCAAGTTCAACCGCATATAGATGCACTAACACACCTTAATACATTGACAAATAAGGTTATAAGTAATACCGTTATTTCAAGTATGCAGACAGGAACTAATACAACTACTCAATTTATTAATTTATTGGTTAGCGACGGTAGTTTATCTCAATCATTTATTGATCTTAGATTTGTTGATATGCTAGGTATTATAGGAGCAGCTAATCTAACTGCTGCTGAAAATGTAGTAAGACCTTCGTTAAGAAAAACCACAGGTCCTGCTGTTCAAGGTGCAGGATCAGCAGTTTCTTTAATAGAATCTAATATTGAATTTTTAGCAGATGAGGTATCTGCCTACACTGAATACTACAATTGGGGACCTGGAGGATCAACTTTAGCTTCTTATAGCGATGAATATAAAAAATTAATTAAGGTTAAATGTCAAAGAGATACAAAAATAATTTTGCAAAGATTAATTTATGATATTCAAGCAGGTAGCAATTACAACATGGTAATGGCAGGACTCAGTTATTGGAGAAGAGCAGGAACATATCATATTGTTCAATTAGGTGAAAATGTTACCAGAACAGATTTGTTTCCTGATGGAGCAACAGTTAATTTTTATCAAAGAAGCTATATGAGTGCATCCGGCTATGTGTTTGAATATGTCGGTGCAGGCATAGATTATGGTGCCTTGCCCCAAAGAGGAGTTGCTGATCCTAAACAAGAACAAGAAGTTGTTCAATTAAATAGTGGTAAGGTATTCTTTACTACAACAGATCAAAATGGTGATTTTAGAATTGGTCCGGGGCTTGTGATTAGTCAAGCAACAGGTGTGTTAAGTGGTAGAACATTTACAAGATCTTTATTTGCTAACCTAACACCGTTTATTCTAGCTATTGAGTCAGGTGGAGGCTAAAAGGAAAAATTATGGCATTAATTCCATTAAATTCGTTTAAAACAAAAACAGCAGTGCTTAATTCAAGCACTGTGTATTATTCTGTAACACCGGGAACAACAAGCACTGTGTATACTGCACCAATTGGGGTTACAAGTATTGTTCTAATGGCACAATGTGCAAATTTAACCAATGTTACGCAGTATGTAAACTTTATTCATCATAGAAATAGACCAATATTGGCAGATGCTCAAGGGAATGGTGCTCAGGCAGCTAATGTAGACAGTTTCTTAGTTAAAAATTTTCCAATTCCAGAAGGTGATGCTGCTACTGTTTTAGCAGGAAAATTGGTAATTGAAAGTTTAGATAGTTTAAGGGCATTTAGTAACAGCAGCGGTACAGTTCAATTAACACTTAGCATACTTGAAACTGCTAACAATTAACAGAGATTAATATGCCTAGATTACTAAGCGGATCAACATTACGAGGAGGTGGAAGTGGAGATTTCCTAAAACTTGCCAATGCTCAACCTCAATTACCTGCTACAGAAACAACTGAAACAGGTTTTACAGTAGCTACAGACAGCTTTCTTAGAACTTCATATAGATCTAGTCTAGGGTATGTACAATTTCACACAGCCACTATGTACAGTCTGCTTCCGGAAGGCACTATTAGAATTTTAGCTACCGGATCAACATTTTTGTCAACTTCTACAAGTTCAGGTAATCTTGTAGTGCGAGGCGGTGTAGGAATCGGTGGAAACATGCACGTTGAAGAAGACATTATTGTTAATAGGCTAACAATCGGAACTGGCTATGAAGGAAAAAATAATATTGTATTTCGTAATACTCAAAGTCAATCTATTACAGGGCTAGAAGATGGACAAAATAGTATTGCTATAGGATATGATGTCTTAAACGGTTTAATAACAGCAAATAAAGTAATCGCACTTGGTAGACGAGCTCTAAGTTCTGGTACAGATATCAGTAATACTATTGCGATTGGTGATAGCGCATTGGCTTTGATGGGTACTAATAATTATCCTTTCCTTGCAACTATTACAGGTATTACCCTAGTGCCTTCTACATCTATTACAAATATAACAACATCAACTCCGATTATTGTAACTTCTCCTTTTCATAATTTAACAACCGGCAGTCAGATTATGATTACAGGAGTAAATGGATTAAGTACTACATCAGGTGGTCCTAGCATTGTAAATCAAACAAGTTTTTGGGTTGATGTTTTAACTACAAGTACATTTCGTTTGTATACTAATAAATTACGCACTTTACCTGCTATAGGATCAACTACCACTTATAACGGTGTTATTGTTACACTTACAAATTATGTTTCTAGCGGTACTGTTCTAAGTCCAGTAATTGTTACATCAACAAATCATCTCATTTCAACAGGAACTCGTGTTTATCTAGATGGAATTGTGGGTACTACACAACTTAATAAAAGAAGTTTTTTTGTTGATAGAATAAATTCTAGCACAATTTTATTGTTTAATAATAGTGTCTTAATAGTTCCAGAAAATGGAACAAATCATACTCCCTATGCAAGTAGCGGTACAATTTATCGTTATGTTGTAAATGATAACAATATTGCTTTGGGTATCAATGTAGCACCTACACTTCAAAACGGAGATAGCAATTTCTTTTTTGGTAATAACCTTGTAACCTCTATGGTAACTGGTTCTAATAACACTTTCATAGGACATAATGTAGGTGCTAATTTAACAAATGTCAACGGAACCATAGCATTAGGTGGTGATAATCTTGTAGATAACAAAGATAATCAAGTTAACATTGGAAGTGTATTTTATTATGATGGTGCAGGAAATACAGATATTAATTCTGATGTAAGACTTGGATTAGGAACAGCATCAACAGGTACAGATACAGGAGCTTTGGTTGTTATAGGTGGAATGGCTGTACAAGGTGCTATATATTCTCACATTGTAGGAAATCCTAACGAAAACTTTTTAGTTCACTCTCAAACCACTTCAATTACAACTGGTACTCCTCCAGTATATGCCAGAGTAGGCGACATTTGGATTGATGCAAGTATCCCTGCTTTTTTACAGTATATTAGGGACGGCACTGACACTTACTGGATACAAATAGGAGCAATTTAGCAGAGATAAAAAATGGCATTATTAAATTTTCCACAAAATCCTACACAAGGACAAACTTTTACTATAGGTAATAAAACCTATACCTGGAATGGTAGAGCTTGGATATTAGGTGCTACTTCAACTGCTACTTTTATCAGCCTTCAAGCCGAAACAATACTAGTTACCACTACGACAAATGCAACATCTGTGAATACAGGCGGTGCTTTGACAGTCAGAGGCGGTGCTTCTATTGCAGGAGACTTATACCTAGGCGGTAATCTAGTTGGAATAGCAGGTGGCGGTGGCGGAATCGGTGATATTAATGCCAATACTGCTACATTTAAAACAGTATTCTTAACTGGTGGAGTGAATGCTACAAGTACTACCACTGGAGATCTAGTCATTGCAGGTGGTGCTGCGATTGGGGGTGATTTGTTTTTAGGTGGCATACTTTATTCAGGTGGTGCTCCTGTACTAACAACAGCAAGTTTTAATAATACGTTAACAGACGGTGAAGATATTAACATTACTGATATAGGAGGCGGTGTTTTAAGTTTTGCAAATTCTTCTACATTGCAAACTGTAACGGCCAGAGGTTCGACTACAACATTCCAATTAACCATTGCAAATACATCAAGTAGTACCAGCACGACAACAGGAGCTCTAGTTATCTATGGAGGCCTTGGAGTAGGAAAACGAGTAAATGCAGAATCTTTAAGAATAACAGACACCATTTTTGACTCAAGTATTCAAACGGTAAATAGTGTCATTGCCACAGTGATTGATGAATTTTCATTTAATGAATTTAGAAGCGCAAAATATCTTGTGCAAATAGATGAAGGAAGTTCAAGCACTCACAGGTGTCAAATGACAGAATTATTAACTATAGTTTCCAATACAGGTACAGTAGTTATAACAGAATATGGCAGTGTATACACACACGTAGATTTAGGTAACTTTGATGCATTGGTGACAAGTTCTGGAGCAGACACGGTTGTAAGATTATATTTTATCGCCGGTGATGCCATACCAAAAACAATAAAGGTCTTACGTACAGCAATGGCAAAGTAATATAACTGGAGCGTGCCTTATATGGCTTTGAATAGAGATTTTGTAACTAAAAATGGTATTATAACAGAAGGAACTGGTATTGCCACCAGTTCAACTAATAATTTTGGAATAATACAATCTGGTGGCGGCATAGCTGCTGAAAAGAATATTTTCGTTGGAACAACTGCCACCGTCTTTGGTGAAATGTTTGTTTATTCAACGACTACCTTACAACAAGTCATTGTAAACTCTATTACAGCAACCTCATTAGCTACATTCCCCAATCTAAGATCTACAAATGCTATAATTACATCTGGTACAATTACAGTAACATCACTTACAGTAACCAATACAGCAACTCTTGCTGATCTTGTAGTAAATAATATTTTTGCTATAGGAAATATTACTGGTAATAATGTAGGTGTTATTAATACAGCCACTAATCTACAAGGCGGTGACAGCTTTCAAGTTCCATATCAATTAAGTTCAGGAACTACTGTCTTTACTGGTCCAGGTGTTACAGGTTCAGTTTTAGTAGGTAGGACAAGTGCTAGTCCTACTTTTACAAACATTTTATCATTGAGTGGAAATATAGAAGCTACTTCTACATCCACTGGAACCCTTGTTGTTACAGGCGGTGTAGGTGTAGGTAAAAACCTACACGTTGGTGGAACAATTAATGGAAATTTAGCAGGCGGAACCACCGGGTCAATTTTAATTCAAACTGCTACAAATATCTCATATTGGTTAGGTATTGGACCTAACGCATTTGTGTTAGGCAGTGATGGAACTAGACCGTTCTGGCAAAGTCTAGGGGGATTAAGTGCAGGTACAGCATTTACAGCAACTAACGTAGGCAATGGTTCTGCAGGACAGGTAGTATATCAAAGTACATCCGGAGTTAGTGCATTTGCAGGTCCGGGTAATACGGGTGAAATTTTAGTAAGTAGAGGTATAGATGGACCGGTTTTTCAAAATACACTTACTTTATCAAATACCCAAACTTCTTTAAGTACATCTACAGGAGCCTTTCAAGTAAAAGGTGGGGCTGGGTTTGGAAGAGATGTATATATTGGCGGAACACTAGCCCTTGTTAGCACAGCATCTAGTACTTCGACACCTGCTACAAATGCTTTAAATGTGTCCGGAGGAGCATATTTTAGAAACAACTTAGTAGTAGACGGTACATCTCTTTTTAAAGGCAATGTAGTATTTTCTGGTACCGCTACTTATGCCTATTCTACAAATACAGTTTTTACTGATAATTTAATAAATTTACATGTGCCATCCGGATCAACTGGTGCAGATCATACTTGGACATTTGATGACGGTAAAAGTTTAGGATTTATTTTTCATCATTACAAGAGCGGTCAAGACAGAGACGGATTTTTAGGATTTGACAATGGATCTGGATATCTAGAGTGGTTCAATAATGGGTTTGAAACTGGTGGGATTTTCACAGGAACTTCCTACGGAACATTTAGAACAGGACAATTAATATTAGTAGGTGGTCAAGCCAACAATGGCAACACTACTTCTGGTGCTTTGCAAGTACTAGGGGGTATAGGTGTTACTGGAAATATAACCACTAATGGTACAATCACTAATACAAACAATCAACAAAGCACAAGTAGTAATAGTGGCGCATTTGTAGTTACTGGTGGAGTAGGTATAGGACAAAACCTAAATGTTGCAGGAACATCAACATTGGGTATTACAACTAGTAGTCAATCTATTACAGCATTTGTAAGTAATAATGCATCTTTTGCAAGTTATACCAGTTTTGCGATTACAAACAATATACAACAAGTGCTAGATACTTTTAGCTCAACACTATATAGAACTTCAAAATATACTATACAAATAGTGGATGGTGCTAGTTTTCATGCCCAAGAAATTTTAATGATACACAACGGAACCAATGTATTCAAGACAGACTACGCAGTTATAACAAATAACGGAGAATTAGGAGTTTTTGACGCAGATATTTCAGGAGGAAATTGCAGATTACTATTCACAGCTTTCGCAGCCACATCTATGGTTGTTAAACTAGCAAGAATAACTATTGCAGTTTAAGGAGATGCAACATAGACATAACATAGCTGGACTAACTATGAGTGGAAAGGAAGACTGATGCCTGTTTTAGCAATAGAACAAGACTTTAAGGTAAAAAATGGACTTATTGTAGCAAATACACTTACCGTTTTATCTACTGTTGACAGTCTTAATACTAATACAGGTGCTGTTATAGTAAGCGGTGGGGCTGCTATTAAAGGATCTGTTAATATCTTTGGAGCATTAACAGTAAACGGAACTCTTACTGCTAATCTTGGACCTGTGACAGTAAGCACTGCTTCACATCTATTTGGTGGGGCAACAGGCAGTATTCCTTATCAAACATCTCCAGGTAGGACTTCTTTTATAACCATAGGTTCAAATAACCGTATTTTAGTTTCAAATGGCTCAACTGCTACGTGGTCAAATCAGCTTACACTAGATAGCACCACAGTTGCATCTTCTACAACAACTGGAGCATTGATTGTTGCTGGTGGCGTTGGGATTGGTGGAGCATTGTACGTTAATACAACCAGTTTTATTTCAGGAAGTCAAATATTAACTACGGCAACTGTAAACCAATATGCCAGTCAAACAGCTATTTTTGCGGGCACAGATACCGCAGTTAGTACATCAACAGGCAATGTTACTATATGGAATATTAGTACATTGCAATCTGTTACTTCAAGAGGTAGTTCAACTAACCAAGCAATTTCAATAACAAATATTACAAATGCTACAAGCACTAATAGCGGTGCATTGGCAGTTAGTGGTGGACTTGGGATTGGTAAAGATGTAAGAATAGGGGGGATTCTAACTGCAACAGGAATTTTTGTCAATGGATACGCTGTAAGCACAGGAACAGGTATCGTAAGTCCTTACAATCAAATATTTACAATTACAGATACAACTAATGCTAGCTCAACCGTAACAGGAGCATTGCAGGTAAGAGGCGGTGTAGGAATCGGAGCAAATTTATATGTAGGTGGTTCATTAAATATAACAGGCACTATAACAGGCAATGCGACCAGTGCAGATAAATTATCCAATGCTCGTATTATAAGTTTGAGCGGCGATGTCACAGGAAGTACAAATTTTGATGGTAGCGGAAATGTAAACATAGTCACAACTATCACATCTGATGCTGTTCAATTAGGAATTGATACCACAGGGAATTATCTTGCAGGCGGTAGTGTTTCTGGATATGGTTTATCTGCAACAGGTGGTTCTGGAGAAGCTGTAACATTTGCCATTACCTCAAATGCTACGTCGACAGACACTATAAGCACCTTGGCTTTTAGAGATGGATCTGGAAACCTAGATGTAAAAACATTAAAAGTTACATCGAGTACTTCTGCTGCTTCGACAACAACCGGTGCCTTGCAAGTTGTAGGTGGTGCGGGAATTGGAACTACACTACACGTAGGAGGTCAGGTAAGAATTTATGCAAACAATGCAACAAATAATACTCTAACTGGGGCATTGGTTGTTTCCGGTGGAGTTGCTCTAGGTGGGGATCTTCGTGTAGGTGGAAATTTTTTGACTGTGGGAGCTGGAACAGGTGGTTTAATTACTGGATTAGGAGGTTTAACAAGTACAATAATTACTGTAACAGCCAATACCCCTGCTACAAACACTCAAACAGGGGCGTTGAGAGTTGAAGGTGGGGTGGGCATAGGTGGAGATCTTTATGCTAGGAATATCTATCAAAATGGTACTTTGGTAGGACAAGGAAATGTAGTAAATCCTTCGCCTGTAATTTTTACAATAACCAATACCACTGCGGCTATTTCTACTACGTCGGGAGCCCTACAAGTAGCAGGTGGTGCTGGAATAGGCGGTGATTTGTATGTAGGTGGAGCCATTGTTGCCAATAGGTTAACCATACAATTAACAACAATTACCACAACAATTGTTCAAACAGACGACATAATAAAAACAGACAATGCAACTGCTGCAACAAGTACTAATTCGGGAGCTTTACAGGTTGCAGGTGGGGCTGGAATAGGTGGGGCTGTCTACATAGGCACAACAAGTTTTATATTTGGATCTCAAATACTAACCACTGCTAGTGTTAATTCATTCGTAACACCTGGAATTACGACAGGCACAACAGGTACATTTGTAATCAATAATTCTACCTCGGCAACTAATACGACCACTGGTGCCCTACAGGTTAAAGGTGGAGTTGGAATTGGCCAATCTATATTTGTAGGTGGTACAATAACCGTAGGAAGTGCATCTGGTGGAACTATAACAGGATTAGATGGACTGACTTCTACTAACATAGTAGTATCTGGTTCTACAAATGCAACTTCAACAAATACAGGGGCCCTACAGGTCGTAGGGGGTGCAGGAGTTGGCCGAGATTTATGGGTAGGCGGAAAAATAACTGTGGGAAGTGCATCTGGTGGAAATATAAGCGGAGCAATTAATATTTCTTCTGAATTAGTCCAAGTGACATCAACAACTAATGCAACATCTACAAGCACAGGTGCCCTACAGGTTAGAGGTGGAGTTGGTATAGGTGGAGCTGTCTATATAGGCACAACTAGTTTTATATCCGGATCTCAAATATTAACCACTGCTACTGTTAATTCTTTTGTAACACAGGGAATAACAACAGGTACAACCGGTACATTCGTAATCAACAATACCACCAATGCTGTATCAACAACAACGGGAGCATTTCAGGTCAAGGGCGGAGTAGGTGTAGGCGCAGATGTATACATTGGGGGAGATATAGTTTTACCAAGAGGATCCTACAATCATACGATTTTGAGAACAGGTTCAACTGGAGAAATATTAAAGCTTGGCCTTCCTAATATCAATGTAACTGTTGATGCAACTAGCGGTGTAGACATATATACAACTGATCAAACTTATTTTTGGAACTGGTCCTTTAACAACGACGGATCTATAACTTTTCCAAATTCAACTTCACTCCAAACCGCTTTGAATAATGAAAATTATTGGTCAGGAGCAAACGCCAATAGATTTCAACAGGCTATAGTAATCAATTCTTCAACGCAATCCACCAATACTACATCGGGCGCCTTGAGAGTTGAAGGAGGTCTGGGAGTAGGGGGATACATTAGTCTAGGAAGTGGCTCTGGGGCTACAGGAAGAATAAGATGGGGCACTGTACACCTAGCTGTAAGAGATGCAGGTGACGGATTTGGTAGTATTTTCCTCAATAGCGGTAATGCTAGCTCTTATCCAACTTCTACAACTAGTACAAGTAGTGTAATAATAGGTGCGTTGGCAGCTCCAAATGCAGGCGGAGATTCTAATGTAGTTATTGGTCATCTAGCTGGATTTAATATAACTTCTAATAGAAATAGTATATTCATAGGTAAAAATGCAGGTCTTAGTGTTAATGCTGGATCGAGCAATGTAATAATAGGTGGCTATACAGGAAATGACTCTCAACTTATTATGGTAAGCAGTAACAGTAATGTCATACTGGCAGATGGATCGGGTTCTATTAAAGCGTGGGCAGATTCTGTTGGCCAATGGATTATACCTTCGACTGCCAATGCAGCAAGCAGCACCACAGGAGCTCTAAGTATTAGAGGTGGTGTTGGGATTGGGAAAGACCTAGTTGTCGGAGGCACAGTAAATGTAGGCGGAGTCATTGGTGGAACTATAACAGGATTAGTTGGTCTCACATCAACTAACATCGTAGTATCTGGTTCTGCAAATGCAACTTCAACAAATACAGGAGTTTTACAGGTTGTAGGTGGAGCAGGTTTTGGTCGAGATTTATGGGTAGGTGGAACAATTTATTCAAATGGCTATGCTTTAAGTACAGGGTCAGGTGGATTGATAAGTCCATATGGCGGAATATTCACCATGACCAATACAACTACATCCATCAGTAGTACAACTGGCGCTCTTCAAGTTGCAGGTGGTGTTGGCGTTCAAAAAGATATGTTTGTAGCAGGTAAAATAACGGTGGGATTAACTTCTGGTACAGGATCTATTACAGGAGTTGGAACACTGAAAGTAGAAAGCAGTCTAAATCCTATTTCTACAAATACTGGCGCCTTGCAGGTGGTAGGTGGAGCGGCGATAAATAGAGATTTATACGTCGGAGGAAGATTATTAGTGGCAGGTGGCCAAGCAACAGCAACAAACTTTTTTGCGTTTAATCTGGCGATGTCAGTGGCTTTTGGTTATTAAGGTAAAATATGGCAAAATTACAAATTAGACAGTATGTATTTACTCCGGGAGCAATAGGTGTCGGCACCGTTCAGATTCCTGGAAATATTAGATTAGAAGAAATTTTACTTATAACAAATGTAACAAGAAACACTATTTTATATAATTTTGCCGATGCTAATCATATTAATACAACTGCGGTACATTCTGAAAGTAATTTGTCAGGATTATCTCCAAAATTGATAGAAAGAGAATCAGGTTTTACAACTGTTACACTGAGAGTTAATACAGCTAGTTTTAGTTCAAATGATAGGTTAAGTATTCTTGTTGAAAATTCTGTTGCTTATTTTAAACCTTGGAGCTTTGGCACAGACGCCATTGAAAGAATGAGAATTAGTCAAGGTCAGTCAATGATAGATGCTGACTTTGAATACGGTACACAACCAACAAAGTGGGCGGGCTACGGTTTGGTCAGAGGATATCCTGGAATCTATGAAGTTCCAGGAATAGATCTTTTTATTTCGTCTATAATAACAAACGGAGGTACACCTAGTACAATTACGGTTACAACCACTGCCAATCACGGCATGGCAGCAGGAGAAGCTGTAAGTATATTGGCTGTAAGTGATGCTATAAATGGCTCAAGTAGAGCAGATGGATTTTTTATAATAGCATCTGTTCCTGCCGCAAACCAATTTACATATATTGCTTGGGGAGTTGTCGGAACCAATGGACAGAGTTTATTGACAGATGCTACCACATTGAGAAGAGCTAAACTGTATACAGGAGCATCCTTGAGCGTAGCAAGCGTTACATCAAATGGTTCAAGTCCTTCTACTATAACTATTACATTTAATAGTAATCACGGATTAACCCCTGGTTCACCATTATATGTAATTCTAAACGGGCCTGGAAACGCTTCTAACGGCACTGGTCCTTTTATAATTACAGGAATTCCAAGTCTCACTTCAATCACTTATCTAGGAATAGGTCAAGTTACCGCCGCTGGTCTGGGCGTAACCGCTGTGTATTCTTTAGCAGGGTTTCAAATTATCCATAGGCCATTCGATGGTGGAGTCATAATTAATTGCGGTATCCCTAGTTATGGTGCCAGTGTTATAAGGGTGAGTAAAAAATATTTTAGATATCAATCTGGTAAAGGACTATTATGGTCAACTGGTACTCTGCTCAAACCAAATTATGATATTAGAGCTATTTCCCAAAGTGGAACTTCAGTAGGATCTAATATTTTTGTAACAACAGATGATATCTTACATGGATTACAAGTAGGAGCTCAGGTAAGAATAGAGGGATTTACTGCTAGTCCGGAATTTGATGGGCTATATCAGGTAACAGGAATCAACAGTGATACACAATTTCAAATACAAGCTCAGGTGGCGCTTCCACCAGGCGGAGCTGTATTTGGAGTTAGACAAAAAGTTGTTGTAGAAACATGGCATGGAGCGACCATTCGTGCTGGATGTTTCGATGACCAAAACGGTATGTTTTGGGAATTTGACGGTATGAACCTATGCGTTGTTAGAAGAAATGCAGTTCAACAGTTGATAGGAATTGTAACAGTTAATCCAAATTCAAATCAGATTACTGGAACAAACACACGATTCACCAGGCAAATTAAGGCTGGAGATAAAATTGTTATAAGGGGAATGACACATTGGGTTACAGGCGTTGGTAGTGATTCAGTTGCCTATGTGAATCCAGATTATAGAGGAACTAGTGCTGCTGTGGGAGTAAAGGCCAGTTTAATACAGGAAACAAGATCTAGACAACAGGAATTTAATATAGATAGAGTAGATGGAACAGGCCCTAGTGGTTTTACAATAAACACAGCCAGAATGCACATGCTTGGAATACAATATACATGGTATGGAGCTGGTTTCGTTGATTGGATGGTTAGAGGATCTGACGGCAACTGGGTTTATGTTCATAGATTAAAGAACAATAATGTAAACTATGAATCTCATATGAGGACAGGAAATTTACCTGTTAGATATAGTATAGAAAACGAGGGTGCAATATCTTGGCTAACTTCTGGCACGAGTGCAAGTGATACATCTATGTGGGTGGCAGATAATACATATTTTGCAACAACCGGTACAGTTTACATAGACAACGAACTGATTAACTATACTGGAAAATCTGGAAGTTCCATACTTACAGGACTTACAAGAGCAGTACCACTGACACAATGGATTAACGGAGCGAATTATACAATGACAGCAGGAGCAGCCGCCATTCATTCTATTCAAACAGGTGTTATTCAAATTTCTAATTATGCAACACCTACCTTAAGCCACTGGGGAAGTGCTTTGCTTGTAGATGGGCTATTTGACGAAGATAGGGGTTATATTTTTAATTATCAACAAAGCAATTTGTCCATTACAATTGCAACTGCAACAGTATTTTTAATTAGACTTGCACCTAGTGTCAGCAATAGTGCAGTAGGCGACCTAGGAACCAGAGATTTAATTAATCGTAGTACCATGCTGCTTTCAGAATGCGCTGTATCATTGGCACAGGGAAACAACAATCCCCAAAGTATTATCGTTGAAGGAGTTCTAAATCCAAAAAATGTTTCAGGTGCTTCTTGGTCAAGTTTAAATTTAGAAACTCAAGGAGGACAACCAAGTCTAGGTCAAGTGGCAAACTCCGGTCAAATAACCTATTCAGCAGGAACATATGCCTTGCCTGGTGAGCAAGTATTTGCCTTTAGTTGTCAGCCCTCAGGGGACTCTGTATTAAGTTTATCTCAACTTAAAGAATTAACAAACAGCCCTTTCGGAGGAATCGGAGTTTTTCCAAATGGGCCTGATACATTAGCTATAAATGTACGTGTTTCAAATCTTACAGGTAATGCTAGTGTAAGAGGTGCTGTGCTGTTAAGATGGACTGAAGCACAAGCCTGAGTTATTCACAAAGCAATTTTATCTGGTAAATAACTGAATATTTTCAGTTATTATGACAATCTATTTTTCTATATCAACAAAAACCATGCATATAAATAAATATGCCCTAGGAAACTAATATGGCGTTTGTTACACCAGCTTCGGGGGCAGAAATAAGTTTTGGCAAGGTTAATCAGGCTTTTACCAACAACTTACCAGGTACAGGAGGAAATGCCCCAACAGGTGGGAAGAATATTAAATTGAGCGCTGTATTAGGAGCTAACCCTGCTTACGGTATTGGACAAACTCCCGGCACACAAATTAAATTTTCTCAAACATTTGGCGGTAGACCTACACCATTTAATTATCCAGGTTAAAAATGAATATTGAACAAGTAGAAACATTGATAGACAATTTAGTAGTAGGGCCTAGCAAGTGGGAATTAGATAATATAATTTATTGGGATAGAACAACCAATCCTAAAACTTTACATGATTTTTTAACCAGACTACAGTCTTTATCTAAGAAATCAGATTTAAACAAATCTGAATTAAATGAAAAAACCTATCTTTTGGAGTTATTAGAGGACCTGGATTTTGATGAATGTCAGGTCTTATTGGAAGATGATGAAGAAGAAATAAAACTACGATTTATTGAAAATTTGGCTAGAACCTGTGCTATAGAAACCCTTACTAATGGACGCCTTGATATAGAAACAATGAATACGGCTTGCAAATTAAGTCCTAATGATTTTATAATATGTGCTAAACGGACTCAAGATTTGATAAATGCAATCCATAGTCTTGTAATCAAGGGCGAAACACTTAGTAAGGATGTTGCTGGCGCATGAAAAAGAGATCTGTATTTTCTACCTCTAGTTGGGACTCAAAAAGAAGTAATCTAGCTGTTTGTATTCCAACTAGAGATGTTCTTCATTCTGCTCACGCTCTTAGCCTTGTAGAAATGGTAAAACTTAACACGCAAAATAATCTAGATACTCATGTTTTCATGGATGCTAGCACAATTTTATTAACACAACGAGAAAGGTTAGCCACAGAAGCAGTAGCCCTTGGATCCGAATATGTGTTATGGTTAGACAGTGACATAGTATTTCCAGCATCGACAGCTCTGAGACTTTTGGCTCACAATGAATCTGTAGTAGCATGTAATTATGTTAGGCGACAACTGCCAGCAAAAGGAGTCGCCTATGAAATCATAGGAGATTGGTCTAACCCCTTGCCATTTGAAATTTATAACGATCTAGTTGAAGTGCAAGGCGTAGGCATGGGATGTATGTTGATGAAGACTACTATTTTTAGAGAGCTAACTAAGCCTTGGTTTGAATTTGGTTGGAGCTCACAATCGAATGATTATCTAGGTGAGGACATGCTGCTGTGCCAAAAAATTTCCAGTTTAGGATACAAGATAAAGATTGATACCATGCTTAGTCAAGAATTGAGACATCTAGGCACTTGGGCATTCGGCCCAGATTTGATTAAATCAGACTAATTAAAATTTCAAGTTTGGCTTTTATAACTTTATTATTTAGGCTGTTTTTCACGGCTTGATGTAATGGTTTAGGCCATTGATTAAATGAGCACCAAGCAAATCCTGAATGCTCAGAATTAAGTTTGGGAATAAATTCGCTTCCTACTAGTAAAACATATGTGTTATATTGAAATTTTTGATCATTACTTTCAAATAATTCTAATGGTATAATTTTCCTAATTTCAGAAATTTTTCCGATTTCTTCTTCTATCTCTCTTTCCAAAATACTAAATGGGGTATGATCAAAGGGTTCTTTTTTACCTCCAACAAACCCCCAAAGCCCAGCAGTCTTTAATTGCGTTCGTTGTAAAAATAAAAAACGTTTTGTATTTACTGCAAGGAATAGACCCCCACTGCATACAATTTTTTGATTTAAAGGATTAGACGCCATAACTTGTTATTATATATACCTTCGTAAGTTTTGCTCCAATCTCCGTTAGAATATTGATATTGTGTGCCTGTATAGCTGTTTGTTGTATAAATTGTTCCATTGAAGCCTTTACTATCAAATACTACTAGCCAATTTGAACCGTTATATTCTATAATATCGTTAGCATTAGCATGAAAGTCTGAATTATCTGCATTTTTCCATGCAATCGGACCCTGGTAACCCAGTGTTCCAAATTGATCATTATCATTTATTCCTTCTAGAATTAAAAATCTTAAACCTGCTACTAGCCCTGTGGGTTTATAAGTGCTAGGATTTATTATAGCATCAATTGTGCCTCTTCCTGCTATAATAGTATTAGTAGGAATAGTATCTTGATTAATATTTAATACCATATTTTTATCATCAAGTGGATCTAAGCTTACATAGGCTATTATTTCACTTCCTTCCTGATTTGAAAATCTTAATTGACTTACTCCTGCTACAAATTTACCTGGATAAAAACTCAAAAGTTTTTGCCAACTTACAGAATTTCTTGGATCTGTAATGTCAATTGATCTATCTGGGACACTTGGAGGAACCAGTCTCGCTTGATTATTCAATATCAATAAGTCAAAATCACCTTGTGTTATGACAATTTCTTCACCTGACGTAATGTTATTAAAAATATCACTTGCTCCGTCTATTCGATATTGAGTTTGAATAATACCTTCTGCATTAGAAGAAAAAACATTACTAATTATTTTAGTAATTACCCCTAATTTCCTTACCTTTGCAGGAGGTGTAATCCAAATAGGTGCCGTAAAATTCATTGTTAAAATATCAATATCCTCTGCTACTCCTTGTGGAATAGTTCTACTGGTATAAGTTTGATTTTCTAAATGCAGTACACTGAGACTAGTCCAATCTATATAATTGTCAGTCGTTTGAATTTCTAAACTAGGATTAAAAAATACCACTATTTGTTCCCAAATTTGCCATTTTTGATCTGTATTCGATGTCCATATATCTGCTGTCAATGTTAGTAAGTAGGGACTTGGCATTATTCTTTCTATTGTATAATTTGATCCTTGTGTATTCAAATAATCATTGTTTTGATCAACGTCTCTTTCTCTAATATTAATCTTACTGACAAAAGTAGGATCCTGTAGTCTAGGTCGATCAAATTGTAAATCTTTTATATAGCAGGCAATGAATGGAGCACTGGGTATGGCGTTTTCGCTATTTTTTCTCAAAACTTGAGCTACTTGTTTTGTTAGATCTCCGTATCTAACAGGAACTTGGACGAGATTACCTTTATTATCTTTGTAGGCAAAATTGCTCATTATGTTTATAAATTGAGCAACATATCTCCTCAATTGACCGTCATAAAAATAATCCATTTTATAAATCTGCCCTAGGTTTGAGCGCCTTGCTCAGTGATTGACGTTCAGGTACAATTTGTCCTGCTATAGTTGAAGTATTTAAGTTGTTTACAAAACTTGCTTTGAGTTTTCTACGAACAAGTGCTGGATCAGTAGCTTGAGTGTCTCCCTGAGTACTTATTGTCATTCTTACATCATCTTCAAATCTAACCCAATTCCTTCCATCGTATCTATACATTCTATTAGGCAAATAATCAGTTCTTAAGAAAAATTCTCCTGCAATGGCATTTGAAGGAAACACGATACCGAAGTTATAAGGTGATCCGTTAGGAGGAACTCCGTCGCCGGTTAACCAACCCACATAATAATTTTTATTAGGAGTTTTTAAGACAGCGGCAGCATTTATCATTGTGCTACTGGCATCTATTTCAAGGTCGGTGGTGTCTTGAACATCTGCTAGACCTTTATCATCTTCTGGAATAATATAAAAATGTCTTGTTTCATAGCCGCTTTTAGGCACATCCTCTTCTGCTTGTAATATCACTTGGTTATTGATTTCTATACTTCTTTGATAATCGCTCAATAAATTTCTTAGAGTTATTCCATCATCTGCTCCACTATCTTTATCTAATATCTCTTTAAATTCTTGTGTGTCAACTAAAGGTTGGCATTTGGCTCTTATTAAATGAGGATACCATGTTTGACTATATCCACTTGCAGGTCTAGTAACTTCACTTATGACATAAAATCGTTTCAAAGCAGTTAGACCATCGTCTAATGCATATTCATCTTTTTGATGGGGAAGCTCTAATACATCACCTGCAATAAGCTTTCTACCTAGAGCTTCAAAACTGCTCCTTAAATGGAAAGTTATCATAATATTGTCATTCTGTAGAAACAACCCAAATTGGCTTAGATTAAAATCAACATCTTGAAGAGTGTAAATTCCTCTAATAATATAAACATCTTGGTCATATTTTCTATCTCTATTTTCCAGTAAAAGAAGGTCTTGTATGCCTAATTCAGGAATAGAATTGCTTTGATTAGGTTGAACAGGAGAACTTTCACCTTGCTGAGGAGAATTAGGGCCTACATATTTGTGAACATAGATATCAGTTCCACCTATTTGAAATTGTTCATTTATGGCACGGTCTAAGAATCTAAAATCGTTGCTTTTTTCTGGGCGGTAAAGAGAAAGTCTAGGCATAGTAATATATTTATGGTAAATAAAATTATGACTGAAAACGAGCTAGAACGTGAAAAAATCGTAGAATACATAAATTCTATGTTGGGTGGTTCTATGGTTGATGTAGAATTAGACCCAAAAGATTATAATACTGCAATTGATCGTGCCTTGGGAAAATTTAGACAACGCAGCAGCAACGCAGTAGAAGAAAGCTATGCTTTTTTAACCATAGAAGTAGATAGGAATGAATATAACTTACCTCAAGAAGTTACAAATGTTCGTCAAATTTTTAGAAGAAGTATAGGATCTCGTTCAGGTGGAGGACAAGGAGGTACATTATTCGAACCATTCAATCTTGCGTATTCTAATACCTATTTGCTTACTGCTACAAATATGGGAGGATTGGCCACATACTATGCCTTTGCCAGTTATCAAAAGCAAGTTGGTAAGATGTTTGGAAGCGATATAAATTTTACCTTTAATAGAACCACCAAAAAACTAACCCTAATGCAAAGACCTAGGAGTGAAGAAGAAGTTCTTCTATGGATCTACAATCAGCGCCCTGACTTCAATTTACTACAAGATCCATTTGCTAGTCAATGGTTAAGAGATTATTCTCTGGCAACTTGCAAAATGATACTAGGTGAAGCAAGAGAAAAATTTGCTCAAATTGCAAGTCCGCAAGGAGGAACCAGTTTAAATGGAACAGCCTTGAAGGCGGAAGGTAAATCAGAATTAGAAGTTCTTGAGCAAGATCTTATTAACTATAAGGATGGAGGAACTCCATTGACATTTGTTATAGGGTGAGTTATGCCAATTAGTTTTACCGATGGTCAAATAGATGGTGGAATAATCCAAATAGGAATGACTGCGCTTTATACTGCAACTCCAAGTAGTGCCAGTATAAACGAAGGTCAGTCAGTTACTATTAATGTTTATACTGAATTAGCACCAGAAACTTCTCTTTTTTACAGTATTCCTACTGATGATTTTTTAACTGACAACGGCCTCATTAGCCTAACAAATGGCATAGGATCGTTTGTACTAACAGCTAACATTGATAGAACCACTGAAGGCTCAGAAGATATTCCTATCTACATAAGGAGAGGAAATATTGCAGGTGAAATTGTTGCTGAATGTCTTGTAAGAATACAAGATACAAGTTTAAGCCCTACATATCAGGTAACTTTTAGTTCTTCACCAATAAACGAAGGCGCATCTGTTACATTTAATATTGCAACTACCAGTGTTTTAAATGGCACAATTCTTTATTGGACCAAGGGCGGTACAACATTTGGAACTGATTTTAGTGCTCCTGCCAATCCCGAGTTTGGACAGGTTACAATATCAGGTAATGCTGCAAGTGTAACATTTACGGTTATAAATGATGCTACAACTGAGGGAACTGAAACAATTTTATTTGAATTAAGGACAGGCAGTAACTCAGGACCGGTAGTGGCATTTTCTGAGGTGAGAATTTTTGACACCAGTAGAGCACCTGGATTAACTGTAACAGCCTCTCCTAATCCCGTTAATGAAGGAGCCGCAGTTACAATACAAATACCAACTTCTGACGGAGTTCCACAGGGAACTACATATTTTTGGGATACAAACATTGTAACTGATGTTACTCCAACAACAGGTACATTTGTAATAGACGTGGGACAAAATCCTCAGGCGCAATTTTCAATAAATGTGATTGCTGATAAATTAACAGAAGGTACAGAAAGTTTTTTTGTAAACATAAGATCAAGTCTAAATGGAGCAATTGTTGCAACCACTCCTAACATTTTTATCAATGATACAAGTTTAGACCCTACCTACGCAATTGTTCCAAACATAGGCAGTCCTTTTAGAATAAATGAAGGTCAAAATGTAACCTTTAATATCAGCACGGCAAATGTAGATAACGGCACAATTTTATATTGGGTAAACACAGGAACCGCTGGCGCCCAAGATCTTATTCAAAATACTAATTTTGGAAACGTGACTGTTCTTAGTGCAGCAGCAGCATTTACCGTAAATGCCAAACTTGACCAAACAACGGAAGCTCCGGGCAGTTTAAATTTTGTTAATAGTCTCACTATAGCCAGTGGTATACTACGAGAAATTACCGTCAGCGACGATGGACAATACGTTTATGGAGCATGGGATCAAGGATGGGAACAGTATTCAATAAACACTGCAACAGGTGCTATTACAAGAATAAGGTCTGATTTTACAAGCAATGCAATTTCCATTAGGCCACATCCTTCTCATCAGTGCATTCATGTTGGAACCAATGCTGCTGCCATTAATAGTTACAGATTTCAAATATTGCAAAGAAATACCTTAACTAATGTGATAACTAGAGTGGCAGATCAAGAATTTACAGGCCTCACGAATAATTCGCTTAATTCTGTTGACTTTCCTTGTTATACCAATGACGGCAGTTTATTGATTGCGTTGCACCTTGCTAATAATCAAAGCTTTATTTCATCATCGGCGGTTACTACTAGTACAGGTGCATTAACACAAATAGGTACAAGTCAAGTAGGTGTCAATTTGCCTACATTTAATGTGTTTACTATTTATAGTGACATGAAAATACATCCAAGACCAGATCTATTAAACTTGGGATCTGCTCGTGGTGTGCTTTATATCTCTGGTTCTATAGCAAATGCTTATTATCTTACTATATATTATATAAACCAAAATGGTACCACAAGTTATTATAACCATTTAACTACTGGCAATACTACACAAAATATTGTGATTGATAAATTTGGCAGATACCTTTATCGTTCAACTACAGATGGATTTATTGAAAAATATAGAATAACTAAAACTGGGTGGTTGATTAAATTTGGAGTTGATAATGTAATAGGATCTGGTGAGACCTCTAAAGCAACTATTGATAATAAGCTGCCATTTATCTATTTTCGAACTTTGAATACTAGAAGAATTTACCAGTATCAAATAGATTATTCTACAGGAAATATAACGTCTGTTCAGTCTTTCAATACTTTCGATGCTCCTAATGGTTATACTATTGTCAGTAATCCCGTGACAAGTCAATTGTATCTTGGAAATTTCAAAGATGCAACTTTTGTACCATTTTCACCATCTTTGGTAACTATAGCTGCCTATGTGCCCACTCAATATGAAACTTTGGCAATGCAGGTAAGTACAATAAGTACAACAGGTCCTGTGGTGGCAACTTCACAAGTAATAGAAATTATGGATGCCAGCCAAAATCCTGCCTATTTTGTAGAAGTGGTACCTAGAAGTATTCTTTCAGGATTACCAGTTGTTTGGGAAGGAGATACTTGCAGTTTCAGGGTTATTACAGAAAATTTGTTTGACAGTACCAATTTATTTTGGACAATCAACAACCAAACTACTCAAAATGCTGATTTTTCAGCCATAAGCGGTGACTTTTTTATCAATGGAAACACAGGAACATTTACTGTTAATACACTTGCAGATTCAACAACAGAAGGTAATCAAAATTTTTACGTAGAAATTAGAACAGGTAGTGCGTCAGGGCCTGTTGTTACAACAAGCACATCCATAATAATACTAGATACAAGTATCGACCCCACATACAATGTTACTAGAAATCCAGTTAAGGCTGCTTATGATGAAGGCGAAACGATAATTTTTAATATAACAACCACAGACGTACCTAATGGTACAACTCTTTATTGGACAGCATTAGGAACGGTAAATGGCAATGACTTCACTGGCGGAGTACATTTTGGATCAGTATTCATAAATGCAAATGCTGGCAGTGTTTCTATGACAATTTTGAATGATGCCAGCACAGGTGAAACCACTGAAACTTTTCAGTTTGCAGTAAGAACAGCTAGTACCACTGGTGCAATTACTACATCAACACCCACTTTATCAATTAACGATACCAGTAATTCGCCTGTGTGGGTAGTCACTCCTGGACCAATAACAGTTGATGAAGGACAAACTACCACAATCAATATAAGTGGAAGTAACATACCCAATGGCACCTATTATTGGACTATTAGTCACGTCACTACCAATGATGCTGACTTTAATCCACCTTTATTTGGTAGCTTTAATGTCTCGTCAAATATTGGTTCATATAATATTGCCATTGCAGCTGATATGACCACAGAAGGTAATCAAACTTTTAATACTGTTATTAAATCTAACAGCACTTCTGGGCCTGTTCAAGCAACAAGTCCTACAATTACCATAAACGACACCAGTCTAACACCTAGTTTTTATGTTACAACTTCAACTACAAACGTAAATGAAGGTTCAAGTGTAGGTATCATTGTTACTACAACAAACTTTCCTCCAGTAACTTTATATTATACCATTAGCGGATCTAATATAACTCCCAGTGATTTTAGTCCAGCAACTCTTTTTGGATCCGTTGTCCTAGGTGGAACATATGCGGCTGGTAGAGGATCTACAACTTTGACACTGGCTAATGACCTCAGTACAGGAGAAGGTGCAGAAACATTTGTCTATAATCTAAGAACATTCAACACATCTGGACCTATTGTAGCAACAGGCCCTGCTATAACAATAAATGACACAAGTTTTACACCAGGCTACAGTATAAATCCTGTCGCTAATAATTTTAATGAAGGAACAAATTTAACAATTAATGTAGCCACTACCCACGTACCTAATGGAACTTTTTTATATTGGACAATTTCAGACGGTACAACAGCGGCAGCAGATTTTGTTTCAACTAATGGAAATTTTGCCATAAGCGCAGCAGGCCCAATTCTTAGCGGAACTGGTAGCTTCAGTGTAAGTGCAACAGACGATTTAACAACAGAAGGTGATCAAACTTTTCAGGTTCAATTGAGAACAGGATCAACGGCTGGACCTGTTGTGGCAACATCTATAACTATAACCATTAATGATACCAGTCTTACCAGGACTTACGGTATAACAGGAAGCCCTTCATCAGTTAATGAAGGGGCAAGCGTTACTTTTAGTATAACAACAGGCCAAGTTCCTGGAGGTACAACTTTATATTGGACTGTAACAGGGACTGGTCTAACCACAAGTGACTTCGCAAGTTCTAGTTTAAGTGGATCGGTACTGATAGCAGTGGCTACTCCACCCAATGGTACTGGCAGTTTTAGTGTGACTTTAACTAATGATTTAAGTGGTGGTGAAGGTACAGAAACTTTTGCCATACAGTTGAGAACAGGGAGTACTAGTGGTCCAATTGTTGCAACATCAAACAATATAACAGTAAGTGATACTAGCTTTACTCCAACTTATGCTGTTGTTCCTTCTAGTAGCTCCGTATCAGAAGGAGGATCAGTTAACTTTACCGTGACAACTTACCATGTGGCCAATGGTACAAGATTATATTATCAGGCTGTTCATACATCAAGTTCTCAAAACGATTTTACACCTTTACCTGGAGGGGGAGACAGGGGTCAATTTGATATTAGTGCTTCCGGTCCAACTCTAGCTTCTACTACCGTTTTTTCTCTTACTCCAATCGCAGATGAGTTAACAGAGGGAGCAGAAACATTTAGGGTAGACATTTTATCGGCAGCAGGACCTCAAGGTGAACAGCAATATACTACTCCTGGAACTTATTCTTGGCTTTGTCCGGCTGGTGTAAATTCAGTATGTGTTGTTTGTGTTGGAGGTGGCGGAACGGGTTCAATTCCGGGATTTACCGGAAATGCCAGTGGTGGAGGTGGAGGTGGAGGTGGCCTAGGTTGGAAAAACAATATCAATGTAACTCCAGGTCAAAGCTACACTGTGGTAGTAGGCGCCGGTGGAGCTGGATTTTCAAGCGGATCTGCCGGTGTAAATGGTAATAATGGAGGCAACAGCTATTTTATTAACATTAGCACAGTGGCAGGTTATGGTGGACTTGGTAGTACAAACATAGAAGGAATCGGTGGTACCTATGTAGGTGATGGTGGTGGACTTGGGGGGAATGGTGGTAAATGGTTTGGCACAGTTGAAACAAAAGGCGGTGGTGGTGGTGGTGCCGGTGGTTATGCTGGTAATGGCGGCACTGGAGGGAGTGGTGCTAATACTTTTGACACTTCAACAAATCCAACAAATGGTAATGGTGGAGGGGGAGCAGGGGGAGCTACAAATTTTGGAACTATAAACGGTAATGGGAATGCATGTGGAGGTGGAGGTGGAGGTGGAGGTGTAGGCCTATTAGGGCAAGGCGCTAGTGGGTTGGCCGGTGTTAACGTAGACTTCGGTGCAAATGCTCCTGGAGGGGGTGGTGGTTCTCAGGGAGGTAATGGAGGAGGTGGTACAAGTATTTTCAGCGGAGCCAATGTTTCGGGGGCAGGAGGTGCTTATGGTGGCGGCTCTGGAGGCGCAACAGGAATTGGCCAAGGAGGATCACCTACAATCACAGTAGCCGCAGGAGGTAGCGGTGCTGTTAGGATTATATGGGGCTCTCAAAGATTATATCCTAGTAGTTTGGTCCCTACAGGTGCAACTGTGGTAGCATCATCAAGTCTTGTAACCATAAACGATACAAGCTTTACTCCCTCCTGGTCGTCTGGAAGATCATCCGCGGCAATCAATGAAGGAGATTCAACCACATTCAATATAACAACAGGGAACGTAACCCCAGGTACCTACTATTACACAATATCTGGCACTGGGCTAACAGGCACAGATTTTACCAGCCCATCGGGGCAATTAAATGGCTCATTTACCGTATCAGGAACCTATAGCTCCGGTTCAGCGGCTATAGTTATAACACTGTCTAATGATTTAAGTGTAAATGAAGGAACTGAAACATTTGTTTTACAGTTGAGAACTAGAAATCAAGCAGGACCTATTGTACACACTACTCAGTCTGTCACAGTCACTGATTCAAGTTTTACTCCTACATTTACAATGACATATTCTACCTCTATTAATGAAGGAGCAAGTTTAAGCATAAATTATCAATCCTACCATTACGCATCACAAACATTATATGCAGTAATTAACAATGTAACTTCATCCGGTGCAGATTTTTCGGCAAGTTCAGTATCATTTAACATTACTTCAACAACTGTAAATGGTGTTCCTACAGCCAGTGGAAGTTTTAACATAACCCCTCTTGCAGATGAGTTAACAGAGGGAGCAGAAACATTTACTGTATCAGTAAAAACAGGCAGCGCCACTGGCCCAACTATTGCCACTACCAATAATATAACAATCAATGATACCAGCAAAACAGTTATCTATTCTTTAGCCTCAAGTAGCTATAACTACAATGAAGGCAGTCTTATTACAGTTACAATAACTGCTGTTAACGGTACACCAGGGACCACTGTCTATTGGGAAGTCAGTGGTACAAACGTAACTGGTAGCGATTTCAACAGCGGATCTGTAACAGGAACAGCTCAAATACTGACACAACTTCCTGGTAGTGGCCCGTTAACAGGTGACATTCTTTTAGTGGCTGGTGGTGGTGCTGGAGGAACATCTTGGAGTTACCCCGGTGTTGGAGGTGGAGGTGGTGGTGGCGGAGTTGTCCATAGAACAAGCCAAACTTTTCCAACAGGTCTATATCCAATAACAGTAGGGCTTGGTGGGCAACCAGCAACTGTTTCCTCCCCTCCTACCAATCCTGGATATAATGCTACTCCTGGAGGAAATACTGTATTTCTAGGACTTACCGCACTGGGAGGCGGAGCAGGAAGTACCTGGGAGCAAGGTGGATTTCCGGGAGGATCTGGTGGTGGAGGAGTGTACTATAACGGCCCTGGACAAGGTCAAGCAACTCAACCAGGATCGCCATCGGGGGGCGTTGGATTCCCCGGAGGTGCTAGGGGCCCTGGATTGGGAGGTGTTACTATTGCTGGAGGTGGAGGTGGTGCCGGTCAGGCTGGATATGGTTACCCACTTCCTCCTACATCTCCTGTTGCTTTACAAGGCCGTGGTGGTGATGGTATAACTTTGGATATTTCGGGGGTACCTGTCACATATGCCGGTGGAGGAGGTGGAGGTAGCGCAGGTACCGCTGGCGGTTCCCCTGGAGGAAGTGGTGGTGGTGGCGGCAGCGGTCATAGCGGTTACCCACCGGGACATCCTTTAGCTGGAACAGACAGGCCTGGTGTTGCAAAACCGGGTACCGATGGATTGGGAGGTGGAGGGGGTGGAACTTATTATGGTCCAAGTTTTGGTAATCCCGGATATTTTTCTACCTTTAGAGGAGCAGCCGGAGGAAGTGGAATCATTGTGTGGAAGGTGGCTAATAATAATTCTAAAACTATTATTTTTAGTGGTGGGATCACTTATTCCTCGAATACAGGTGTTGCAGGATTTACAATTTATACAATAAGTGCCACAGCATCTTTCCAAGATGTAAGTATAGCAGATGCCACAACCTTTACTGGAAGTTTTCAATTAGCTCTAAGCAGTGATAACAGTTTTAACGAAGGTGGAGAATCATTTGTAATATACCTAAGAACTGGTAGTTCCAGTGGTCCTATAGTTGCTACTAGCCCCACTTTTACCATAAACGACACCAGTGCCATACCTGTGGGACAGTCAATATGGGATACGCCAGGAACTTACACTTGGACAATCCCAGCAGGTGTCAATCAATTTTCAGTGGTAACTGTTGGAGCAGGTGGTGGAGGAAGTGGTGTCTTCCCCCAACCCCCTGGTTTTCTCGGAGCTCAAGGGGGTGGTGGGGGCGCCACCGCTTGGCAAAATAATATACTTTGTACTCCTGGACAAACAGTTACAGTGAGAGTAGGTACACGAGGAAGTGGCGGATCTCGAGGTTTTTCTGGCAGCTCAGGCACAGCTTCAAACATACAATACGGTGTTGTTACCTATTGCGATGCAGCAGGAGGATCAGGTAGTACATTCACAGCGGCCGGCATATCAGCTAATTATGGTGGTGGTGGCGTTGGTGGAATAAGGGGTGTAAGAACTACTCCAACTGCAACATCATTAGTTAGAGGTGGAGGTGGAGGTGGTGGAGGATATAACGGGCGAGGAGGTACGGGGTATTTTCAGGACGGCGATTTTGCTAGCTATACAGGCCCTCCTGGCTTTGGCGGTACGCCTGGAGAGGGTGGTGGCGGAGGTGGAGGTTTTAGTGGCGGTGGTGGTGGTGGTGTTGGACTTTTTGGACAAGGCGGCAGCGGTGCTGGTGGGAGAAGTGGTTCACCTGCTCCCACATTTAACAGAAATGGAGCAGGGGGGTCTGGGGGCGAAGAAGGAGTTGGTTCTTCCATATCAGGAAGAGGTGGTAATTATGGAGGTGGTGGTAACGGAACTGACATCAATAGTTCAAACGGATTTGGTGGCAGAGGAGCCAATGGGGCTGTTAGAATTATTTGGGGAGGAACCCAGAGATATTTCCCTAATACAAACACAGGAAATTTTTAAAAATGATAGAATATATGCCTAATATATTTTTTATTAGAATAAAAGAAAATCAAGTATTTGAGTATCCTATAACATTAGAAAATATGCAACAGTGTTTTGGTAATTTTGATATTAATAATCCTCCTGAAGGATATGTTAGATACTATAAGATTGATCCTCCCGACAAGACAGATAGATTTACATATTATGGAGATATATATCCAGAATATAACGGTAAGGAGGTTTGGGAAAAAATGATTATTCGCCCCTATACCGATGAAGAGAGAGTCTTGATTAAAGACGAAATAACTGACTACTTTGAATTAATACAAGAAGGAGATTCCTCACAATGGATTTATAACGAAGAGGAGGGAATGTTTTTCCCACCTTGTGATCCTCCAACTGACGGTGTTTATAAATGGGACAATTCGACAGGCTATTGGAAACGTATTGGTGATTGGCAAGATTATTTTTGACTTCTGTAAAAAACAAAATTAAAATCATAAAAAGGGCGAATTGTTTATGATTATAGGGTTCGTAGGTTTTATAGGGTCAGGAAAAGACACAGCCGCAGATTATCTTGTTAACTTTCATGGATTTCGTCGTGATAGTTTTGCCAATACTTTAAAAGATGCAGTTTCAGCAGTGTTTGGCTGGGACAGAACATTACTAGAAGGCAGAACAAAAGAAGCTAGAATTTGGCGTGAAGAAATTGATACCTGGTGGTCTGAACGGCTACAGATGCCAAATCTAACGCCACGTTGGATTCTACAGTATTGGGGAACAGAAATTTTACGTGACAAGTTTCACGACGACATTTGGATTGCTAGTTTAGAAAACAAAATACGTAAGACCAAAGATAATATTGTAATTTCAGATGTGAGATTTCCAAACGAGATCAAAGCCATTCATAGAGCAGGTGGCTTGGTTGTAAGAATAAAGAGAGGACGAGACCCTGATTGGTATGAACATGCTATTATCATGAATTCTGGTCCTAAAAATTTAGGATGGATGATATCTAAAACTATAATATCTGATTTAAAAATTCACACCAGTGAGACTAGCTGGATAGGCAATCAAATTGATGTTACAATAGAAAATGATTCTTCAATAGATAGCCTATTTTCAAAGTTAGAAGAGGTAATTAGAAATCAGGAACAATATTGTTAGTCCGCCATTTTGGTTTTTCTCTATCTATTATTTGTAGGCAATTAGAACATACAGTTTTTAAATTGGGAAACCTACAATTAGTCAAGTTTCCATCTAAAAATATTACGAAGAACTGCTGGTCAAATTTGCTTTGAAAACCACATTTTTCACATAGGTTTTTTTTCTTGTAACCTGCTCTTTGCCATAGAGGAGTTCCATCTTTTCTGTTTTTAGAACAATGGTCACATTGTGATCTGTAATAAATCCTATTTTCTTTTTTATAGTTTATTGCCACTGGTCTAAAATTACATTTTCTACAAAGCTTTCTCATAGCGCCCTTTCCTAGCCCTTTTTCCAAGATATTTAGCCTTGGTTTTTTTAGCCAGATCAAATAAATATAATGAATAATCCATTCAGGAGATCGGATAATGGCAACATTAAATTCACCAGGTGTATCAGTTACCGTAATTGATGAAAGTTTTTACACTCCAGCAGCCTCTGGAACAGCCCCTATGATTTTTGTAGTAACAGCACAGGATAAGGTTAATCCAAGTGGAACAACGGCTCCTGGTACAACAAAGGCAAATGCAGGAAAAGTTTGGCTAATTACAAGTCAACGAGATTTAACAGATACCTTTGGTACTCCATTGTTTTATACTGATAGCAGTCTAAATCCTTTACACGGAAACGAACTAAACGAATATGGTCTACAGGCCGCATATAGTTCTTTGGCTGTAAGTTCACGTTCTTATGTGGTAAGAGCAGACTTAGATCTAGCCTTGTTAGCTCCAAAAGCAACTGCGCCAAAAGGAGATGCCGTTTCGGGAACCTATTGGGTTGATACAGCAAATAGCAGTTATGGTGTAAAAGAATGGAATACTGTTACTCAAAAATTTACCGTTAAAACTCCTATAGTTCTTCATGATGATACAGCGTCAAGTGACTTTTCTGGCACAATTCCTAGCACGTCTGTAGGACAAATTGGAGACTATGCATTAGTTTTGACAAAGGCAAATGATTCAAGATTATTTTACAAAACAAGTGCAAATTTATGGACCCCTGTTGTACAAGGGTTTGATGGAGGAAAGTCATTACAAATAAGCCCTCATTATAATTACCCTGTTTACAATGCTAGTACAGCTTCAGGTAGCGTTTGGATAACAAGTACATCTCCATCTAAAGGAGCAAATTGGAACGTAAAATACTACAGTAATGTAGCAGAAAGTTGGACATCGGTGCTAGCTCCAATGTACAAAAATACCCAAGACGCTACTTACAATTTAGATACAGCTGGTGGTGGTAAAAATATAGCAGTAGGAAGTTTGTTTATTGATTATAATTATGATGATCTTACAAGCGAAACCGCCAATTTCAAAGTATGGCGTAGACACAATGCTGGTGTAACAAGTGTTGTATCTGAACCAGTTTCTTCATTTGCTACAAATGGTTTAACATACACTTTTAATATAGCAGAAAGTAGAGTAGGTCAAAGTTCATATTCAAATAATTTTACTGTTGTAGTTACTGCAACTAATGCGTCAACTTTATTAGGTAGTCTAATTCCCACAGCGTTTAGTGCAGCAGGTTCAAATTTGCAAAATGTTGTATCTACATTTAATACAAATACCGGTGTATTATCATTCAACCACAAACTAGGTGGAGAAATAAGAATAACTGCATTGAACACAGCAACAAGGGTTCTACTTGGGCTTGTACCTTACGACATGACAACATTAACAGGCACCGCCAATTTCTACAGTAGAACAAGCAGTTCTACTGAAGAATTTATTGTATCTAATTGGAAACCTTTAGTGTTTGAATCTAAACCAACCGCTCCATATACAGACCCAGCAGACGGTACATTATGGTATAGTAATGCAGTTGATCAAGTTGATATCATGGTTAACTCAGGAACAAATTGGGTAGGATATGCTAATTTTTATCCTAATGCAGATCCAAATGGTCCTTTAATTCAGGCAACAGAGCCTGTCACACAAAGTGACGGTACTCCTTTAGTGAATGGAGATATTTGGATTGATACTAGTGATTTAGAAATGTACGGTAAACACATTTATGTTTATGATTCTACCATTACATCAGGAAGTAAATGGTCATTACAGGATACAAAGGATAATTCTAGTCCAACTGGATGGATCTTTGCTGATGCTAGGTATGCCGCATCTGGGGACACAGAAATCGCTGGATCTTTGTCAAATTTGAGATCTAGCAATTATGTCGACCCTGATGCACCAGATCCGCTATTATACCCAAGAGGACTAAAACTTTGGAATACAAGAAGAAGCGGTTTTAATGTTAAAAAATACATAGAAGGCCATATTAATATATTGGCTAATAATGGACTTAATCTACGTTATCAAAATCAATCTATGAGTAATTACGAAGCAAATCGTTGGGTAAGTCAATATCCTACAAATGCAGATGGCAGCGGTAGTTTCGGTCGTAAATCACAACGTAGAGTTATTGCAAAATCTTTGAAAGCATTAATAGATACCAATGTTGCAATTAGAGACACAGATACACTTAACTTTAATCTAATAACAGCGCCTTCGTACCCTGAACTCATACCTAACATGGTTTCATTTAATACCGATCGTGGACTAACAGCATTGGTATTAGGCGATACACCATTTAGACTTACACCGAATGCAACATCTCTAACAACATACGGACTAAACTCTGCCGGTGCATTAGAACATGGAGAAGATGGGGCAACTACATTTGATGAATACACCGCAATCTATTATCCAAGTGGATTTACAAATGACAATTCTGGTAATAGCATTGTTGTACCACCAAGTCATATGATGTTGAGAACAATTATCAACAGTGATGCAAAAAGTTATCTATGGTTTGCACCAGCAGGAACAAGACGTGGAACAGTTGACAACGCAACCTCTGTAGGTTATCTTACGAATGAAGGGGAATTTAAATCAACCACAGTTCCGCAAGCCTTAAGAGATGCATTAGATGATGTAAGTATTAATCCTATATCTAGTCTAACCGGAATTGGATTAGTCGCATACGGGCAAAGAACAAGAGCTAAAAATTCTAGCGCATTGGACAGAATTAATGTAGCAAGACTAGTAGCATATTTAAGACGTCAATTAGATATTCTAGCAAGACCGTTCTTATTTGAACCCAATGACGCACAAACTAGAAGAGAAATTAAGGCAGCGGCAGAAAGTCTACTGCTTGAATTAGTAGGTCAAAGAGCTTTATATGATTTTATCGTTGTGTGTGATGAAACAAACAATACACCAGCTAGGATCGATAGAAGCGAATTGTACATGGACATTGCTGTAGAACCAGTAAAAGCAGTAGAATTTATTTACATACCATTGCGTATTAAGAATAAAGGCGATATTGCAGCAGGACTATAAAGTAATTTAAAAGGAGCATTTAAATGCCAATCGCAAGTTTAAGAAATTTTACCGTTCCTATCGCAGGTACACAAGCAAGTTCTACGCAAGGCTTGCTGATGCCAAAGCTCAAATATCGCTTTAGGGTGACATTAGACGGTTTTGGAGTAGCCGGTGCTCCTACAACTGAATTAACCAAGCAAGTTATGAATGCAACACGACCGGATGTTACATTTGAAGAAATAAAATTACCAGTCTATAATAGCACCGTTAAGATTCTAGGCAAGCATAACTTTGCAGATGCAAAATTAACCATTCGAGATGATGCCAGTGGTGTTGTTAGCCGTAAGGTAGGTGAGCAACTTCAGAAACAATTTGACTTTTTTGAGCAAGCAGGTGCTCAAAGTGCCATTGATTATAAATTTAGAATGCGTGTAGAAATTTTAGATGGTGGTAACGGAGGATTTGAGCCTGTCACATTAGAAAGTTTTGAATTTTTAGGTTGTTTTATCAAGCAGGCAACATATCAAGGCGGTGATTATAACAGTAATGAAGTTATGGATATTTCATTGACCATAACTTTTGATAATGCTATTCAACTAGAGGCACCGGGGGGAGCAGCCAGCGGATTAGGTGTAAATGTAGGACGAGTGGTTCGTCCTCCAAATGCACAGGGATTATCTACAGGCGGTTAGTATTACAGATCCCAATCAATCCCGGAAATTTTCCGGGATTTTTTTTGAATAAATAAATTTATGAGTAAATCTAACAATTTTTTAGGCATCGGAAATATAGCATCTGGACTTGTTGATGGAACAAAAACTCCCGGAATCGCACGACTCCAGGATTACAGACACGCATCACGGTTTTATATTGACGATTATCAGGTCAGAGCTCCCAAGTATGGTTTTCTTTATTATGTAAGTTTTTTAATAAATCAACAAGCACAGGTTGGCGAAATAAACAGAAATATAGGAATGTATGTTAAAAAGGTAGACTTGCCAAAATTTTCTATAAAAACAGAAATGTTAAACCAATATAATAGAAAAACACAAGTTAATACATCTATTAATTATAGTCCAATTTCAATAGATTTTCACGATGATAACGCAGGTTTCACTAATGATCTATGGGCAAGTTACTATAAACATACATTTGCTGACGGCAACTATGATCAAGAAACTACAAATATCCCTAAACAGTTCACTGATACAAAGTACGGCACCGTAGATTATGAATATGGAATGTATAATAGAGGTGTTGCAGGCAGCTTTTTCGAACGTATTGACATCTATGTTCTTCATCATACTCATCACGATCATACTTTGATTTCAATTATCAATCCCAAGATAACTGAATGGAGACATGACACTTTGAACCAATCAGAGGGTGCTAAAGTTTTGCAAAATAGCATGACCCTTGTCTATGAAAACGTCCTGTACTATAGAGGAAATCATAACAATTCAATAGATACAATACCCAACTATAAAAATGAATTTTATGATCCTAGTCAAAGTCCTTTATCATTAGGAGGTAATCGTCAAACAAATGCCAATGTTAATATTGGTGCTGCTCTAAGACCTAGTAATGCTGTAATCTTTGATCGAAGTCAAGCACCTGCAATCAGCGGAAATCCTTTATTTGATAAGGCAGGGAAGGCAAGAATGTACAATGCTCCTGCACAAAGACATAGTTTTTTTGATAGACCTAACATGCCTAGGCAGTACGGCCTTGTAAATCCCCCTAGAAGAATAAAAAATCCATTGCTTGATGTGGCTGCTATTTTAGCAAAAGATTATATTAACAAAAATGGATTAGGTAGAGTAGGTCCAAAGGGCTACAATATTGCATCAAGTGTTTTAAATAACTCTATTAGAGATCCGGCCGGAAAATATTATGAACCTCCATCTAATCAATATGTACCTGGTGTGTTTAACTTACCGGGGGGTATTGGAATCAATGTTTTTAAAGCCTTGAATACAAGCGTGGATGGAAAAATACGTGTTAATCCAGCAGCAATTTTATTCCCACCAAAAAGATAATGAGATATTCCTACACAAATTTACCAAAAAAGTATAGAAAAAATTCTACTGTTGAAGGATTTAACGGTTATCAAAATTTGCCTATGGGTATTGATGCAAATGTTTTTGCGGCTGTAACAGGATTCTTTACAAGTAAAGGTTTTGAAGAATCGTCAGCTGAACTTATAGCTGAAGTAATTATTTTACAAGCGAAAACAGACGGTTACAATCCTATGCAGGTTTTAGATACTTTGAAAGGTATAGATGATGTAAGCATTTCTGGACTTGTTGCAGAAATTTTAAATTTTAACAGATATAAAACAAGCAGCCTAGGGTATGTATCTAAAACATTGGTAAACTCTGAAATAGAAAGAAATATTATTGCATGACTTTAAAATTTGCTAAAGACATTTATCAAGTAAAAAATTTAGAAAAATATGTAGGTAATAAACTTCCAGTTTATCGTAGTAGTTGGGAATTAACCTTTATGATGTTTTGTGATAACAATCCAGCAATACAAGAATGGTCTAGCGAATGTGTTAAAATTCCATATAGAGATCCTCTTACAGGCAAACAAACTGTCTATGTTCCAGATTTTTTAATAACTTACGTTGATAAAAATATGAAAAAGCATGGAGAACTTATAGAAATTAAACCAGCAAAACAAAGTATACGTGAAAGAGTAGGAAAAAACCCATATGATCAAGCTCAATACGTTAAAAATATGGCCAAGTGGGAAGCGGCCGGTCAATGGGCGAGAAACCATGGGTTAAAATTTAGAGTAATAAATGAAAATGATATATTCCAACAAGGATCTAAAAGAAGATAAGTAAATTTTTTAAAACAACTTATGACAAAAAAATTAGAACAATTATTAAATCTTCCTAATAATGAAGAAGACCACATTGGCCCTAAAGATGCACCCACTCAGTTACCTCAACCCATAGATCTACAAGAAAAACTTGAAGAATTCGATAAGATTAGTGCTGCTCTTCCAAGGGTAAAAGGTCTAGGTGACATGGCCGATGGAGAATTAGATGCACTAGCAGCCAAGGCAGAACAGGCCTACGATGACCTTATGGACTTAGGAATGAATGTAGAAGTTCGATATGGTGCTCGTATGTTCGAAGTTGCAGCTAATATGATGAACGCTGCCATACAGGCTAAGAGCGCAAAAATAGATAAAAAACTTAAAATGGTTGAGCTACAGCTGAAAAAACTAGCAATTGATAAAAAACATAGTGATGCAGAACAAACCATAGAAGCTCAGGGATATGTGATTACAGATAGGAATAGCCTACTAGAAAAACTTAAGAATATGAAATAATAAAGGATTTAAAATGTTAATGTTTAATGAAGTGATTGATTTAAAAATCGAATCAATAAATTGGAGATGTAAATATTCTCTTATACGAGCTTCATGAAAATTAAAAATTGAATAAATAATACTATGAAAACCTTTACTGAATACCTAATCGAAAGTCAAAAGCGTTATGATTTTAAAATCAAAATTGCTGGAGAAATGACTACAGAACAGGAAAATGTTCTTAAAACCAGTTTAGAAAGATTTGTCACGAATAGCTTTAAAAAAGCAGGAAAAACTCCTATTCAAGAATTACCATTAGACTTTCCCAATGTTAAAAATGTAGAAGTAAATATATATGAGGTCAGCCTAGATTATCCCACCACACAGCACGAATTAACTGAAGTTGTATCTCAAGCACTTAAAAAACACGCTAGTTATGTTGTTGTAAAACGTCCCGGTGAACCTAGCGAAGAATATCAAACACCCGCTCCTGAACGTAAAGGTGCCCTATTAGATGATCCTAACTATAGTGAATCTCCTAATGCTAAATTTGAAGATTATTACGGTGACAAATATAACACAGGATTTGTAAAAGAATTAAATGATATCCTAAGATTACAACGCAAGGAGCGTGGTGAGCAAAGACCTACCGAGGGTGATGCAAAATTTAATACAGATAGCCCAGCAGGTACGCAAAGTCCAATTAAACCAACGGACTATAACCCGTTAAGGAAATAACTATGCAAATGTTAGATGTATTAAAAAGACTAGCAGAACTTGATGCAGGCAATCCCAATGTAATGTCAGATGTACCTGTATTGAATAAAAGTATAAAAGAAACCGCAAGTGATAAAGAAGATCACGTAGATGAAGAACCAAATGAAGGTAATGCCTATGGACAGGCAGTTCAAAACACACCAAAAGGCCAAGAAATTAAAATAAATGGCAAGGGTACAGGCGACATCAAAAAAGAAGATATGTTTGATGAGGAACAAGTTGATGAGTGCGGCATGATGCCAATGGGTGGTATGAATGATCATCACACTCCTGCAAGTATCAATATCACAGCAGACAGCGGTGATGAGCTTAGTGCAATGTTGCGTGATATTATGACCCTGGCAGGTCGAGATCATCACGGTCATGATATGTCAGAGCCTATGAACATGCAGGGAGATGTGCCCCCACCCGCAGAAATTAGTACTGACGGCGGTGATAGCATGGACTATGAACCAGGCATGATGCGTAGTATGATTGATAAATTAAATCCAGGTGATGACGACCAGGATGACAGCGAATTAGATAAAGATGATGTTCGTGAGTATGACAATGAACCGGCGCCTGAAACTTCAGGTTATGCCAGTATGACTCCAACTGGAAATGATCTAAACAGTAAAGGCGATAACGAGGCCGGTGCGGTAAATGGTGGCGGCAACCCCTATACCAAAACAATGGAGCAAATTGAACGTGACTTATTTGCAGAATATCGCAAATTTGTAGGTGAATAAAATTACTTTATATCACCAAATAGCCCCTTAGGGGGCTATTTTTTTCAGTAAATAATCATATGGCACTGACAAAAGATTATAAACTAGTAAAAAATGCTAACGTTCAGCAAAAATGGACGCAGCAGGAAATTGATGATCTCATTGCCTGCTCAGATCAAAAACTGGGTCCACATTATTTTCTCAAGAAATTTTTTTACATTCAACATCCAGTCAAAGGAAAATTGTTATTTGAACCTTTTGATTACCAGCGTAGGTTAGTAGATAGCTATCACAGTCATAGATTTAATGTTAATTTACTTCCTCGTCAAACAGGAAAAACAACAACAGCAGCAGGATATTTGTTATGGTTTGCCATGTTTATACCAGACAGCACCATATTAATTGCGGCACACAAATATACCGGAGCTAAAGAAATTATGCAGAGAGTAAGATATGGCTACGAATTTTGTCCAGATCACATTCGCTGCGGTGTGACAAGTTATAACAAAGAAAGCATAGAATTTGACAATGGATCACGTATTGTCGCACAGACTACAACAGAAACAACTGGTCGTGGTATGAGTCTTTCCTTGCTCTACGCTGACGAGTTTGCCTTTGTCCCACCTAGCATAGCCACGGAATTCTGGACTTCCATAAGACCTACACTGGCCACAGGTGGTAAGGCCATTATCACTTCAACCCCAAACTCAGATGAAGATACCTTTGCACAAATTTGGAAAGACGCTAGTTATCGTTTTGACGAGCATGGCAATACTACAGAAGTAGGGCGTAATGGTTTCTTCCCATTTAAGGCACACTGGAGCGAACATCCGGATAGAGATGAAAAGTGGGCAGAGATGGAGCGGGCTAGCATAGGTGAAGAAAGGTTTCGTCGTGAGCACGAAGTTGAATTTTTAGTATTTGATGAAACCCTGATCAGTAGTCTAAAATTAGCCACGCTAGAAGGCAAAGAACCGTGGATGCGGGCAGGACAATGCCGTTGGTATAAGAAAATTAAAGCCAACTCTACTTATATTGTTGCCCTAGATCCCAGTCTGGGCACAGGTAGTGATCCTGCTGCCATACAGGTCTTAGAAATACCTAGTTTTGAGCAGGCGGCAGAGTGGCAGCACAATCTGACCACCATACAAGGTCAGGTGCGTATTCTGAGAGATATCTGTAATTTTATCAATGACGAGTGTGCTAAACAGGGCAGTCAGGCCAATCTATACTTCAGCGTGGAAAACAATTCTGTGGGAGAAGCAGCCTTGGTAGCCATCAGTGAAATAGGTGAAGAAAGCATACCAGGCCTGTTTCTCAGTGAGCCTATTAAGAAAGGTCATGTTCGCCGTTTCCGCAAAGGATTTAACACTACACATTCAGCAAAAATATCAATCTGTGCCAAGTTAAAGCACTTAATTGAAAGTGATCGTCTTAAGATCTATAGTAAGCCTTTGGTCAGTGAATTAAAGACCTACGTGGCCAAGGGCATGAGTTTTGAGGGCAAGGTCGGTGCCACAGATGACTTGGTCAGCAGCATGTTATTGGCTCTACGCATGATCATGATGTTACAAGAGTGGGATCCTGCTATCTACGATAAAATGCGTGAAGAACGAGAAGATGAGTGGATTATGCCCATGCCCATTTACATAAGTCACTAATAAATAATTATTATGAAACCTATACAGATTATCAGCCAAGATCTATTTGACAAAGTTCGCAGCCGTTTCTCAAATCTAGAAATGGGAGACGAAACAGGCGCAGTTACCATTGACCCTGCTGAAGCAAGATTCTTTGATTTTGACTTTATCAGGGAAGGTGTAGATCTAGGGCGTGTCAGTATCAGTCTAAATGATCTAGGCAGTCTCAAGGTATATTATAGCCAGGGTATAACAGAGGGACAGGATCCCGTGGGCAAGAAGTTATGGTATGATTTTCTAAAAGAAATGCGCTATTTTGCCATGCGTAGATTATTGAGATTTGACACCAGAGACATTGCCAAAACCAATTTAGACAAGAATGATTTTCAACATCTAGCAGCCACTCAGGGCCCCAAGGAAGAAGATATGACAAGCATAGCAGAAGGACGCTGGAACGGCCGTAGCAGTTCCAAAACCAGTCGTGCGGTGAAAGGTCGCACTGAAGTCATTATTAGACACAACAAACCAGTGGAAGAAACATTCCCAGGTGCTCGCAGTCAGCGTAAAAACATCAAGGCAATTTTTATACAGAATCGGGATGGAGAACGATTCAAGTATCCTTTCATTCATCCAGCAGGCGCATTTGCCATGGCACAACACGTAGATCATGGTGGTGCTCCACATGATCCAGCAGGCAAGGCAATCATTCGTATGAGCGAAGAAATTGCTCAATTAAGTGAATTTCAAAAAACAGTTCGTGGCGCTACTCTACACGATGACGCATTGGGAATAACAGAAAGGGCCATAGGCCGACTACAAGAATTAAAGGCACAATTAGAAAGTTTGAGCAAGCGCCCCTATTATGAATCATGGATTTCAGAATTTACAGCAACAGAAGATGATGGACTACAGGCAGAATTAGACGCTGTTACAATGGAAGACTACAAGGCAAAATTCACAGAGAAAAACTATCAAGAGGCACTGAGTCAATATTTCCCCTTACTACATCGTATAATGAGTGAGGCAAACAAGGTAGATTTAGAATCATATGTAAGTGAAACTGACACAGAGGAATCGGAGACAGCAGAACAGGCAACTGAAAATCTCGCACCAGGCAAATTAGATCAGGCATTCGCAGAGTGGGCAGAAGACGCCGCCAGCACGGAATTTAATGTAGAACAACTAGCACAGGCTCTCCAAGAACTTCCACAACCATTTACACTTAGTGATGAAATGGCAGCAGATGAGGTAGTGCGTTTCTTCAGCGAATACGGCGTCGAAAGTCCAGAACTGGCAGACAATCTCAAAGACCAGGCTCGTATCAATCCCAGTGCTGATCCTATCAATGACGTCATAGCACCGTGGGCAACGAAACCAGAGAATCAACAAAAGTTCCCAGGTTTGGCTCAGGTATTACAACCTGCTGCCCAACCAGAAGCACAACCAGCAGCACAACCACAACCTGTAGCAGAAGACCGTGATATGAAAGCGGTCATTGGAGAGGTTGCTAAAATTGTCAAGAGTTTCTATAATAGAGACAATCCCAATGTAGGACCATTCCGCAGCGAAGAAGGTATTGCCATTGATGTGGAAAAAGCCATCAGTGAAAAATTTGGTGACGAAATGGGACAACAGGCTAGACAATTAGCAGAAAAATTTATGACTAAACTCAC